>Ga0210057_1007003_pt1 | contig 13856 bp, 15 predicted proteins | sample CryGeyCG2114_010_2_FD_183968 | JGI IMG/M metagenome (GOLD analysis project Ga0210057, IMG submission 183968) | Groundwater microbial communities from aquifer - Crystal Geyser CG10_big_fil_rev_8/21/14_0.10 (SPAdes) (version 2) | ecosystem: Environmental > Aquatic > Deep subsurface > Groundwater ... | reverse complement strand
GGCCAATCGGGTGTTTCAAACGCTCAAATACGAGTACGAGTCTCGTATAAAACCAGCTTAATATTGGCAACGGCCGCTGCCGGCACTCGCCGATAAACGAAAAGGAGGTTGACATAAACGGGTGCCAAGAAACGATGCCGGTGACTTCCCGACTTTTTAGTTGGTCTAACATTGAGTTAAAAATCGGCCTGCCGGGAACTTTGGCGGTTTGGGACTCGGTAAAAACTTGCTCGACCTCAATATTTTCTTTTTGGCAGTACTCGGTGACAAGAGTTATTTGGTCTTCTATTGAGTGGATTTGTTTGCCGGAATCTTCATCGGTGGATTTCCGGGCATAAAGAAAGTATTTGGGCATTATGTTAAGTATTATCTTCGGGTTTTAGAAAGTCAAGCGGATTGGGGTTAAACGTTCGGGTGTTCGGGGTGGCCAAGCGGTTTTTGACCTTGTGCCATTCTTTTTTGGTCGGCCAATGACCAAGCGTTTTTAGGAATTCCACTTTCTTCTTTTGTTTCCGCCGCTTTAACAGCTCTGGCCGCATTGGCCAAAGACAATTCAGGAAATGTTTCTATGTCCACACCCGCTGGTGGCATCTGGTGCTCGATAGCCACGGCAATCTGTCTGGATTTAGCCCTAGCCGCCAAAACCGGATGAGTGACTACAAATAAGGCATCGGCAATCCTTGAACCTAATTCTCCAGCCATAAGCCTCCTTAAAATAAATTTACAACCCGATTATATCATCTCGTGATAAAGGCGTAGTCCATGTCAAGCACGTTCTGCTTCCATATCAAGTAATGGTCATTTATTTTTTTATTGATTTTCAGCCAAAAAGTTGAGCCTGAATTTTTCTAATTTCGTCAGTGGTTATTTTTTCTTTTTTCAGTCCTTTGAGCCCTACTTTAATTAATTGAAGTAGCTTTTACCTTGGCTCAAATATTGATGAAGTATTAAAAATTACTCGAGAAAAACCCTGGGCGGCGCTCGGCGCCGCCGCGCCAGGTCGCAATTTGGGGTCACTGATCCGGAAGCTTCGAACTGCCGCCGAAAAAGGCTTTTTCGGCTATTTGCCCAAGCTGTATCTTAACGAAACTGCGACAGTTCGCGCGACATCGCGCCGGCCCGACCGGCGCCGGCGGTTTTAGTACCGCCACTGACCAACGCCGACCAACCTGGACAGGAGGCTAAGTTAAACTCTAATCAAGGCGTCATTTACCAAGCCAGACAGGCTGGTTAGGCCGGATTAACTCCACCAGGCCGCCGGGAGGCGGCCGCTCGGGATAACCCAAAACCCAGCCTTTGTCTACGGCTACGGCGGGCAGGCCGGCAACAGCCGGCGGCGGCTTCCGGCCATAAACGGACAAACCGCCACTGGTTACACAGCAATCCGGCAAACCAAAGGTGAATCAGTAACCGTAACTTAACCGGCTAACAATGACCGCTTAAACGCCAACGGCTAACAGCCAATTTCGAATTGCCAACCGCTTCGCTCCGCTCGGCCGCTACGCGGCCTCGCTTCGCTAAAGGTATGTTTATTTTCTCATTGCCAACCCGCTCCGCTCACCCCGCCTGCGGCGGGGTTCGCTTCGCTTTAACCGGGAATTCAATCTCTGCGCTCGGCCCGCGGCTACGCCGGGGCCTCGCTCTGGGGAGGGGGGAATTAATTATTAACCCGGTTTATTATTATCTTCTTAACTAAATTCAAATCTTCCTTGTTGATTATATGGAATCGAACTTGGCTATAACGTCCTTTTCGATCAAGAATTGATTCAGGTTTCGATAATTGCTCATTTAATAATTTAAGTTCTTCGGCAGTAGTCATTTGTAATTCGCCATAAACCCAATTACTGGCGTAATAATAAAAAAATATCAGTTCCTTACCTTGTTTAATGCTTCTATACGAACCGGCATTTCCTTTTTTTATATATATCTTTTTGTCAGGAAATTCTTTTTCTACCCATTCGGGAATCAGTTTAACCGCTTGTTTGACAAAATCACTTTTTACCCTCGCAAGTGTTTCGGCTTCACTTTCAATCGGAGTGAGAGTTTTGCTGGCTGGTTTTTTCTTTATTTCTTTTAAGATTAACGCCAACCAATCTAAAGCCGCCTCGCCCTCTTTTTGAATAAAAGACACAATTTCTCCCCGGCCATGTTTAACTGCATTTCTGAATTCTTTTAAGTTTAAAAATCTTTTTTCTGTTTCTGTTTTTGAGCGTAAAGCCGGAGCAAATATATCCCAATTGGTAAGAATAATTTTGGAGTAGTCCATAATGTCACAAAAGTCGAGTAAATCTCTTGAAGTTAGATCATTAAAAGTTTTTTGAGGATTTTTGGATAAATATTCATTTACTCTTTTACGCTCAACGCCAACAATGTCGCTTGGAATTAAATTTTTCCAATAATTTATGTCTTTAGCCGCTAATTCTTCGTCGATAAAATCCCTTAATTTTTTTTCGGTATCATCAATAGCTTTATTAACATTATCTGATATAACTCGTCCGATCTTTGAACCGGTAACTCTGGTTATTTCTTCCAGTAGTATGGCAGCCCTTGCCGCCAGAAAAGACATAAAGTCATCTTGTTTAATCGAATCGTCATATTTGATCATGTGAGTTTTTAAAACATCTTCAAAGTCAGGATTAATTTCCCTGTATTCATTAAAATAATTACTCGGTTTTTTGTTGAGGATTTCTTTGTTAAGTTCAGCCGGGATAAAACAAAAATTAGGTAAAGAGTGAACCATAACTAAAGAATAATTTCTCTGAATGATTGATTTAGGGAATATATGATGTTTTTCGGAAGCATTAAACTCTGAATAATAGCCATCTTTTAGTGGTAAGAAAATGTTATTTTTAAAGTGCTTGGGATTTTTTTTAGCCAACAAACAAAGTACGCCGTTTTTAATGGCTGATTTTTTAGACATTCTGATTTTAATTAATGAATCAATATCTAGCCCAAAGGGAAATTTAATATTAACGCTTTCCCCGGCGGCTATTTTATCCATTAACTTTTTATCCTCGGTCATTAAAGTTAAAATTGAAGCGCCGTATCTTTCCGAAAACGCAGTCTGCCAAAACCATTGGGCCAGATTTTCCGATTGCTCGTGATTCAAGCTTCTTCCTTTAACCTTGTAAAATAAATACGCCGTTAAAGCAATCATGCTTCTGTAAGGAATAAAGGCAGAATTAACCACCCCTAAATTATTTCTTAAATAATCAATTGCCAAAGATATAGACTTAATTGTTTCCGGCCAAAATCCTATAACTGTTTCTGATTTTAATTGTAACTGGACCGGCCTGGTGCATGATCCTTTGGCAATAAGAGATAACGTTTGTAAATAAACCTCATTGTTAATATCACCAAAGCCTTTTATCTTTAATTGCTTATTTTCTAGCTTGACCGCCTTGCGTAAATCAAATTGAGGCGTCCAGGTGCTGGCAGAAATAAGATCAAATAAATTAAGCCGCTGGCCGCCATCGTTAATCCTTTCAAAAATATCACAAACCTCATCCAACTCTTTATCAATAACATCAATTGCCGGAAAAGGATAGTTATTAAAACGTTGAAGACATTCGTTAAATGTTTTTTTCCGCGGAGTAGTTAAACCATCATATAAATCATAGCTGGCACTGCTAAATAAATCGCTAAAAGAAACATATCGTTGATTATCCGGAGATTTATCAATAAAAACTTTATTATCCAAATCAAAACAAATCTTTTTATAGTTCCGACCATACATGGTTAAGCCTTTAACGGCAACATAAATAGAAGTTAAGCGTTGCTGGCCGTCAAGAATAAAGACTATTTGATTGAACTTATCCGGCCTCGGTAAATTTAATTCGGCAAAATCGCGGTAAAAATCATAGTATCTTCTTGGCGCGTGCCAAAAGAAAAAAGAGCCAATTGGATATTCCAGGTAAATACTTTCCAAAAGTTTAATCACTTTTGCCGGTTTCCACACAAATTCCCGCTGAAACTGGGGAATACGCAGTAGTCCCCGTTCAATATCGTTGATAATATTCGCCAGCTTATAATCAGCCTTAATGGTTATCTTTTGTATATCCATGAATTTAAGTATTAATAATTTTTTGTAATTGCTTGCTTTGATAAACCACGCTTTTAGCATTACCTAAAAAGTTAAAAACCGCTTTTTTTATTTCAGTATATAAAGGCTCTAAATATAAAAATGGTTTTCCATTTTGGTATTCAAAGACAATTCCGCGCACATTGCTAATATCTAATACACAATCTAGACCTAGAACAGAATTGTGAGTACACAAGCATCTGAATTTTTTATAAATAATATCGATGTCATTACTCGTTAAGTTCAAATTAAAATATTGATTATTATTTAAAATATCAAAATGTTTTCTAACTTTGCCACCAATAACAAAAGATCCAATTGTATCGACAATTGAAAGTAATTCAACTAATGCTGAATAACCGAGACAACCTTGTGACCCCCAAATTTTTGGATCTTTTCGATATTCAATACAATATTTCGCTACCAGAAGTTTTTCAACTAATGATTCTTGTAACATCGATGGTATTGAATGATGAATTGCCATTTTAATTGCCTAACCTGTTTTTCATCTCTTTATTTAGGTTACTTTCAAAAAGTTCTGAGATTAAGTTTTTTTCTTGATTTTTTAATTCCCCCAATTTTTTAATTGCATCTAATTTATTAACAATTAGTTTTTGTAATTTTAAAGATGGCAAGCAGACACTTATGTTCTTAATTTCTTTAATTGAAACAATATTTTTAATTGAAGAGCCGCGAGCACTACCAAACATTTTGCTTCGCAAATTTTGACTTTGAATTAGATACTTCAAATAAGCACCGGAAACGCAATTTCTTATAGGAGTTATTTTTAATAAAGCTTGATTAATTATTCCAGGTAAAATATTTCCTGGCACAATTGCAACTTTTCCGATTGTTCCAGAACAACTAATTATTAAGTCACCGCTTTTGACAGAAAACTCTGACATATTTTTATACTTTTCTTCTGTAATAAAATATTTACCAAGACTAAAATCGTTATAAATAGCATTTTTTTGCTCGTACACTTTATAACCATGTGAAACGAATATCTCTTTCTTTAAAGATCCTCCAAAGGGACCTCTTTTGAAAATTGCAACTTCTCCTAATTTTTTTGTTTGCCAAGTGTTCATAGGACAATTTTGAAATTTTTTGCAGTAACTGGATCTAAAACAAAAGAATAGAAAAATGGTTTACCAAAAAATACGAGGCACCAGATAGACTGATTTGTATTCGGAACCCAGTTACAACCATAAGCAAAAATATTCTCATTAATTATTTTCCATCTTAAATCTTTTAATGTAGGTAAAACTGCTTGTTCAAATTTTTTGGTCATCCAAAAATGTTTGATTATCCAATTGTTTGATAAAAGCTGATTAAATTGGTAGAAAAATAGTCCTTTAATATATTTATCTAACACGCGGAATACTCTTTCATGATCTTCACTTGTAAATTTATATGCCGTTTTTTTGCCCAAAAAGATACCGCTTGGTGTTTTTAAATTAACCAACGACATTTGTTTAAACATCTGCCAGCCTAGACTAGGCTTTCGCTTTATTGATTTAGAAATTACTGTATCAAAAAGATGAGTGGCTGTTAACGAATAATCATATCGTGAGCCTGCAATTAAATCTCTGAAAAAAACTTCATCTTTTGAAAAAGATTTATTACATTTCTTACAGCTAGGAACTTTAATCGGGTTAATATTCTTAACCACGCCTTTATATAGATTTTTGGACGGGATATGATCCTCGTCCTCTGCTAGGTCGCCACAATAGACACACAGATTGTTTAATTTTTTATTTGCCAACATATTGTTTATTGCCCAAAAGGTTCATATTTTTAACCAAATCTACAATTGTTTTCATAATTTCATTCATGTCTTTGGCACTTGCGCGATCTGCATTACTTTTGGCCAGTTGTTGACCATATCGTTTAAAAACATCACCAACTGTTCTACCGACAACGCTTAACAAATAAACATCTTTTTCTTTTTCAAGCTTTCGTAAATAGTAATACAAAATTATCGAAGCTATAAACATTAAACAGATCACGACAAGACTCCAGTAAAATTTATTACCTTCGAGATTCGAGAAAATTATTCTGTTAAGTAAAATAATGGAAGCGCTTCCAGAAATAAGCGGAACAAGTTGATTGCTATTTTTAATCTCCCTTGTTTGTTCAACTAATTTTTTTTGCCAGTTCATTTTCCTATACCCCATATTAAGGCTAATGCTAACCCTCCTATAATAGTAACTAACAAACCAACAAAAATTTGCCTGAAATTTTCACCAAAACATTTAAGAATATATTTATAATTTAAGGGCATATTATGCCAATCTTTATCTAGATAGCTATAGTCTTGTCTTTTGTATTCGGCTACCTTATTTCTAATAAAACTGTCTATCTCGTAAGCAGCATATTTTCTATTTTCACGCTTTTCTGTTATTGAAATAATTTTGCTTAAAGTGGTAAATTTTTGATAATCGCCTTCATCGAGTTGTTTCAAAACCGCAGCCATTTCCGCTAACCAATTTCTAGTTACCGGTTGTTTTGGCCAGCAATACAATTGATCAGGATTCATTTCTTGCCCTAATTTGATTAGTTCAATCACCACATTTTTCTTTTTTTCTGATGGTTTCATTTTATAAATTCCTCAATCTTTTTTAACTGCTCCTGGGATTGTTTGTTTAACTCCTTAATTTCTTTAAAGATGTCTTTCGGGTTGCGGTGGAAGGTTTTGTCTTCAGTAATCGGCCGATAAGCCGAGGCCGAGAGAATAAAATCATTGGCCTCGATTTGTTCGCGGGTAGCCGTCCAGCTTCTGTCCGAATCCGGTTTTTCTTTCCATTTAGCGATTAAGTCAGGCAGGTCGTTTTTGCCCGGCATTGGCCGCCTTTGAGTTTTTAATTCCAAACCGTCAAAGCAGACATCATAGAACCAGACTTTTTCCGTTTTCTTGCCATCGTTATTAAAAAATAAAACACTGGTTTTGACTCCGGCATAAGGTTGGAACACCCCGCCGGGAAGAGAAACAACCGCGACTAAATTCCGTTTATCCATTAAATACCGCCTAGTTTCGGTGGCGGCCTTATTTCTGTTAAAAAGCATGCCCTCGTTGACGATTACCCCGGCCCGGCCTCCTTGTCTTAATGCCTCAATCATTAAGCCCAAAAATAAAATAGTAGTATCGGCCACTTGAACCGGTAAATATTTTCTGATCCGTTCTTTGTTGATATTTCCGGCAAAGGGTGGATTGGAAACGATGACGTCAAATTCCCTGTCTTCCCAATCGTCCGGACTGCCGGCGATCGAGTCGCGCCTGATAACTTGTGATTTATCCAGTCCATGCAAAATCAAGTTCATGGTGGCGATTTTAACCATAGAGGTATCAACGTCAAAACCGATTAAAGCATCCGATTGCAAAAATTGCCATTGTGTTGGGGATAATTTATCGCCCGGGCCTTTTTTAACCATCTGGCCATTGCCGTTTTTATATTCGGTAATGTTTTTTGCATCTGAATTATTAGTTTTTATCCATTCATAAGCCCCGAGTAAAAATCCGCCGGACCCGCAAGCCGGGTCCAAAATCGTTTCGCCTATTTGCGGGTTAATCAGCTGGACAATAGTGCGGATAATGTGCCTGGGGGTCCGGAACTGCCCGGCTTTGCCGGAAGTGGTTAATTGATTTAACAGGTATTCATATAGATCGCCTTTGACATCGGCGTCCAGTTCAATAAAAGAAATTTCTCTTAATTTATCCACGACATCCCGAAGCACCACCCCATCGGGTATCTGAAAGCGGGCATCATTAAAAAACCGCCTGACATTTTCATTAGTGCCGGGCAAATTGGCCATAAAAGGGAAAACTTCGTCTCGGACAAATTTAAACACCCGGGTATTATCGGGAATATGAGTCCACTGGCTCCAGCGGAATTTTTCGTTCTTGCCCGAAAAAATTGATTTATGGCCATTTCTATTACCGGTCAGTTTGGTTTCTTGAGATTTTTGGTTATCCCATTCTTCCAGCATTTTTAAGAAAAAGAGATAAGAAATCTGCTCAATATAGGTAATCGGGTTGGTTAAGCCTGCCGCCCAAAGTTTATTGCAAATTTGGTTAATGACTGACTGTAATTCCTGTTTTTGTAACTTGCTCATTGGAATACTCCTTGCTGTAAATCGGCCACGACTTGCTTTAGGCCGTCTTCACCAAAAGTTTTGATGGCATATTGTAAACCGCCGTATTGGGAAATCGGCGGGCGGTTAAAATCAGCAATATCCGCTTTGCTTCCGGCTAAAAATTGATTCTTGAGCATTCTAAGTACCCGCGTTTGCTCCGGAGCAAAATTTTTCAGTAATAGCCAAGCGTCAAAAGCCCGGCTGACTCTTTCTTCTTTGGTAGGAAACTTGTGAAGACCCAAAGCGGATTTAACAAAATCGACTAAGCTGCCGGTTGGTTGATCGTAAGCCTGTCTTAAATTATTTTCGTTAAAAAAGTATTCCGGGTGGTTTAATAAAACGCTTAATTCCAAAACTTCGTCATCGGTTATCTCCTGTTTTTGACTAAGTTTAATCATAATTTCATTGGTATCGGCTAATTTCTCAACTTCCTCGGCGAATTTATTCTGGTATTCCCGGGCGTCAACTTTTTCTCCTTCCGGCCCAAACTCAATATATCTCTTTTCAACCCACTCATCACGGGCCTGGCCTAAGGAAATGGTGACAAATTGTTTAACTATTTGCTCCGGGATTTGTTCCTCTGCCGGTTCTCCTTGAACCTCTTCTTGCGGTCTTCTGTCGGCGGTTTTCTTTTGCTCAAACGGATTAAAGCCCTCATCATTAAAATATTCGGAATTGCCGACAAAATCATAAATCAGGAATTCTTTTTTGCCTATTTCGGCACAAAGCCTTGAACCCCGGCCCCGCATTTGCTGGTAAAAAATTGGTGACCGGGTCGGGCGACACATCACCAGGTTTTCAACTGCCGGATAATCAAAACCGGTGTCCAGCATGGCGACAGAAACGGCAATTACCGGCAAAGGTTCTTTTTTAAAGCGTTTAATGGCTCTTTGGGGATCAAAGGTATCAGTGGTAATAATCTCGGCATATTTGCCTTTGAACTCCGGATACAATTCATTAAAAAAACGGGTTAATTGGGCAGCGTGTTTTTTGGTGATAGCAAAAACAATCGTCTTTCTGGGGTGATCGCCGCCTCTTTTTTCTTCATTATCTTTAAATTCCTGAACGAACAGTTTGTTTCTATCCTCAACTGTAAAAGTTCTTTCTAAATCCTGCGGTTCATAATCTTCACCCTGCCATTTTATTCCCTCTAAAGAAATCCGGCTGCGCGCATGGTAAACCTTATATGGGGCTAGATGGCCGTCGTTAATTCCCTGCCTGATACCATAAATAAAAGTTGGCTCGCCTTTTTTAGTCAATGGATTCCAGCTGTCAAAAAATTCATAAGTATTTCTATCAATCAGATTGCTTGGCGTGGCCGTTAGGCCAACATGGATAGCGTCGAAATGGAGTAGGAGCGAACGATAAAGGCTATAAATTGAACGGTGGCATTCGTCGGTAACTACTAAATCAAAGTAACCGCTGGTAAAGGCGTCGATTTGAGATTGAATCGTTGGCAAAGTACCGATAACGATTTGCCCCTCTTTACTTCTTCGGCCGCCATATAAAACCACCGAGGGATATTCAGAGAGATAATCGTCAAAAGTTTCTTTGGCTTGATTGGCTAACTCAATTCTGTCAACTAAAAACAACACTCGTTGCACTAAACCGGCCTGAAAAAGTCGTTTTATCATCATTGCCGCCACCAGCGTTTTTCCGGTTCCGGTTGCCATTTCGATCAATAAGCGGCGCTTGTTATTCTGGATAGACTGATCTATTGCCCGTAAAGCTTCTTTTTGGTAAGGCCGAATCGAAATTTCATTTCCCCTGAAGAAAAAATTTTCAGGGATTGGAATAGTCGTCAGCGGTTTTTGGTATTTTCTAAGGGTGGTTATCCTTTCCAGATCAAAACGGGAGAAAAAGGAATCGACTAAGCGAGCATCGGCTTGCTGATAATCCCAAAAATAAGTATCTTGACCATTTGATAGAAAAATAAATGGAGCCTGCAATTCTTTGGCGTAAATTTCCGCCTGTTCTTTGGCTATGTAAGGATCTTTGGCAAATCTTTTTGTTTCCACTACCGCCAGCGGTCGATTACGAGTATCAAGTAAAAGATAGTCGGCTCTGCCATCTTTTATCGACTCTTCAGTGGTAACTTGGCTTTTATCTTCAATATCCCATCCGGCTTCACGCAAAAGTCGGTCAACCACCATTCTCGCATCTGCTTCGCTTGAATTTTTATTTTGAGTTGCCATAGTTTAAATTCTTACTTGATTTTACACCAAAGGGATTGATTTTATGTTACTATTTACTCAAAGGGGGACATTTTTATGTATGGAATAATTATCGGGGGTTTGTTGGGCGGTGCACTTCGGGGGATAATGGGAATTGCCAAGTCTTTAATTTTGAAAAAAGAAGAACAGATAAATTATGGCTGGTTTTTTGTGAGTGTGGCGGTAGCGATGGCCATTGGAGTTTTTGCTGCTTCTTTCATGGGCGGTTCTTTTGAAGTCGCTCTGCTTGCCGGTTATGCCGGGTCGGATTTGCTGGAATCCCTGGTTAAGTTAAAGTTTAAAGAGAAGTTTGAGAGTGCGGTTAAGCTGAAGATTTAACTGATAATCCAGACACCGGTCAAAACTAATAAAGCACCAATAATTTTATTTGGCAGTCGATCTCTTTCTTTTAACAAAAAGTAGCTGATTGCCAAGGTCATCAGTACACTGGTTTGGGAAATAGGAGATATAACCGAAGCCTCCCCGCCGTTTTTGTAGGCCTGGAAAACGGTCACGGCAGAAATTCCATAAAATAAGCATGTAAGTAAAAGTTTGGCAATTACATTTTTGTGCAATAAATGTTTGAGTTGTCTAACTGCCCGGGGTTGAAAAAGTAAAATTGCCAGGGCAGGAAGCAAAAAAGCAATAAACATATATGATGACACATTTTCAAATTTGCTAACCAGAAAAGCATCATTAGTAAAAGCTACACCAAAAAGAATTCCCGAAAGCAAGGCAAACAGATGGCTTTGATTTAATTTCCATCTACTCTTTGAGTAATAAACTGTTGCTACTCCAAAGAAAACTAAAATCGTAGCGATTATTTTAACCAGAGTTAGCTTTTCGCCTAATAAAGCCACGGCACTAAGAACCGACCAAATGGTACTTGAAGAAAGCAAGATGGTTGCCTCTGAGGCTTCGGCTGATTTGAAAGCTTTAAATAAAGACAAATTTGCCAGGGCATAAAGAAGTGCCATTGCAATAACATACGGAATTAGCGGTATTAAGTTAGGAATTTTGAAGCCTTCAATCAACGCCCAGACCAACATTATTAAGCTAACTGTAATTTGAAAAACAAAAGCAAAAGCCGCCGGGTGATTATCTTTATCGTTTAATAAAACTTTTTGGAGTATTCTGGCAAAAGAACCAGCTAAGGCACTAATAATAACGAGCAAAAACCAATTCATGGTGAAAGTATATCATTCCCAACGATTAAGCTTGTCTTGTTTTGCTTGATCTTGGGCCTGAATTAATTCGTCCTGATATTTTAGTTTGGCACGCTTTTTGTAGGTAGTAACTGTACAAAAACCTTGGCGGATTAGTTGTTCGTTTAAATGTTGGCCGTTAATAAAAACATAGGCTAGGGTGCGGCCGTAACTATCTTTGGTGTAAATTGGCTGGTAATCGAGAGCGACTTTTTGGTTTAAGGCGATTTGGGTTAAATAGTCGATGGTTTCTTGGGATAGCTTCTCCCCTTTTTCCGGGCAGGAAACAGCATAAAGGCGAACCGATAGTTTATTGTCTAATTCGAGGTTATCAGCATCTATTATTCGGGTAACTGTGCCATTGGTGGTTAGGCTGGATTGTTTTTGTTGATTGTAGAAACTGCCGCCGAAAAAACCGATGATTAAAGTTAATAAAGCTAATCCGGCAGTCAGAAAATTCTTTGGCAGTTTAGATAAGTTTGGCAGTTTCCGATTAGTCATAGGAAATTTTACCGGTAGTAACCCGGATAAATGGTTCTGATTTGATGTAGGGTTTGAGTTTGTCTTTTAAATCTTCTGACAGTTGGTTTTTATCAAAGGCCTGGCCAAGTTTGACAATATCGAATGTTACCGAGTATTTCCATTCCTGGGATTTATACATAATATCCATGACTTCCCGGCGGCCTTGTTCTTCGGCTTTGGGGAACATGGTCCTATCCCCTTGCGAAACTTTGAGACGGGTATTACCGGACTGGAGTTCATTAACCTGATTATCTTCACAAAATTTGGCCAGAGTTTGTTTCATGGAGTCGATTTGAGATTGGAGGGATTTTTGATCGGCCAAAAGCTTGAGGTATTGATCGGCTAAGTCTTTGGCTTGGGCAGAATTATCTTTTGGCATCTTTGACTATAAGGCGCTTTTTGGTTTTATTCAGTTCGACTGATAAATTCTGGTTTTGGCGCCAGCCTAATAACTTTAAAAATTCCCGGGGAAGATTAAGGGCTTTAGAGTATTTACCCGATGTCGAGAGTTTGCGAATAACGCGCGCGGCCATTAGGTAAAGTATAGCAGAAAACTGGATTGATTAAAAAATATTGAGGAATTCTTTTAAAGCCGGATTCTTGCTTAATTTTCTTCGGGCAGTGCCAATAATTGCTCCGACTCTTTTTTCCGGAATTTGGTAACGGAGACTTAAATCAAAATAAGTTTGGTTATCTAAAAAATGGGAGGTGAAAATATCTCTTTGTTTTTCGGACAAGGTTCCTAAAGCTTCATCCAGAGTTGCCTGTAGCTCCGGTGTTAATAAGTCTTTCATGGCCATCTGTTCGGTATTTTCCGGTGCAACTTTTGGCATATTATCCTTTACTGGCAGAAGCGACTAATTGTAATTGTTTAGCGTTATCAAACCATCTAACTACAGAAATAATATCGTCACGTGTTTTAGTAAGTCCGGCGACGGCCGCTTTGAGCTCGTCTGCTATATTATCATGTTCGGCAAAACCGACGCCTATTTCTTCTTCTCCAGCATAAGGTTCGTAGTCAGTGTAATTAGCGTTGCGCTCTACTACCACAACGCCAATTTTGCCTTTAGCAGGACCGATTTTAGCTTTAACAAAGTCGCCTACTTCAAAAGCAGCCGGTTTTGGATCAGCTACTCTCTCTGGGTGTCGGATAGAGAAACGCTTGGATATTAACTTGTTCGTATGGCATAAATAATCCTTTGTTGTATTATCCCATATTTTGTCAAATATCTGTGTTTAAAAAAAATTCGCTGGTTTTTCCCGCCCGGCAGTAAGCCTAGTTAGCAGATAGCGTTTAGTCCGGGCGGAACTAACCTGACTTTATGGAGTGAAATATAAATATTGCTGGCGCAGCCGCCGATCCTGAAAAAGAAAAAATAACCACTGACCTGAATTAATGTATTGGGGTACAAGTAACAGTTTGACTTATAAAGGACATGAAGCGCCGCGACTGGGGGGTGCCTGAAAGGCACACTGCTCCCAAAAGGAGCAGAACCTCGGGCAACACAAAGTAATAAAAAGATTAAATCCGTAAATCGGACGATGACTATTATTTTAGTAAAGCGTGCCCGCTGGCCGAGCACGGGGTTTTACCCTGGAAAGCACGGCTGTGCTGGCCAAGGTAAAACCTGAAACCCGCAATCTGAGATTGGGATTTTAAGAATAATCTTTATATTGAGCTAAGAGATTTGGTTTTTCCCC
>Ga0210057_1007002_pt1 | contig 13859 bp, 15 predicted proteins | sample CryGeyCG2114_010_2_FD_183968 | JGI IMG/M metagenome (GOLD analysis project Ga0210057, IMG submission 183968) | Groundwater microbial communities from aquifer - Crystal Geyser CG10_big_fil_rev_8/21/14_0.10 (SPAdes) (version 2) | ecosystem: Environmental > Aquatic > Deep subsurface > Groundwater ... | reverse complement strand
GAAGAGTAAACAAGAATGAGATGTTTGACAGGCTTGAATTTGTTTCTGGATTGGTTTACACAGATGTAAATCCAGAAGATGAAATTAAAAGATTAGAAAAAGAAATGGAAGTAAAAGGAAATTAATTTCTTGTGAAATTTATTTGGATTGTTAGTGTTTATTTTTTGCTCAGGCTATTTTCTCGTCGAGAAATTTAGATTTTTCTTAGTTATTTTTACCCACTGGACACTAGACATGTAGCAGCGCCGGATATTTAAAGCGTTCTGAACTTTCTAATATTAGCTTGTCCGGAGCGGATGAGCAGCTCCACCGGAAGGCCGAGATGCGATGAAAAGCGGAGGCCTGACGGATGAAACAAAACCCGAAAGGAAGGAGGCACATAAAATGGAAAAAGAAAAAAACATGCCTGAAAAGAAAATTTCTACAGGCGCAATATCTGCCACAATCTGGCAGAATGAAGCAAAGACACAGAAAGGAGACTCAACTGTTTACAGAACAGTAACGTTGCAAAGAACTTACAAAGACAAGGACAATAAGTGGCAGCACACTAATTCTATGAGAGCAAATGACTTGCCAAAGGCAGCTTTAGTTCTCAACAAAGCTTACGAGTATATTGTTCTCAGAGACAACAATCCCCAGACAGAATTGTCTGAGGAAGACATAGTTATATAAATAATAAAAGGTGATAAAATGTCAAAGCAAGAAACAGTATTAATGGAACCGGAAATGGAAGAAGAAACAGAGATTGAAGAAATAGCAGAAGAGATTGAGGAAGTAAAGGAGCCAAAAGCCAGAAAATCAAAAATGGAAACCGAAAAAAAAGCTACATCTGTTATTGATTTGCCTGGAGTAGGCGCAGCTACAGCTGAGAAGCTTGCTGCAGCAGGATATACTGACTTGCTGTCAATAGCAGTTTCATCACCTGGGGAGCTTGTCGAGAGTGCAGGAGTAAGCGAAGCTGTTGCAAGAAAGATGATTCAAGGTGCAAGAGATTCAATGGAAATGGGCTTTGAGTCAGGCGATGACCTCATGAGGAGAAGAGAAAATGTGGAGAGGATTACAATTGGCAACGAAGCTGTTGACAAGCTTCTTGGGGGAGGCTTCGAAACAGGCGCCATCACAGAGGCATTCGGAGAATTCGGCTCTGGAAAAACACAATTCGGACATCTTCTGTCAGTAAGAGTGCAGATGATGAAAGGAGAGAAAAACCCTGTTGCTGTTTATATTGATACTGAAAATACTTTCAGACCTGAAAGAATAAAGCAGTTTGCACAGGGCCAGAATCTTGATCCTGAAAAAGTTTTGAAGAACATCAAGGTTGCAAGAGCATTCAATTCAGACCACCAGATGCTTCTGGCTGAAAAAGTTGAAGACCTGATAAAAAAGCAGGGGCTTAATGTCAAGCTTGTTGTTGTTGATTCATTGACAGCGCATTTTAGGGCTGAGTTTATAGGAAGGGGAACCCTTGCAGTGAGACAGCAGAAGCTGAATAAGCACATGCACACTTTGTTAAAGCTTGCAGACACATACAACCTTGCGGTTTTTGTATCAAATCAGGTTATGGCAAAGCCGGATGTATTCTTCGGAGACCCAACTCAGGCAATTGGAGGGCACATTGTTGCTCATGCATCAACATACAGGATTTACCTAAGAAAAGGCAAAAAAGGCTCAAGGGTTGCAAAACTTGTTGACTCGCCGAGCATGCCGGAGGGAGAAGCAGCATTTTATGTTGACACTCTCGGGTTAAGAGATTTCTGAAATTACTTTAATTTTTTATTTTATCTTTTTTCTTTACGATATTATTATTGTGTTGCTTGCTGACTTCATTGCATCCGGTTCTGCGCTTTTCCATGATTCATCGACTGGCTCGACATAATAAGTGTGCTCTCCTGACGCAACATTATTAATCGTTGTTTCAGTCTTTGTTGGATCTTTTATGTTTGGACCTATCTGCGTATCACCGTCATAAACTCTGTATCCAACTAAATCTTTCAGCTCGCTTCCATCTTCATTTTCTGTTGGAACTGCCCATTTTATTTTGACTTCATTGCCATTTGCAGCTGCTGTTACAGAACCATCAGTCATCTTTGGTCTTAAAGTATCAATGTTGATGTGATCAGTATTTCCATCTGAGCCTGGGTCATTTATTTCATTTCCTGAATAATCAACTGCAATCACAACAACATGCAAGGTATTCTTCTCTTTGGAATTACCATAGCCCTCTAAGTTTGAGAGTATTGTTTCGTTTATGCCACTATCAACTTCAATCATATGCACGCCCTCTTCGTTCGTTCTTACAAAATCTTTTTCATAGGAATAATAAATCCTGTACTTGTAAACATCTTTCTCCACATTTTTCTTCCATGAAACTTTTACCTTGTTTTCAGATTTTGATATTTCTTCAACTTTTATATTTTGTACGAGAGCAGGCGGGAGGGTGTCTGGAATATTAAGTGCGAAGTTCACAGCTATTTTTCTCGTATCGAGCTTATTTTCATTCGGGTCATTTGGATCATATGCATATTTTTCTTGGTTGGTTGTTGCACAAATTCTAAAAGCTCTGTCAGGCTCGCATGATTTTTTTAATCCAATTAATTTTGCACTATTTTTATTATTGACAACATCTTCGTCCACGAAATATATTTTTCCATCTTTTTTGAAAAGATAAATTTTTCCGCCTGCAGAATCATATGCAAAATTATTTATTTTATTGTTGAGTTCGATACTGTCTATACTAGTTTTTGCATATTCTATTTTCAATTCTGAATCAATAGCATCATAGTATTTGGGATTTCCTGAAACAACATCAACTATTCCAATTGATTTGGATGGGATTGTGTAGGAAAGCTGAGGATTATTCTGATTATCATTGTCTTTGTAAATCAATCCAATGTTATTATCACCATTTGTCATAGATATAGAAATGTCTTCGGGGTTATCTGTTGTTTTTTGAGGCATTTCAAATGTGCACAAGCAGTTGTCTTCTTTTGCATTTGCGCAGTCAGAAACTTTTTCTGCGAAATCGTAGAATACTTCTTCAGGATAATTGCCGCAGTTCCCAAACTGATACTGGACTGCACTATTTGAAGCTTTTATCTGTGCCATTATGTTTTTCATGCAGGCTTCAGCATCTTCTGAATTTGTGCATCCCTGAAGCATTGCTCCGACTCCTGTATTTTTTATATAATTATAAACAGAGAAATCGTAATTTGGATTGACTTTGAATGATGGGTAAATTTTATAAGTGCCTTTTGCACCTGCACCATTAATTCCACTGCTTGAACTAAAAGTTACAAAGCCAGTGATGGGGCCTATTTTGGACTTCAAGTCAAATGCTGCAACAGGAGGGGATGGCTGTTGTACTGCTGAAGGATTCATAATTTTATTATATTTGGCTTTGTATGCTAATATTTTTTTTGCATAGTTTCTTGCATCATTAACCTGTCTTGCCGCAAGATCCGGATGATCTGCATAATATGGGATATATTTTACAATTAAATCTGAAGATATTTGAGAGGTCATATCATCAAGTGTAACTTCTTCCTTGCTTTTTCCTGTTCTTTTTATGGCTGCATCTACAATCCCCGGACCCGTATTATAAGCTGTAAGTGCAAATTCGAGCTGTGCTTTATAGCCTGAATAATGTTTCAAATCTTCATTGAGGTATACAAAAATAAATTTTATAGATTTTTTTGGATCAAATCTGTCATCATTAGAAGGATTGCATTTGCATGAAGGATCAGTTTTTCCTGTGCAACCACAAGGTGTAACTTTATCAAAAATTACAGTGCCTTGTTTAGTTCCTCCGCAGCTTGAGTGAGGAAGAAAATCTTTTGGTGTATAAGCCCATGCAGTACAGTAACAAACCTGGGCAAGTCCTGCACATCCTGTGGGTGAAATAGCATACGGATCTGCTGCACTTTCTTGTGATATCAATCCAATTCCAGTACCATAATCAAGTTTATCGCCAAGATTGAGCCCTTCTATGCCATTCTTAATGTCCTGCCCATAATGTTCATCAATAAATTTTATTACATTTTCAGCTCCTTTCGGCATTGCAAAGGGTGCCGTTGGTATGTAACCTACTCCTGCTCCTGTAACAGGAAAAGAAATGTAAACCTTTGATATTCCAATTACGTTTACAGAAGAATCATAGGAAAAACTGTAATCTGAAACAGGGAATGAAGCATCTTCATATGTAACCAAAATTTTGACCAAGTCTTTCTCGAACATCTTTGTGTATTCTGTTGCTACATCTGGATAGCATGCCTTGTCCTTGTCCTGCCAAAGATTTGAATTGATATAAAGGCCGCAGTCGCTTTTGTCTCCGAAGCCGCCGTTCTTTCCAAAATCATAAATTGTCTGAGGAGTTGCCATTTTTGCAGCAGTATCTGTGAAAAGCAGTGCTCTTTCTCCCCTTTGATAAACATGGAACAAATCAAACTGCTTCTGGCCAATAGGTTCTTGTGTGAGTTTGTCCTTGCTTTGTATTATTATATACCCCCAGATTAAAGCAACAAAAGTAACGAGGAGAACTATTGAATTGAATATCAAAGCTTTCTTAGAAATCCTGTTTTTTCTGAATATAAAATTCATTTTTTTACCTCGTAAAAACTGAACTTGGCATAGTATGAATTGCTTGAGCCTATTCTTGACGGCGCTTTCATGTTTATTACATATGAAGGATCAGGATTGGCACTTTTGCATTTCTGATTTTTGAGGGGATAACCGGACATTGACTTATCATTTTCTATAATCTCCAGTTTTATTTCACATGTGCTTGCTGAAAAATCAGAGAATTTCATTGAATTGATAAAATCAATATTTGCATGATCTATAGTTCGTGTATATATGTTGTTAATATTATTATAATCTGCAAGAGGTATAGCATCCAAGACGCTATAAGTTGCACCATTTACTGTTACAGGAGTTCTTAGATAATTCATAAAATAAGTTTCGGCAATAAATTTTCCGTTTTCCTCAACAATCCTCTGGTTTACATTGCTTTGTGCAATACTTGTCAGTATAATGAATAGGATGATTACAATTACAAAGATGAGAAATATCCAAATGTCTGCAACTACACTTGCAAACAATCCTTTTTTTCCTTTTAGTTTTTTGATTTTAATTTGATTAAACATTCTGCATTATCACCGTCATAACTAATTTGCCAAGAGTTTCTTTTCCATTGTCAATTATGAGAATAGAAATTGCATGTTCACTGCCAACTACTCCCCCCTTGCCTTTCTGAAATCCCGAGCCTGCCCTGTAAAGAACTTCCTTTTCCTGATAAAAATTCTTGTTATAATAAATATCTCCGCCTATTGCAGGCTTGCCGTCTTTCCCAAGAATTTCAATTTTATTGCCTGATGAATCATAAAGCGCCATTTTTGCACCAATGAGATTGTTAGTTCCGGAATAATAAATTGACGGCTCAATGTATTCGCTGAAATTTCCCTGATTAAAGGTTGAAAGAAGAATCTTTCCGGGATAAAGCCTCTGAAGCTGATTGTCGTAGTAAGAAATGCCGTGCTTTGCATAAAGAAGGCGCTGCACAAATATTTCCATTTCCATTCCCTGAATATCAATTTGTGTAAAAAGCTGGCCTCTGAGCAGAAGGAAGAGTGCAAATGTCGCCACAAACAAAAAAGTGACATTTAACATTAGAAATTTGAGGGTATTGAAACTAATGTCCCCTTTTCTTCCTTTTATTTTTCTGAAATTTTTTCTTTTTCTCATTTTTTCCATTTTTAATTTTTGGTTTAATGTTTTTTTCTTTGTTATGGTGTCTGCTTTATTCCATAATAATCCATGAGGCCTGCATAAATTATTGCAGCAGTCTGCTCTGGATTTGAAATTACAGATGAATAAGGAAACTGTATGTTTCCAATTTCAAGGTTAATTGCAACTGCGTCGTTGCTTGGAGAAAGTAATGGATCATTTTCCTGTCTGATAACAGGACTTACGGAAGTTATTTCCTGATTATTTCCAATCAGCATATTTTCAACTATGCATCCGAGCTTTTCATTTTTCTTATCTCTGTCAGCTTCTTTGGTAAGATCATATTTAGGGGAATATGCAACAACTGGATTTTTTCCGTCTGAATAATCACCCACACTTATAGTTATCCATGCATCATAATTCTTGTTTGTCATCATATTTGCTCTCTCCCCTATTGGAATATTGGGTGGAGGAGGAAGAAGATCGTGGTCAAGGTCTCTTGTTGAAGAAAATTGAAAGTGATTTGCAGTTGCATCCAGTTTTTGCAGGGATTGTGCAATTTTTCTTGTTATTTCAGATTCTGAAATTCCTGCATCTGTATTTTCAGCTCCTTTTTCATCTCCGCCAAATACAGGATTGAGAAATATTTTAGGTTTGTGTGAAAGTGCTGTATCGATTACAGGACAGGTTAGTGCAGTATCAGTGCATTTTTCCCTCCCTATTGAAACAATGCCTTGGGAATTGCACAGTTTAATTGATTCAGGCGACCTTGCTTCGCTGTCAATAAAGCTATTGGAGATTTTATCATCTGCATACCAATACTGGACTGCCTGCTCACTTCCAATTTCAACTGTACTTACTGTCTGGTCTTTGAAGAAAAAATTGAATTTGGTGATATTGACAACATTTGTGCTGTATTCATATTCAACATTGCCTGGAGAAGCATAGACAGAATCAATAAGAAGACCAAGGTCCCTTGAAAGATAGTTTTTCTCAAGAAGTGTATCATTTTGAAGCGAAATAAGCCAGTAAAAGACTGCTGCTGCAAACACCAGCACGAGAAGTGTTTCTCCGATTAACCACATTATCTCCTCGTTTGCCTCTGCTCTCCTGCCCCGCAGCCTTCTTATTTCCATAACATAAAATGTAGAAAAAGACTATATATAATTTTTGCTAGTGTGATTTATATTAAATTCAAGATTTGCATTAGACTCTGGGCAGATAAAATACAAATCCTCCACTCATTTTTGCCACTTTAAATTGGGAATTGTAGTTAATTTGGAGTGATTCAATATCACAAGATGGATTCAAAGTGTCTGATGTTGGAGAGCAAATTGCTCCCGTGACAGATTTTTCCTCCATTATGTAACCGTCTTTTAGAAGAGAAACTATTATAAAAAGCCCGCTATTGCTGTCTTTTCTTAATAGAAGTGCATATTTTGGATTCAACGCTGGTTGTGCATTAAAACTGCAATCTGTTTGTATCATATTTGAGTTTTCAAGACAGCTTGCAAATGACTGGAATTTTGCATCTGCATTTTTTTCATTGCTGTCTTTTTTTGCCCAATCGCAGTAAGGAAGGGATAAAGCAGGAGCAGTTTCTCTTTCAAAGCACTGGTTACCGGCTCCGTCAATGAAAAAAGAAGTATAATCTGAAAGGCTGTTCTGATCAATTGTTTTTGAAAGATGCAGATAATCAAGGGGTTGTATATTTCCTGAAGAATCAATGTAACAGGGTGGGTTATATAGCGTAAAAGATGCTTTTTTTACAAGTTTGCTGTCTGGATCGTACAATGAAATGGTATTAGTTTCAGGTGCTTTGTTTATGTTTATTGTGTAGCCTTCAGGAAGTGTGTATCCCCCCTTATTATCTTCAAAGCTAAATCTCCCCATTATGCAGGATGTGCCTGCTGCTGCAGGTAAAAATTTTGAAGGAGAATAATGCTGATACGCTGATGAAAAGCTGTCAAAAACTGCTATTGCCCTGCTCTTTTTTTCTTCATCTGCTGCCTGATCTGCCTTGGTGCATGCATTGTCAATTATGGGAGTTTCCTCATTTAATGACAAATCTACTGAATTCCCTGATTTGTAGAAACTTACAGAATCTCCTGAATAAATGTCAAATTTGTCTTTTTTATGGGTTGAAAAAAGCCCCATTCTTTCATTATTCTGCATTTCAACTGGCTGATCTAAATTGACAGAAGACATAAGCTGTTCATTTCCTGATGAATCAAACAAGTAAAGATTTGCATCTCCATTTTCAATGTTTATCCTTGTTTTCTGCGGGAGATTTATATCAGGAGGACTGCAAAGACATGGAGAGCTTATTATGTAAGGCTGTTGCTGGCTGTAACCCTGAACACTTAAAGAAGATTTACAGGAATTGTATGCATCTACAAATTTGTAAAATTCCACTATTGCTTTTACACCAATACTTCTTTCTGTGGTTAAGTCAGATTCTTTTGCGATATAAATTTGCGTAAAATAGTTATTGGAAGAATCTACTCCCTGAAACTTTTCGATGTATAAATTTCTGACGCCCCAGCTGTCTGTTGGGATGTTAGTGCATATTCCATAAATATCAAGATATTCTGAGCCATAGACATTATGACTTCTTAACATATCTTTTGAATTTCCTGAAGTGATAAAATAACTTTGAAGAAGCTGGTTATTTTTCCATATTCCCCAGTTTCCGGGTATCCCTGCACTGTGGTCATTATCTCCAGCTGCGCCTGAAAAGAAATCAACATTGTCATAAACTTTTGAAGCTACAACTGATTTATCTATATTGTGCTGATAAGCTGCAACATTTGATGAGTCTTTCAAATCTTTAGCAGTATATTCACCAAAGTCCATATCTTTCATAAGTACAATGCATGAACTACTGCCACAGACAGTCGGCTTAAGAACAGTCTTTCCGGAACTGTCATAACAAGCATCATTTAGTGTTGAAGTATCCCAGTTTTTGTCAAATCCCATAATAAGAAAATTAGTAGGAATGGTTATTGGCTTTCCGTATTCTGTAGCATAAGGCAGTTTATCGTTAAGAACATTATCGACATAAGTTAATAATGCATTAAAATTTCCTTTTGCCAGCTCTGTTGTGGGATCCTTTAGAAAAATATTAAGAAGGTTTGCTCCGAAGCTGTAAAAAATAAGAATAACTATTGCTGCAAAAATCATGCCTCCTAATTCGAGGAGCATTCTTGAGGTTACCCCTCTTTTCTTCCAGGAAAAGATTGAAGATTGAAGGTATCTTGAGTGTTTCATTTTTTATCAGTTATTATGTTTACTTGCATTTTATGAATCCGGATACTTTGTTTCCTGAATCATCTGTATGACCAGTCATATAACCTTCTGTACAGCACTGCATTGTATTTGTTTCTGAAATATGCTTGTCTTTGCATTCGATTATTGTTGGGTCATCCGGATTTTTGTCGCATGCATCAGGAAGACCGTCAAGGTCCTTGTCTGTATTATCTCCGCCAAGGCATGCGTCATAGGAATCAAGACATTGGTCCTTATCGATGTCTATGTAAGACTGACCTTTTAAAATATTATTCTGCACTTCTGACTGGCATTTCATTGTTTGAAGCTTCAAATCTTCTGTGCTGAACCTTTGAAGAGGTTTCATTATGTTGCTTGACTGGAGCCATATGCCAACACCTATTACAATTACAAAAAGTGCTGCATAAAGAAGTGTCTGAGAATCTATTCCAAATCCTTTTCTTGAAATAATTTTCATTTTTTTTGTGATAGTTATTTTCAAGAAGAACCACCCTGATTATAGCAGCATACAGCAGACTTGCCGTCTATACTTGAACATGAAGCACTGTATAAAACTGAACCCTTGCAGTCTCCTGCAACCATGCAGCTCCCTCCCTGAGAAGAACAATCTGTGTTTTTGCTGAAGAAATTTACTTTTCCGTAGATAATTAATATTGCCAGAACTACGAGGATAACTACAACTATAAGTCCAATTAACATTTCAGTTGTGAGTTCTGCTTTCTTTCTGTTTCTCTGTTTTTGCAATTTCATTTTGCTGTATTTTATCCTAATGGCTTGCAGCAGGACTTTGGAGCATCTGCTGTTCCGAAGCAGTCATTTGTTTTTATTCTTATGTCAGTTGGATTAGTGCATGGTTCAGTTGTTAATTTACAACTATTTACCGGGCAGGATGTATCAGGTGTATTGTTGTTCATGAATTTTACTTTGCCCGTTAAGACTGAAATAAAAATTATCAGAACAACAAGCCCTAAAGCAACCCAAATCAGCATTGATATTGAAATGTCACCTTTTGCTTTCATTTTTCTGTTTTCTTTTTTATTAGATGGATTTAGTGATTTCATGGTGGGCAGCCTCCGCTTTCACTGCATTTTTTTGCACATTTGCCTTTATTTGCATCACAATAATCATCACATTCTTTTGTTGATGTTGTTATTGTTGAATCAGCATCTCCGTAAAAAACTGACTTTGTATCATAAATATCCTTCACTTTTTGGCATTGCTTTATTGCACTGCAATATGAATCTTGAGGAGTTTTTCCGCTAAGACCCCCTCCATTATTTCCAAGCTCCTCATATAATTTACAGATATTAAGGTCCATTAAATCCTGCTGTGTATTTTGCCATGACAATTGCTGGTCAGCAGGGAGATTGCTATTTACTTTTTTAACTAAATCACCATACTCTAAAAATTGTGCAATTGCATCTCCGAGAAGATTTATTTTTTTAGATTTATCTTTTTCATCTCTGCTTTGAGCCCAAGGGATATAAGCAAGGTCTGATTTTGCTATAAGCGATTCAGGAGTTCCCCTTGCTACAAGTGCAGTAAGGTATGTTTGCGCCTCTGTATAATCTGACTTGCTGTAATAATATGTTGCAAGCTGCCATTCTATTTCTTTTTTGTGAGCGCCTGTATTGTAATATGTTTTCAAATCAGCCGTGGCAGCATCAATATTTTTCTGATAGGTTGGACTTGTACTGTCTTCTGACACTGCCTGTTTGAATTCTGCAAGATAATAATAAAACCTAACGTCATCTTTGGTGTATCTTTTATCTGAAGTATCTTGGTTTTTCAGCTTTCCAAGATGTTCATCATCATAAACTAATTTGTACTGCCCTTCGTCAAAATATGCCCTGCTTTCCATGTAAAGCGCATAATCAGCACCGACAGGATCTTCCTTTTCATAATCTTTTATGTATTTTGCATAATAGAAGCGTGCATTTGCCTTCTGATTTGAATTGTAAAGCAAATCAGCAAGATAGATAAGTGTATTTTTATTGAATGAAAGAGAATCAAGAGGATTTTTGGAAAATCCTTTGAAATTATTTTCTTCATAGGCAGTGAGATAACAATCTGTGTATTCTTTGAAAAGTGAAAGAATTGTCTGATTTTTTGCTGCAAGAAGCTTTTGCGAGTCAGGATCTGTTTTTGCGGAAAGAAGAACTGCGTCAGTAAGAGTTTTGTCCAATTCAGACTGGTAATAGTCTGCTGTTTTTCCTGCCTGCTCGCACTTGTTGTTGCTGAAAATTCCAAGGTTTATGCTGTTGAAGTATTTGCCGAAATACCCCCAGCCAATTATGATTAACAAAGTAACAAGGAGAATTATATTCACAAGACTTATTGCTTTTTTATGTTTTGATAATTTCATTATTGCTCCTTGATTATTAGTAATTATTGGTTATTGCTGTATTTGGTATTTTTTATCTGCCAAATATTAACTTTAGCAGCGAGTTTCCTGCAGGATTATATTTAGCATAAAGGATGTAAAGGCCTATTGCCAGAAGCAAAAGCCCAAAAATAATCCAAAAAATCATGCTTTCTGACTGCGCTCTTGCATTGAATGGTTTATATTCTGCCATGTTATTATCCGATATATCAAAGGTATAAATTCTTTGTGGTTAAAAAGCGGTTATTAGCAGTTATTAGCATTTATTTAGTGCTTATTACAGTCTGCTTCTGTATTGCCGGAAGCTCGCTGCACCCAAGGGATTTCATGCTGTCCACTGAATAAGGCATCAATGCAACTCCTGCTTCCCAATCTTGAGACACATCATTCCCTGCCTGATAACCTATGACCCCCCCAGCAGCTGCGAGTACACCAACAAAAAGGCTTCCTCCTCCTGTGAATGGAGCGAGGACAAGCGCTCCAATTCCGCCTGCACCAGCACCTATTCCTGTTGAAAGAAATTTGCCGAGATAGCCTTTTCTCAGATAGGTAAAAACAACTGCATAATTGCTGGTTGTAGTTATATCATAATGGCCTGAGTTTATTGCTGTCCTGTATTCTGCAAGAACATCACTATTTGACTTGTAGCCAAGAAGGAAATCCCTATATTTTACGTCAGTATTGTAGATGGTGGTTGATGACAGGTATTCATCAAATTCTGATGCAGGAATGCTCATGTTATTTTTGAAGGTTACAATACTGCAGATAATGCAGTAGTTTTTTACTCCGCTAACATCTTTAAACAGTTCATATTTTCCCTGCCCAAACTCATCAAAGCAGTCGTACATTGCATTTGCAAGCTGATATTTTATGTCTGTCCTGTATTTGCTTGTAAGATTCAGGTATGTTGTCGGGCAATTGAGCTCCTGCACTGCAGGCAAGCCGGTGTATTTCTGAAGATGCATTGCATAAACACTTGATTTGCAGGTGTCTTTTGCAAGAGTCTCTTTTTTTGCAGTGAAAAGCTTGTCCTGAAAAAATAAGGTTGCAACAATGAATATAACCACAAGAATTACCATTACCATTATTCTTCCAGTTAATTCTGTGCTTCCTGATTTATTTCTTGGGAGTATATTCATTTTTTAGGTCTCAACTATTTTTTTGGTTTGCTATCTACAATTTATTATTGACAGTTTATTATTGGTAAAGAATATCACATCCTCTGTCCCTTATACTTTCAGATGGTATGAACCATATTGCCTGCTCTTCATTCAGGGTTGGCGAACCAATAACATATCCTCCAATTCCTCCTGCCATAAATCCAAGCCCGCATCCAATTGCAGTTCCGACTACCGGCAAAAAGCTTCCAAGTGCACATCCTGCACCTGCACCGCCAATTGCTGACATTGAACCGACAATGAAGCCTTTCTTGTTTATGTTGTACATAACAACATAATTTTTGTTCGTATCGATGCTGTCTATTGACTGGCTTGAGGCTGTGGATGGAATTTCCCAGGAATAATTTGTATTGGTGAGATAGTTTGCAAATGTTTTTGAGCCGTCAGAAACATAGTTTGAAGAAAGAAACTGCATGAAATTTCCAAGTTTCTGGCCTTTTAGTTTGAATTTGTCATCAAATGAGACATCGTAACAAATTCCGCAAAACTTTTTATTTGTGCTAAACCAGTCTGTGCTGAAGGGATTTAACTGATAATCTCCCCATTGATATTTGCAAGTTTTCATTGCGGTTGCAATTTCATATTTTGCCCCGAACTCAGGGCCTTGCTTGTATTTGTCAACAAGTTTGTTGTTTATTACAAGATCTCGTTTAGGGCAGTCTATTGCAGCAATTTCAGGTGTTGGGGCATCGAGCCCTGTAAGTTTTTTGAAAAAAGTTCCAGTGCGATATTGTGAATTTTGGTAGACGCTTAATCTGCATGCTTCTATTTTATCAAGGTCTCTTGTACCTATAGAAAATTCATTGTAAAATAATGTGCCAACGAGTATTACTGCTACTGCCATAACTATGTAAACTAAATCTATCATACCTCTTTTTTTCATGTGCATGTGTGCACCTTCAGCTGATTTTTGAATTGAGTATTTGAATTTATTGTCGAATTGATTAGCTGATTTAATCAGCTAATTTAGTTATTTGAATGGATTTGCACTTTTGATGAACATATAGATTATTACACCAAGTATAAATAATGCTGCTATAACAAGAAATATGAACAATGAGCTTAGGCCCTGGCTTTCATCCTGAGCTTTCTTTGAAGAGATTAGCTTTAGATTCCCCTTTTTCATGAAAGAACAATAGAATAAAACGTATATAAAAGTTGTGGTGCATTAAGAAGTTGCAGGTTTAATGCAGCAAGATTCAGTGTTGGAGCAGTCAATCCATGTAGAGCCAAGGTTTGGAGTTTTCTGCAATACTTTTGGCGATGCACAGTTTGTTGATAATGAATCC
>Ga0210057_1006999_pt1 | contig 13864 bp, 12 predicted proteins | sample CryGeyCG2114_010_2_FD_183968 | JGI IMG/M metagenome (GOLD analysis project Ga0210057, IMG submission 183968) | Groundwater microbial communities from aquifer - Crystal Geyser CG10_big_fil_rev_8/21/14_0.10 (SPAdes) (version 2) | ecosystem: Environmental > Aquatic > Deep subsurface > Groundwater ... | reverse complement strand
TAATATAAATATCACGAACGGAAAGGGTGCCCTGATGATGTTTTGTCCTCATCGGGGCCTTTCTTTTTCTAGACCTTGTTTTGTATATCAGCGAAGAATCTAGTTTGCTGCCGGACAGGGAATCGAACCCCAATTTCCTGGACCAAAACCAGGCGTCCTACCGTTAGACGATCCGGCAAAATATACCCTATACTCTAATTGATTTACTAATTTATATCAATAATCAGGATAGTGATGTTATCCTTTTTCCCTCTTCCTTCCTCTTTCATTACTTCTAAGGCTGAACTGTACAATTCTCTTTGAGCATCATCTAAACTCATTCCAGCGATAGATTTTGTGAAGTTTCTCATAGATGAATCAAGATCGGTTTCTAGGTCATGGCCAAGATTATCTCCTAAGCCATCACTGGCGACAATTATTCTGTCTCCTGGAGTTACCTCAATCTCCTTGGTGTGAGTAACTCCGGGGCTACTTCCCTGAACTGAATTAAGTACGGTAAATTTATCAAGCCTATCATCTCCTAAGTCTATTACAAACTTATTCTCACCAGTTTCCTTATCCGCTACTACAAGTATTACATCTCCGGCAAATGCGATATTTAAAAACCTCTTACCATCTTTTTCAGTGAATCTTCCAGCAAGATAGCAGGCCCCTCCATCTCCAATATTTTCCTGCATCATCTTCCAAAAAGAAGCTATCTGAAGATCTTCAAAGGTTTTCTCTGTGTCTAAGCCCTGCTTAAATACCTCTAGTAACTTAAGGGTGGCTAAGCGTCCATTGCGCATTCCACCCATTCCATCAGCAACTACAAAGTTACCATTTTCACTAACAAAAACACCGTCTTGATTTTCAGCTCTTGGTCCTTTATCTGTTGCAAGTATTGCCTCAGCAAAGCTAAAAGATTTTTTCTCAGGAGCTTCAAAGCTTGGACCAAGTAATCTATCCTGCTCTTCCTTTATTCTCTGAGCTTCTATAGCCGCAGCTTTAATCTTTTCTATCTCTGAGGGACTCATCTCCTGAGTTATATCCATGTCACTAGCCTCTTCTTTACGAGCCTTAATCTTTTCCCGCAAGGCTTTTCTTCTTTTTATCAACTCTGCTTTAATCACAGGGTCATCAAAATTGATAATCGGTGAGTTATGGGGTTTTGGATTACTCTTAGTTATTTCATCCTCACCATTATTTACATTTGGGCTCTCGTTACTCATATCTTTAGCTTAAGTGTTGAATTAATGTTACCTCAAGTGGGGTACTGATAAAGGGGGAGTAGCGCATATCACTGTAGGCCTTGATTAGGTCTCTAATTAGAGTGGTAGTTGTCTGGGTATCTATCTGCTTAGAGTGACTAATTATCTTTTCTAGATCGCGCTTAATAAACTCCTTTTCCAAGAGCTTTAATACTTTCTGGCTATGCTTAGCAGTTAGAACAATCTTAAGATACTGGATAACTTCCTTGGTTAGGTCTACTACGTTGTATCCTGTTTCGTTTATCTGATTAATAAACTCCAGGGCACCATCTAGGTCTTTTTGGATAATGTTGTTTGCTAGGACGCTGGCCTTGTTAAACCCTATCTTCCCAAGATGTTTTTCGACAATATCAACTGTGACATTGTCTTTTAGGGAGGTTATCTGATCAAGAAGGCTCTCGGCGTCTCTAAGGCTTCCATCAGAAAGAGAGGCTAGAAGTTCTAGAGCGTCTTCGTCTACGGTTAACTTCTCAGCCTGGACTATGTTTTTTAGTTTTTCTACTATCTGAGTTACTGATATTTTTTTAAAGTGAAATCTCTGAGTTCGGCTGGTAATGGTAGCAGGGACTTTTTCAAACTCAGTAGTAGCTAGGATGATGACAGCGTGACTTGGTGGCTCCTCTAGGGTCTTTAAAAGAGCGTTAAAGGCCTCTTTGGTTAGCATGTGGGTCTCATCAATGATTATAACTTTATGTGAGTAGGAGGAGGGTGAGAGCCTTAGTCCTTCTTTTAAGCTTCTTATCTCGTCTATACCTCGGTTACTGGCAGCATCTATTTCTAGTACATCAACTCCCTTGCCTGAGTCTATATCTAAACAGGGACCACAGTTGTTACACGGCTCTCCGGTTTTTTGAAACTTCTTGTCACTCTGCCTGGTTTCACAGACCCTAACTTTAGCTAGGAGTCTGGCGATGGTTGTTTTTCCGGTTCCTCTTGGTCCATAAAAGAGGTAGGCGTGAGCAATCCTATCGGTAACTGCTGAGTTGATTAAAACTTCAATAACATGCTCCTGACCAAAGACGTCAGAGAGAGATTTTGGTCTATATTTTCTGTATAGTGCTAGTGCCATGATACTGGGTATTATAACTTAAATGTTTTGAGTTAAAAAGCCTTCGGTGTAAACTGTATAAATTAGATATGAAGAAGATTGTTATTACTTTGTTAATAGGGGGATTACTAGTCGGAGGTTTTATCCTGCTAACCAGAGACTCTTATGTTATCTCATATACAGATTTAGTAAAGTTACCAGAGGTTATTACTGAAGTAGTTAATCCAGATAGTGATATTGAAAAGCAGAAGCCTTTAAAAAATCCACCAAGATATGTAAAGGCGGTTTATGCTACTAGCTGGTCAGCGGCTAGTACTAAGAAACTTGCCTACTTTATGAATCTTTTTAATACAACTGAGTTAAATGCAATTGTGATAGATATCAAGGATTATACCGGTCTAGTTTCATATCTTCCGGATGTTCCTCAAGTTAAAGAGTATGATGCGTATGAGGTAAGAATCTCAAAGATAAATAAGTTGATAAAGATGTTACACGATAATAATGTTTATGTGATTGGAAGGGTAGCGGTTTTTGAGGATACAAAGTTAGCAATGGCTAGACCGGAGTTAGCGTTAAAAGATAAAAGAACTGGAGAGATATGGAGGACTAATAAGGATATCGCCTGGGTAGATCCAGCCTCTAGGGAGGTTTGGGATTATAATATTGCAATTGCTAATGATGCTCTTAATAGGGGATTTGATGAGGTTAACTTTGACTATGTTCGGTTTCCCTCTGATGGGAGTATTAGTAACATTGACTACCCTTTCTATACCGCCAGTACTACCTTAAAGTCAGTGGTGATTGGGAAGTTTTTTAACTACCTAGCTACTAGGTTACCAAGAGAGAGAATCTCTGCTGATGTCTTTGGTGACGTAGCTCATGCTAGAATTGATATTGGAGTTGGTCAGATTTTAGAAGATACTTTTGACAACTTTGTTGGGGTTTATCCTATGACATATCCATCTCACTACGCAAAAAACTTTCTTGGTCTTGCTAAGCCGGCAGAGCATCCTTATGAGGTGATGAAGTACTCGGTTGATCACGCCTTAACTAGATTAGCAAAGTATTACGAGGCTAGTACTAGTACTCCTCCCTTTATGACCAGGGTTCGTCCCTGGATTCAGGACTTTGACTTAGGAGCCGATTATGACGCGGATAAGGTTCGGGCTCAGATTCAAGCAATTGATGACGCGGTTATCTTATCTACCTCTACAATCTCCGCTAGTGAGTTAAAGGGTGGTTGGGCTATCTGGAGTCCTTCAAATAATTATACAGTTGAAGCCTTAAGATGAGTTTTAATGTTTCCATAGAACAATTTAATGGTCCGATGCATAAACTCCTGGAGTTAATTGAGGAGAAGGAGCTTATGATAACTGATGTTAGTTTAGGGGCAGTAACTAATGACTTTATCGCTTACGTTGAAAAACTTGGTGAGGAGGTTAACCCTGGGTTAATTGCAGACTTTGTGGTTATCGCCGGAAGGCTACTGTTAATCAAGTCTAAGGTTTTAATTCCCAGCCTGGAGTTAACTGAGGAAGAGTCTAGTGATATTGTTGACCTAGAGAGGAGACTCAAGCTTTATAAGGAGTACAAGGAGGCGAGTAAGCATGTGTTAAATAGCTGGGGCAGTGGTGCTTCTTACGGACGAAAACTTTTTGCTAACCTAGGTGAGCAGTCGTTTTTTTATCCACCAAAAGATATTCAAGCCTCTGACCTGTTAAATTCAATTCACCTACTATATGTAGTTTTACAGGGAGTAACTCCGCAGACTAAGAGTATGAAGAACTCATTTGTTACATTACAGCAGAGGATTGAGGAGTTAAGCGCGAGAATTACTAAGGAGTTAAAGTTTTCAATGAGAGGAAGGGTAGGAGCTCATGAGCGTCAGGAGATAATTGTTTCGTTCTTGGCTGTTTTACATATGCTGGCGAATAAGATGGCGATAGTTGAGCAGAATGATGAATTTGGTGATATTATAATTACTAAACAAGAATGAAGCAGAATAAACAGGCTTCCTTAGAAGCATTATTATTTATATACGGAGAGGCAATTGAGAAGAAGCGTATTTTAACTACCCTGAATATTACCGAGGATGAGTTAGAGAAGTTATTAACCGACTTAAGAAACTTATATTTAGATGAGGGTAGAGGAGTAACTCTAGTTTTTGATGAGACACTGGTTCAGATGGTAACTAAGAGTGAGTACGCCAGTATAGTTGAGGAGTTGATTAAGGCTGATTTAAAAGAAGGTCTCTCACCAGCTGCCTTAGAAACTCTCTCAGTGGTAGCTTATGCTGGTCCAGTAACTAGAGGTGAGATTGATTATATCAGGGGAGTTAACTCCAGCTTTATTCTTCGGAGTTTAACCCTGAGAGGTCTAGTGGATAGGAGTGCAACTGATGGTAGAAGTTATAGCTACTGTGTAAGTCTTGGTTTTTTAAAGCATCTCGGAGTTAGTGAAATAGCTCAGCTTCCAGAGTATGAGAGGTATAAGCAGGTTAGTGAGCAGTTAAGATCACCAAAAACCGAAGAATAGAATTTATGGATGATAAGGATTTAAAAGATTTTTCTAATAAGGTTAGAGAGGTTCTAGATGTTTCTGAGAGGGAAACTGATAGGATGTTTTTAAAGAGCAGTTTAATTGCTTTTGCTTTTGTCTTACTTATCTTTATCGCTCCTAGTTTTTTCCCAAAAGATAAGGTAGTGGTTACTCAGGAGGTTATTTTGAAGCCATATAGTGATGAAGAGGTTTTAACTAGTCTAGGGATTAACGCCTTAGGCGTGGTGGTTAAGGAGATTAACTCGCTTGCACCTCTACTAGAAAGAGAGGGTGATAAGCAGTGGCCAGTAGCCTCGTTAACTAAGATTATGAGCTCTCTAATTGCTACAGAGAACTTTGGTTTAGGGACTTATGTTCCAATATCCACGGAGGCGGTTTTAACGGAGGGGGTTAGTGGTAACTTTAGAAGCGGTGAGAGCTTTACGGTTGAGGACTTAGTTAAGTCAATGATGGTGGTTTCTAGTAATGATGGGGCCTTTGCTCTTTATGAGTATGGAGAAAGGGAGGAGTTTACTGCGAAGATGAATTTAAAAGCAGAGAGTCTAGGAATGAGTAAAACCAGTTTTTCTGACCCTACTGGATTAAGTTACTTAAATGTTTCTACTCCAAACGACTTACAAAAACTGGTTCAGTATGTTTACTCTAAACAGCCCTTTATCTTTGATATCTCAAGAGAGAAGGCGGTCATTATCCATGACAATACTACCGGAACTAGTAGAGCTTTAGAGAATATTAACTCTTTTTCCGGTGTGGATAATTTTCTTGGTGGAAAAACAGGTTATACTGATGAAGCAGGGCAGAATCTACTTTCTCTGTTTAGTCACAACAATCGAACCTTTATGATTATTGTTTTTGGAAGTGAGGATCGATTTAATGAAACACAGAGACTTTATGACTGGCTTGTGAGTTATCTATGATTAACATCATTGTTTTAGAAGCAGTAAGAGTTTTAGGTTTAACCATGGTTTCTTTTTTGGTAGCTTTTGCTATTACTCCTTTAGTTATTCGGTTGATTGAAAAGATGAACTTTAAAAAACAGATTAGAACTGCAGATAAGGCTCCGGTATTTCATAATTTACACAAGGCTAAGGAGGGAACGCCAACTATGGGAGGGATTATTATCTGGTCAGCAGTACTGATTATTGCTCTAAGTATTTTTATCCTCTCTTATATTTTTGATGGATTTTGGAGCTACTTAAACTTTGTTGATAGGGCTCAGACCTATGTTCCTTTATTTGCTCTTGCCTTTGCCGCTACCATTGGACTGGTGGATGATATCTTTGGGGTTAGGAAGATAGGTCCAAACGGAGGAGGTTTAACTATGAAGCATAGAGTTTTAATTTATACTGGCGTTGCCATGCTAGGAGCTCTCTGGTTTTACTTCAAACTTGGTTGGGAGGTGATTAATATTCCCTTTGTTGGCATGGTTAATCTTGGTCCCTGGTATATGCTCCTATTTGTCTTTATTATTGTTGCCAGTGCTTTTTCTGCTAACGAGGCCGATGGCCTAGACGGATTAGCCGGTGGAATAATGCTCTTTACTTATGGTGCCTTAACTGTTGTTGCCTTTGTTTTAGGAAGGTTTGACTTAGCAACACTAGGAGGAGTAATTATCGGAGCCTTACTGGCTTTTCTTTGGTTTAATATCTATCCAGCTAGATTTTTTATGGGAGATACAGGATCAATGAGTTTAGGAGTGACTATTGGTGTTATTGCTATGCTTACCAACACCCCTTTACTCCTACCGCTTTTTGCTCCAATCTTTGTTATTGAGTCAGCCTCGGTCATTATTCAACTAACTAGTAAGAAGTTTAGAAAGAAGAAGGTTTTTTTATCTGCACCAATTCACCATCACTTTGAGGCCTTAGGTTGGCACGAGACAAAGGTAACGATGAGGTTTTGGATAATCTCAATTATCTTTGTGGGATTTGGGTTAGTTATCTTTTTCCTTAATCAGTTCCTATAAATAAGGTAGAATATATATATGCTAACTACGAGAGTTAAAAAGCAGATCTTATATGGAGCAGGTTACCTAGGTTTTTGGACACTAGTTTTTTTTGTAGCCTACTCTGCATTTTTAAAACCGGGACCAAGTTGCTTTGATAATGAATTAAATCAGGATGAGGAGGAGGTAGATTGTGGTGGAAGTTTTTGTATCTCTTGTGATATTAGGAGACTAGCTCCGATTGGGATAAAGGTGACAAAGATAGATCATCCTTTGTTTGAGGGGAGTACAACATTTTCCATTGAGTTACAAAATCCTAACTCAAACTATGGAGCTAGTGATCTAGAGTACACAGTTACCGTTTATGACAAGGAGGGAAATCTAATTGATTCTAAGAGTAGGAGTTATCTAATCTATCCTCGCCAGGTAGTTGTTGACTCTATTATGAACTTTGAGATAACTCCGGATATGGTTGGAGAGGTTAAGGCAACTACAAAGGTAAATACCTGGGTATCTGTTTTAGACTTTGGAGCGCCAAAAACCCAGGTTAGAGATCAGAAGCTAGAATTGGATAGGCGAGGAAACCAGTTTATCTTTAGTGGTATTTTAAAGAATGATAATCCATTTAAAATTACCAAGGCTACTATCCATGGACTTTTATATGATGAGATGAATACACTAATTAGCGCTTCGCAGACAACAGCTTTAGATCTAGTTCCAAGTGAGGAGAGGTTTTTCCAGATAGCGATTCCAGTTAGTCCGGAAGCCAGTGAAGCTGAGTTAAAAGAGCCTAAGATATTCATTCAGGTAGAAAGATAAGGCATATGTTTTCATTTTTAAGACGACAAGACTGGATTTTAAATTTTTCCATTTTAGCAACTACGAGTATTGGCTTAGTTGTTTTACTGAGTATCTCCAAGGATCTTTTTATTCAGCAGTTAATATCACTACTTATCGGTTTTGGTCTTATCTTGGTTTTAAGTTACTTTGACTGGCGAAGTTTAATTTCTCATAAGTGGTTTATCGCTGGTACCTACCTTTTTTCAATTCTTTTATTACTGATAACCTACTTATTTGCTCCACCAATTAGAGGAGTAAAGAGCTGGCTAGTACTTGGCCCGGTTCAGTTTCAGGTCTCTGAGCTGGCTAAGCTCTCAATTATCCTTTTACTTGCTTACTTTTTCTCTCGAGAACATATTGGTATTGCTCGCTTCTCAACAATGATTAGACCGATAATTTACTTTTTGATTCCAGCCTTTCTTATCTTTCTTCAGCCAGATATGGGTACGGTGGTTATCTTGTCTGGTATTTTTGTCGGTTTTCTACTAATTAGCGGATTAAAGGGAAAGCATATTTTAATTGGACTAATTGCCTTATCAGTTTTAGGGTTTGCTGGCTGGAACGGGATTTTAGAGGATTATCAAAGAGAGAGGGTGATTGGTCTTTTTCAGCCAGAGTATGATCCACTAGGAGTTAACTATAGTACGATTCAGTCCAAGATAGCTATTGGCTCTGGAGGAGTGGTTGGTAAGGGATTTAATCAGGGAACTCAGATTCAGCTGGGCTTTCTTCCAGAGGCCTCAACCGACTATATCTTCTCCTCGGTAGTGGAGGAGTGGGGGTTAGTTGGGGGTGTTCTCATCATTGGGCTATTTAGTTTGATGATTGTAAGGATAATCTTAATTGGTTACTCTAGTGAGAGTAACTTTTATAGATTTATCTCACTAGGTGCGGTAATGATGTTTCTGGTTCAGTTTGCGATTAATATGGGCTCGGCTTTAGCTCTACTACCGGTAATTGGAGTAACATTTCCATTCTTAAGTTATGGAGGATCAAGTTTAATTGTAAATGCTGTTATAATAGGAGTTATTCAAAGTGGAGTGGTAAAACAATGATGGAGAATAAGTATCAAAATATAATATTAACAGTTGCCTTGATTTTGGTTTTAGGAGTTCTCTGGCTAACTTACTTCTTTTACATGTTGGGTCCAGTGGTAAGTAAAGTGAACGAAAATATTGATTCAACTCCAATACTAGTAGAAAGGGGGGACGGAATTGTTGAGGTAGCAGAGCTTCTCTGGTCAGAGAATCTTATTAAGTCTTCAAAGTTCTTTAAACTGTACTCAGTTTTAAGTGGTAGTGCTCATAGATTTAAGCCTGGGTTATATACCTTTAAACCAAGTATGAGTAGTACGGATATGGTTAGGAGTCTGGTGGCTGGTCCTGGGCAAGAGGTAACTGTTTTAATTAAAGAGGGAGAAAACATCTTTGATATTGATAAGAAACTCGCCTCCTTAGGTGTTTTAAATGAGGGAGAGCTACTATCCTATAAGTTTTTAAAGAGTGAGGAGTTAATTGAGAAGTATCCTTTTTTAAGTACAGCAGAAACTCTAGAGGGGTTTTTGTTTCCAGATACCTATCGCCTTTTCTTTGATTCAGAGGCAGAGGATATTGTTTTTGTTTTTCTTAAGAACTTTACCAGCAAGGTGGGGCCGTTAATTAGTGATGAAGATGGTGCTGATTATGATCAGATCCCAGTACTAAGAAGAGGAATCTTTAGTATTAATGATATTATCAGTATTGCTTCTATGATTGAGAGGGAGGTTCCAGATTTTGAGGATAGGAGGATAGTGGCGGATATAATCTACAGAAGATTAAGTATTGATATGCCTCTTCAGATTGATGCAACGGTAATCTACTCTAAGTTAACTGACTCCAGATTTGATACTTACAAGGCCTACGGTTTACCACCAGGACCAATTAGTAATCCAGGTATAGAAGCGATTAACTCAGTCTTAGATCCAAAACCATCACCTTACCTGTATTATCTCTCTGACCCAGAGACAAAGGATACTATCTACTCTACTGACTTTGGTGATCATGTAATTAACAAGGAGAAATATCTAAAATGAAAAACTTTTTTAATGAGTTCAAGAAGTTTGCGTTAAAAGGAAACTTTGTGGATATGGGAGTTGGTTTAGTGATTGGAGCAGCCTTCACCTCCATTGTTACCTCTTTTGTAAAGGATATAATCAATCCATTAATTGGTCTTATAACTAGAGGTGTTGATTTTAGTGAGAAGAACTTCACCCTAGCTGAGGGAGTTACCTTAAACTACGGAGCATTCATTACCGCAGTGATAAACTTTTTAATTGTTTCATTTATAATCTTCTTGATAATTAGACAGATAAATCGGTTTAGGGTTAAGGAGGATGCTAAGCCAGTTAGTCAAACTACAAGCGAGAAGTTACTAACGGAGATTAGAGATACTTTAAAGAGTAGGGAATAATATGTTTATAAAAAAAGAAATAAAGGTTAATACCGAGGATGATGCCTTGGAGGTAATAGCTTCAAAAAGAGATAACCAGGAAGCAGGGTATGTATCACATGAGGAGGTTTGGAGATGATCGGAAGTAAGATTTCATTACATCAGTAAACTACAAAACCTAAGATTGGCATTGATTTTTTCTAGGTACTTGCTATAATAAACACGTACTTGTGAAGCGTAAGCTTTATTCGGCTAATTGAATTCTATACGCCGAAAAGCGGGTACAAACAAAATAGCTATTGGGAAACTGATGGCTTTTTTGTTTTCATCTTTCTAAAAATGAAATAATTAACAAGTATAAAAAGCGGACATTTCTAAATGGTTCTAGCTAGGACATTTAGAAATGGGTCTGATATTATCCACAGGCTTATTGATAAATAGCGACAGCTTGGTATATCATAGATATATCAATACGAGAGGGGATCCGAAAGGTGTTAGTGCCTTAGGTGCCCCTTTCTTTTTTTATTAACCCACTTTTTCTTCTTACTGCTCTATCTTCTCAATTGGTACGGAGTTATCCACATTTAAATATTTGACTATTGACGATTTTGTATACTCATGTTAACATCATTCTCATTGTACCCGCTAAGAGTAATTAAAGTGGGAGTTTAAATGTTTTTTAACGGCGCCATCAATTAACCTTTATATAAGTAACCAAAAAAGGCCTTTGCGCAGTAGGTCTCAATTTTTATTTAATATCAACTATGAAAGGTCTTAAAGTTAAAAAATTTGGTAGTACATTAAAACCGGCTACTGCTCAGCCTCAGTTAGCTGAGATACAAACAACATCCTATGAGTGGATTCTCAAGGATGGATTAAAGGAGTTATTTAAAGAGATTTCTCCAATCAAGGATTATACAGGAAAGGATCTAGAACTTAGTTTTTTAGATTATGCATTTGATGAGCCTAAGTACGACGAGGCTCATGCTCGTTTTAAGGACCTAACATACGATGCATCTTTAAGGGTAAAGGTGAAGCTTGTTAATAGTAAGAATAATAGTGAAAAGACTCAGGAGGTATATCTGGGAGATTTTCCTATCATGACTGATAGAGGAACCTTCATTATCAATGGTATTGAGAGAGTTGTTGTTAGTCAGCTTATTAGATCACCGGGTGTTTACTTCACCGCGAATATTAGCAGGGGAAGAAAGTTTTTTGGAGCTAAGGTAATTCCTAACAGGGGTGCCTGGTTAGAGTTTGATTCTGAGATTGATGGAACGATAACGGTAAAGATTGATAGAAGAAGAAAAGCTCCGGCTACTCAGTTACTTCGAATCTTTGGTATTAGCGAGAATGAGGATATTTTAAATCTATTCAGTGCTGATGAGGTTAAGTATATTCAGGCAACTTTAAAGAAGGACTCAGCGAAAAATGTAGATGACTCATATATTGAGATATACAGGAGAATCAGACCAGGTGACCTAGCTACGGTAGATAACGCCTTAAGCTTGATTGATTCAATGTTTCAACGAGTAGACCGATATGATCTTTCTGACGTTGGTAGGTATAAGATGAATCAGAGACTGGGTTTTGATAAAAAAGAAACAGGCCTATTAGACAAGGATGATATGGTAGCTATCCTAAAGGAGATTATCAGACTGAATAATGTTCAGTCTGAGGAGCCAGATGACATCGACCACCTTGGAAACAGGAGGGTAAGAACTGCTGGTGAGCTTTTACAGAATAAGCTAAGAGTTGGTCTAGCTAGAATGAGAAGAATTGTTCAGGATAGAATGAGTACCTTTGACCAGGACCTACTAACTCCGGTTCAGCTGATTAACGCCAGACCTTTAATGAGTGTTATCAAGGACTTCTTCTCCTCAAGTCAGTTGTCTCAGTACATGGAACAGGTTAATCCTTTAGCAGAGATTGAGCACAAGAGACGTATCTCAGCCCTTGGACCTGGTGGTTTAACTAGAGAGAGAGCTGGATATGACGTAAGAGATGTTCATCGCTCTCACTATGGTAGACTCTGCCCAATTCAGACTCCAGAGGGATCAAACATTGGACTTGTGAGTCACTTGGCTAACTATGCAAGACTTAACCCTCTTGGATTTTTGGAAACTCCATATCAGGTTGTTAAAAAAGGTAAGATAACTGATGAGATAGTTTGGTTAGATGCCATAACTGAGGAGACTAAAAAGATTGCTCATATTGGAATTGAGATTAAGGAAAATGGAGAGATTGTCCCTGATTTTGTTAGCGCAAGAATCAAGGGTGAGCCATCCGTTGCTTCTAAGATGGATATTGATTTAATTGACGTTGTACCAAGTCAGTGTATCAGTGTAGCTACTTCGTTAATTCCGTTTTTAGAGCATGATGATGCTAACAGAGCCCTGATGGGATCTAACATGCAACGTCAGGCAGTTGTCTCGGTAAGGCCAGAGGCTCCATACGTTGGTACTGGAATGGAGGAGAAGGCGGCTAGAGACTCGGGTCAGATAATAATCTCACCGGTAGCTGGAGTGGTTAAGGAGGTTGATGCTAAAAAGATTGTCATTAGTGAGACTGGTGAAAAAGGAAAGGCAGGTTTACATGAGTTTACTTTGAGTAAGTTTAAAAAGAGTAACCAGGGTAGCTGTATTTCTCAGCGACCAGTTGTTGCTAAGGGGGATAAGATAAAAAAGGGAGATGTGCTAACTGATGGTCCTTCAATCTCTAATGGTGTTTTGTCCTTAGGACAGAACTTAACAGTTGCCTTTGTAAGTTGGGCTGGATTTAACTTTGAGGATGCGATAATTTTAAATGAACGAGTGGTAAGAGACGATAGATTTACCTCAATCCATATTGAAAACTACGACTGTGAGGTAAGAGATACTAAACTTGGTCCAGAGATTACCACCCCGGATATTCCAAATGTTTCTGAGGATAAGCTAAAGAACTTAGATGAAGAGGGTATTGTGAGAATTGGTGCTGAGGTTAACCCTGGTGATATCTTAGTTGGTAAGATCTCTCCTAAGGGAGAGAGTGAGTTAACTGCCGAGGAGAGACTTTTAAGAGCTATCTTTGGAGAGAAGGCTAGAGATATTAAAGATACCTCTAAGAACATGCCTCATGGAAAAAGAGGACGAGTGGTAGGGATTAAGATCTTTAGTAGAGAAAGAGGAGATAAGTTGGATGCTGGAATTATTAAAAAAGTTCAGGTTCAAGTTGCTCAGATTAGAAAGATAAGGGTTGGTGACAAGTTGGCTGGTAGACATGGAAACAAGGGCATTATCGCTAGAATAGCTAGAGAAGAGGATATGCCTCACTTTGAGGATGGAACTACTGTGGATATTATCCTAAACCCACTGGGTGTTGCTTCTAGAATGAACATTGGTCAGATCTTAGAAACTACTCTTGGCTGGGCAGCTAAAGAGCTTGGATATAGAGCCTATACTCCAGCTTTAGACGGAGCTAGCTTTGATGAGATTAAAGCTGAGTTAAAGGAGGCTAATCTTCCAGAAGATGGAAAGGCGGTTCTTTATGATGGAAGAACTGGAGAGCCTTTTGCTCAGAGAATTACCGTTGGTCAGATTTACATGCTTAAGTTAAATCACATGGTTGAGGAGAAGCTTCACATGAGAAGCATTGGTCCATACTCCTTGATTACCCAACAGCCTCTAGGAGGTAAAGCACAAAGTGGTGGTCAGAGATTTGGAGAGATGGAGGTTTGGGCTCTTGAGGGTTACTCAGCTGCAAGTACTTTGCAGGAGATGTTAACTATTAAGTCTGATGACGTTTTAGGAAGAGCAGCTG
>Ga0210057_1006998_pt1 | contig 13867 bp, 9 predicted proteins | sample CryGeyCG2114_010_2_FD_183968 | JGI IMG/M metagenome (GOLD analysis project Ga0210057, IMG submission 183968) | Groundwater microbial communities from aquifer - Crystal Geyser CG10_big_fil_rev_8/21/14_0.10 (SPAdes) (version 2) | ecosystem: Environmental > Aquatic > Deep subsurface > Groundwater ... | reverse complement strand
CCATAGATGGCAGTAATACAACTTTAAAGAACTTATTGCGAATTCATAGAGGCATGAATCGTGAAAATAGATATAAAATGATTTGTCAGATTTTAGGAAATCAGCCTCACAAATATTAACTTAAGTCTATTTTTATAGCTTTGTTTTAAAAATTGACGCTAAAATTCTCTTTCTTGTCATCCTCCAGCTTGACTGGAGGATCCAGGAGGGAGTCGCAAAAACGGGAAGTATCTCTTAAAATTTTTAAAAGTATACTTACGGCTTTCCCCTGGATTCCCAATCCCCGGCCGCGCACCGCTCGGCGGGGCAGGCAAGTTGGGAATGACAAAAGTATAAACAACAACTATTAATTTTTACAGTTTAGATAATTAATTTATTCATCTTTTCTTTAATGGCTTCAATCACCTCGTCTTGGGCGTCGGCAAGCGGTTTGGGGATGACGGCCTGGGCGATTCTTTTGGTGCCGATCGGATTGTAGGCCTTAATCAGGTCAGCGGAACTGATATTTTTAGTTGAATAAACTATCAGGCTGGTCTGGGCAGTATTGTCTTCGGCGATTTTTTCGTAAATTATGGCAATCACTTTGGCCTGGGGGATGCTGACGATCAGTTCATCAATCACGTCGCCCAGGTCCTGTTCGCTGGAATCGGTTTTTTGGAAATCGGCTTGGGTCAGGGCCGACCAGATCAGTTTGTTGTCCAGAGCGCCGGACAAACGGGCCAGAACCCGGCCCCAGAGCTTTAGGACATTCAAGTTCCGGGAGCGGTAGAGGTGGTTGACGATATCTTCGCGCCTTCCACCCATGGAGATCAGCTGGGAAGTGGTCAGGAGCGTGTGCGGGGTGATGTTCGGGGTTTTAAAATTTTTGGTTTTGGAAATTATGCCGGCCAGCAGACAGGTGGCGATGTCTTCGTCAATGGTTTCGCGCGAATAGCTGTCAAACAAGGAAAAAAGCATTTCCGAAACCGAGACGGCCGTCAGCTCAATATAGTTAATCTGGCCGAACTCTTCGTTGTCTCCTTGATGGTCGATATTTATAATTGGAGTTTTATAAAAAAATTCTGTGTCATTGTCATAGATTTTTCCGAGCGACTCCAGGTCGGGCGTGTCCAGGGTGATAACCAGGTCATATTTAAAGCCGGAAGAAGACGAGCTGATGTCGTCATGAGTAAAGAAGCCGTCTTTGGGGGAGATGATAAAATTCAAAGCATGTTCTTCCAGCTTGTATTTAATCTGGCTGACTTTGGCGCTGGTGATATCCAGGGAAATAATAAATTTGCGCAGATTTTCCAGGGATTTTTTAATCTGGGAAAAGCCAGGCAAAAAGGCAAAAATTTTGTCCGGGGCTTGCTGTCCGGCCCGACCATTACTCGGATCTTGGGCAACGATGCTAACGTTTTTTTCCAGCTTTTTCAAAAATAAAAATAGAGCTAGAGAGCTGGCAACCGCGTCTCCGCTCCAGTCGGCCGAAAAAGTGATTAAGATATTTTGGGCCTTTTTAATTTGTTCAAAAATTTGCTGTTCAGTGGTTAGCATACGGTAATTAGTAATTAGAAACTGGTAATTTGGAAAAATTCAATAGAACCCTCTCCAAATTACCAATTACAAATTTCTAATTACAGCCGATTCTCTAAGTCATTTATCATATCGCAGATTTCAGATGGTGTCAAGAGGAAAAAAATCGTTCAAATTAAACAGATTTTTTTGATAAGGTAAATTAAGAGAAAAAGGCTAATATTAAAGTAAATAATGATAATTTAAAAGGCGATTAAAGCCTCTTGCCGTCAGCCTTGTTTTCTTGCATAAATAAGGCAATTTTGATAAGCTTTGTATATGAGTTTTAAAAAGACATGTTTATGAAAAAAGAACTGCCCAAGGCCTACGAACCCAGAGAATACGAGGATAAGATTTATAAGAAATGGGAGGAATCCGGTTATTTTAATCCGGATAAACTCAAGCTGTCAAAAGACGCCAAGCCGCATACTATTATGATGCCACCGCCTAACGTGACAGGCGTTTTACATTTAGGACATGCTTTGGAAAACGCTTTAATGGATATAATGATACGTTATCAGAGAATGCGGGGTAAAAAAACTTTGCTTTTACCAGGCACTGATCATGCGGCCGTGGCTACGCAGGCTAAAGTAGAAAAAGAACTAATTAAAAAAGGAATAAAAAATCCTCGTCAAGAACTGGGCAGAGAAAAATTATTGGAAGAGATAAGAAAGTATGCGGAGAACTCTAAGTCAACCATAATAGAACAGATAAAAAAAATGGGAACCAGCTGTGACTGGAGTAGAACCGCTTATACTTTTGACGAGGAGCGAACCAAAGCCGTTAATGAAGTTTTTACTAGAATGTATAAAGACGGACTGATTGAAAAAGATTATAGAGTGATTAATTGGTCAGTTAAAGGCCAGTCTACTTGTTCAGACGATGAAATAGTTTATGTGGAAAGACAGGCTGCATTTTATACTTTTAAATATTCAAAAGATTTTCCTTTTTATATCTCTACGACTAGGCCGGAAACGAAACTTGGCGATACGGCCGTGGCAGTAAATCCCCAGGATAAGCGTTATAAAAAATTTATTGGCAAGGAATATCCGGTTGTAGGCTTTGGCGGTTCTGTTGATTTAAAGATAAAAATTATTGCCGATGAAAATGTAGATCCGGCTTTTGGCACGGGCGCTCTCGGTGTTACGCCGGCGCATAGCAGTATTGATTTTGATATATATATGAGACAGAAAGCTATGGGCGAAAAAATTAAAATTATTCAAGTAATTGACCAAGATGGAAAAATGACAGCGAATGCGGGCTCGGCCTTTGCCAGCCTGAATGTGATTGAAGCTCGAGAGAAACTTGTCCAATGGCTAAAAGAAAATAGTTTATTGGAAAAGGAAGAAAATATTACGCAAAACGTAGGTACATCTGATCGTTTTGGCGACATTATTGAGTCCTTGCCTATGAAGCAGTGGTTCATTAATGTTAATAAAAAAATTCCAGGTAAAAATAAAAGTTTAAAAGATTTAATGCGCGAGGCCGTGACGGTTGGCCATAATAATAACCCAAAGCAAAAAGTAAAAATCACGCCAGAGAGGTTTGAAAAAATTTATTTAAATTGGATAGATAATTTGCGCGACTGGTGCATATCGCGCCAGATTTGGTGGGGACACAGAATCCCCGTTTGGTATAAAAGAGAAGAAATTTATGTCGGAGCCGAGCCGCCCAAAGGCGATGGCTGGGAGCAAGATCCGGACACTTTGGACACTTGGTTTTCATCCGGGCTGTGGACTTTTTCTACTTTGGGCTGGCCAGCCAAAACTGAAGATTTTAAAACCTATCACCCGACATCTTGGATGCAGATGGGCTATGAGATTTTGTTTTTTTGGATGGCTCGCATGATACTTATGAGTACTTATGCTCTGGACGATATCCCATTTAAAAATGTTTATATTCATGGAATGTTGCGCGATAAAGACGGCCAAAAATTTTCCAAGTCGCTTGGCACCGGCGTTGACCCGATTGAAGTTTGCGAAAAATACGGCACCGATGCTTTGCGCTTGAGTTTAATACTTGGCATAAGCCCGGGAAATGATTCTAAATTTTATGAAGAAAAAGTTGAGGGCGCGCGTAATTTAGTGAATAAACTTTGGAATGTCTCACGTTTTATTTTATCTTCAGTTGATATTGATAAAATTAAAAATGATAATAATGAATTACCGCTTCCTAATACAATATGGGACGATTGGATAATATGTAACTTTAATTCAATGCTCTCTTTAATAACAGAGGATATTGATAATTATAGATTTTCTCAGGCAGGAGAAAGTTTGCGGGAATTTACTCGGGATTATCTAGCTAACTGGTATTTAGAAATAACAAAATTTGAAAAAAATAAAGGAAAAAATAAAGATGAAATATTAATTTATTTATTGAAAAATTTATTAAAATTATGGCATCCTTTTATGCCATTTGTAACTGAAGCTATTTGGAAAGAAATAGAAAGAGAAAGTTTATTGATGATACGAAAGTGGCCAGAATATCAACAGCATGAGGCTAAAAATAATCTTGATAAAAATTTAGATAAGCCGTTATTTCAAGGCGGTAATGTCGAGATAATAAAAAACATTATTATTTCCATTCGTAATGCCCGCGCAGAAAATAAGGTGGATACAAAAAAGAAGATTAAGGCCGTGATTTATGCCGGCAATAAGAAAAAATTAATTAAATCACAGGCGCGCTTGATTAAATCTTTGCGGACCGGAATTAAAGATTTAGAAATAAAAGAGAATGGGCCGAAAATAAAAGATGCGATTTATATTAGCGCGGGAGAAGTTGATATTTATCTAATCGGCGCGATTGATAAGAAGAAAGAAAAATCCAGGATAGAAAAAGAAATTAAGAATTTGGAAAATTTAATTAAGAATACGGAAAATAAGTTGAAAAATAAAGAATTTGCCGCTAAAGCGCCGAAGGAGATTGTCGGTCGGGAGAAGGAAAATTTAAAGATTAGGAAAGGGGAGTTGAAAAAGTTAGGGGATAAAATAAAAGAATTAAAATAATCAAGTTGTTATTTTGGCATTAAGCGGGTTTTAAGCCTATTAGAGATTCCTCGCTTCGCTCGCAATGACAAAAAAACGTTATGTTAGAAAATAAACTTATTGCTTCAATTTTAATAATTATTGCTTTTTGGCTGGGGTCTTACGCAGTTACATTTTTACTCTCCATTTTTGAAAAGTTAGCCAGCCGGACCAAAACGTCTTTGGACGACAAATTGATTCGAGCCGGTAAATTGCCGATTCGGTATTTGGCGATTGTTTTGGGTTTGTATTATGCCGACCAATATTACGGCCTGGGGTGGAATTATCGCGGTTTTGGGACTAGAGAGGCGCTTTATGTTCTGGTGATTTTGATTGTCGGTTTTACTATCAGCCGGCTGTTTAAGACATTTTTTGAGTGGTACGCCGACAAGGAGAGGGCAAAAAAAATTAATAAGACCATGTTTGTTTTTATCAGGAAAATGGTTTCAGTTACGGTTTATGCGGTGGTTTTAATTTTTATTTTAGGTCACTTTGGAATAGAGATTGGGCCGCTCTTGGCCGGCTTGGGCATAGCCGGTCTGGCAATAGCTTTGGGACTGCAAGAAACCTTGGCTAATTTATTCGCCGCTTTGTTTTTGGTGATGGACAAGTCAATTAATATCGGCGACTGGATCCAGCTGGAAGACGGCACCAAAGCTTATTTGGATGATATTTCTTGGCGGTCGGTCCGCATCAGGACACTAGGCAACAATACGGTAATTGTTCCTAATTCGGTTTTTGTCGGGCAAAAAATTTCCAGCTATGATTATCCAGAGCAGTCTTTTTATACTTCCATAAATGCGGGGGTAGCTTATGGGAGCGATCTGGAACAGGTTGAGAGAGTCTCTGTTCAGGCGGCTAAAAATGTGTTAAAAAAGGAAAAAGTTAAGGCCGAATATAATGAGCCGATTGTTCGTTTTAAGGAGTTGGCTGATTCCTCCATTAATCTTATTATTATAGTAAAAATTGACCACGTTAAGGACGAAGGTAAGATTAAACATGAATTAATTAAAGAAATTGTTAAAGAATTCCGGAGAAAAAAAATCGAAATACCGTTCCCGCAGAGAGTTGTGCATCGCAGTTAATTAGTTAATTAGTTGATCAGTTAATTAGTTTTTTAACAGAGTAACCAAGCAACTAAGTAACTGATTAACTAAACAGACATGACTTTACGTTCATATTTAGTTATAATGATAATGGCTACTTTGGTGTGCTGGGGGCTTTGGGCGTTTGTGCTTTGGAGCGTTAATCCGGAAACCACCAATTGGCTGGGGTTTAGTTTATTTTATTTGGCATTATTTTTATCCCTGGCCGGCACGGCCGCGATTATCGGTTTTTTAGTCAGATTTATATTTCTAAAGCGTCAATTGGCCTTTCGGGCGGTAAAAATCGCTTTTCGGCAGTCGTTTATTTTTGCTTTTTTGATTACCACCAGCTTGGTTTTGTTGGCGTATGATTTATTCACCTGGCTGAATCTGGTTTTATTGGTAGTCGGCTTGTCGGCTTTGGAGTATTTTTTAATAAGCCATGGTTCGTTTGGCATCCAACCTCCGGCATCCGAAGCAGAGGAAAAGGAAACAAATATTTATGGTTAAATTATGGAAAATAAATTAGAAAAACTGAAAAAAGAAATTTTAGAAAAACTTTCTCAAGTTAAAGAGAGCCAGCTTTTGCGCGATTTGGAGATTAAATATCTGGGACGCAAAGGCGAATTGACCAAGGTTTTGCGCGATTTGAAGAATTTGGGGCCGGAGCAGAGAAAGGAAATCGGCCGACTGGCCAATGAAGTCAAAGAAGAAATTAAAACCGGGCTCAAGAGGGCTCGAAAGGGCTTAGAAGGGGAAGGAGATAGTAGTGATTTTATTGATGTGACTTTGCCGGGAGAAAAGATTGAAAAAGGCCATCTTAATCCGATCACAATTATACAAAACGAGTTGGAAGATTTGTTTTCTTCCATGGGATTTATGATTTTTGAGGGACCGGAACTGGAGAGTGATCATTATAATTTTAGTAGCTTGAATTACCCCCTAGACCATCCGGCCAGAGACGCCCAAGATACTTTTTATATTGACCATAAAGACAAGGACGAAAGACGAGATTTATTAATGCGTACTCAAATGACCCAGCTTCAGGTTAGAGCAATGCAAAAATACGGCGCGCCTTTGCGTCGCATTATGCCAGGCAGAACTTTCCGGGCGGAAGCCACTGACGCTTGCCATGAGCATACTTTTTATCAAATGGACGGATTTATGGTAGATAAAGAAACTTCAATCGCTGAAATGATAGCGGTTATGAAGCAATCGCTGGAAGGTATATTAAGAGGCAAGATAGAGACGCGGGTGCGCCCAGGTTATTTTCCCTTTGTGGAACCGGGAATAGAAATAGATATGAAATGCGCGATTTGCCAAGGCCAAGGATGCCCAAGCTGTAAAAATTCCGGCTGGATAGAAATATTGCCGGGAGGCATGATTCACCCCAATGTTTTAAGGCAGGCCGGTCTGGACCCGAAAGAATACAACGGTTTTGCTTTTTGTGTCGGCCTTACCCGCTTGGCTATGATGAGATATGGAATTAATGATATCAGGTTGTTTAATAGCGGGGACTTGCGATTTTTAGAACAATTCTAATCCGTGTAAATCAGTTAAATCCGCGTCATCCGTGTTCTATTTTAGAACACAGATAACACGGATTAGATAGATAAACACAGATTTATTTTATGTATTTAAGTTTAAATTGGTTAAAAGATTTTGTGAAGATTCCGAAGTCAGTCACTCCGGAAGTTTTGGGTTTGCGCTTGACTATGCATACGGTAGAAATTGACAGCGTGGCCAAGCAGGCGGACAAATATAAGAATGTTGTGATCGGAAAGATTTTGGAAGTGAGAAAGCACCCCAATGCCGATAAGTTGCTCTTGGCCAAGGTGGATGTCGGCCAGAGCAAACTGGACATTGTTTGCGGAGCCGCCAACATTAAAGCCGGCCAATTGGCGCCGGTGGCTTTGGTTGGAGCGATTTTGCCCAATGGTATGGAAATCAAAGAGACAGAAGTCAGGGGAGAGAAATCCCAAGGCATGCTTTGCGCTCAAGACGAGCTTGGTTTGGGCAGCGACCATAGCGAAATTGTAATTTTAGAAAAAGGCAAAGTCGGGCAGAATTTTGGCGAGTGCTTGAAGATTGATGATGTGATTTTTGAAGTGGACAACAAATCCATTACCCATCGGCCGGATTTATGGGGCCATTTCGGCATGGCCCGGGAGACAGCCGCGTTTTTAAACACACGAATCACAACGAATTTTAAAAGAATTTTAACAAATAAAATAAAAGTTGATAAAAAGATGGTTGGCTTAGAGGTTAAGGTAGAGGATTTTAAACTTTGTCCCAGATATATGGCTGTGGTCATGGAAGGAATAAAAGTTGGGGATTCGCCTAGATGGATGCAGGATAGATTGATTGCGGTCGGTATGAGGCCGATTAATAACATAGTTGATATTACCAATTATGTCATGTTGGAACTGGGCCAGCCCCTGCACGCTTTTGACCGGGCTTTGATTAGCGCGGATGAAAGCGAATGTAAAATTGTTGTACGCCAAGCCAAGAAGGGCGAGGAATTGGAAACTTTGGATAGTGAAAAAAGAAAATTAGATGAAAATACGCTGGTTATCGCTGACGATAAAAAGGCAATCGCCTTGGCCGGAGTGATGGGCGGGGCGGACAGCGAGATAAGCGTGAATACCGCTTCCATTGTGATAGAGTCGGCTAATTTTGACGCCATCAGCGTCAGGAAAACCGCGCAGAAGCTGGATTTGCGGACAGAAAGTTCGGCTCGTTTTGAAAAATCCTTAGATCCGAATTTATGTGAGACGGCCATAACTCGGACTGTTGAGTTAATTAAAAAAGTTTGCCCCAAAGCCAAGGTGGCCGGAGAGGTAGCTGACGCCAAAGAATTTTCTTTAGACCAGGGGCCGATTAAATTGGACTTGGATTGGCTGGACAGAAGAATCGGACAGAAAATTGAGAAGAAAGAGGTTGTAAAAATTTTAACAAATTTAGGGTTTAAGGTTGAAGAAACAAAGTCAGCGGAAAACTCAGTTTCAATTATAGTTCCGACCTGGCGGGCGACCAAGGATATTTCTATTCCCGAAGATCTAGTTGAGGAGGTGGCCAGGATTTATGGTTATGATAATTTAAAGCCGGTCATGCCGGTTATCAAAATGGAAGCGCCGAAAAGAAACGAGGAAAGAATTTTGGAAAGAAAAATAAAAAGTATTTTATCCCAAGATGCCAAGCTGGCCGAAGTTTATAATTATTCTTTTGTCGGTGAAGAGCAATTAAAGAAACTAAGGATAGACAGTTCCCGCCACATCCGGCTGGCTAACCCGATTTCTTCTGAGCACACTTTGCTCCGCCAGAGTCTGGTTCCGAATTTAATTTTAAATATCAGGTCAAACCAGGCCAGGTATGAAGAAGTCGGCCTGTTTGAAGTGGGAAGCGTTTATTTCAATTTACCCGGAGACATAAATAAAAACAATGAAAGCAACGAGACTCTGCCTTTTCAAGAAAAAAGGATCGGTTTGGTTTTGGCGGCTAATTCAGGGATTGATGTTTTTAGCAAAATAAAAGGCAGGCTGGGTTTATTGGGCTTAGATATTGATTTTGAGCCAATAGAAGATATTCCTGGCTGGGCTGAAACCAGGCAATGCGCCAAAATAGTATCTTTTAGCAAAAACCTGGGTCTGGTTGCCAAAGTCAACGGTCCGGCTTTGAAAAGCTTGGGAGTCAAAAAGCACGTGGCCGTGGTTGAGATCAGTTTCCGTGAATTGTTTAATCTGATTTCCACTAGGCCTGAGAGCCGGTATAAGGAATCTCCCAAATATCCGTCCCTGGTCCGCGACTTGGCCTTTGTAGTTGAAAGCAAAATGTTGTATAATGATATTAGGAAAGAGATAGAGGGTTTTGATGAATTAATAAAAGAAGTTGAGCTGTTTGACGTTTATGAAGGCGATAAATTGGGCCGGGGAAAAAAGAATCTGGCTTTCCATATCGTTTACAGGACCGAAGACCGGACATTAACCGGTGAAGAAGTTGATGGTCTGCAGAAAAGACTGGCGAAAAGAATGAAGGAGAAATTCGGCGCAATAATAAGAAATTTTTAACTACCTTTCTCCGCCTCGGGCGGGTTCGTTCAGAATGACAAATTAATGAGATGGTTATAAAAGTCGCTTTCGTAGCGAAATTTTCAAATTTTGGACAGAATTTTTTATAAATTTTTGAGCTTATATGGATATATAGGCGATAAAATTTAAAAAAAATTATGCCAAAATTTGGGAATTGCAGTAGAAACGGACTTTTGTAACCATCTCAATATATAATTATGATAACAAATACCCAAGACATTTTAAATTTAGTTAAAGCTGGCGCAGTCGGCCTGCTGGCGATTTTTATCTGCTGGGCGATTTATTATTTTGCCATGATTATGCGCCAGATATTAAAGGTTATTAAAGAAATGCGGGAAAGATTGCAAAAAGTTGACGAGGTTTTAAAAACCTTAAAAGAAAAAATAGAGCATTCCACTTCGTATTTGCTTTTAATCGGCGAGGGGATGAAGAAATTGGTGGAGGTGGCAAGAGATTATACTGGGAAGGAAAAAGCAAAAAAGAAGAGAAAGAAGAAATAATCTTTAATAAAAATTTTTTAAATAAAAACCAGAGGCTTTCGCGCCTCTGGTTTTTATATAAATTTTTCTTTAACTATTTCTCATATCCACATCCCTTATTACTGCACTTAACTCCTTCTTTTGATTCAACCAATAGACTCTTGCAGTCCGGGCATTTGTCGCCGGTCGGCTTGGCCCAAAAAGCGGTTTTGCAGTCCGGGTATTGATTGCAGGCGTAAAAGACGCCGCGCCGGCTTCTTTTTTGGACTATTTCACCTTTCCCGCAAACGGGACACTTGACGCCGGTTGAGTTGTCGTTTTCTTTTATATTTTTTATATTTTTGCATTTCGGATAAGCGGTGCAGGCTAGAAAGGGGCCGAATTTTCCGTTTTTGATAGCCAGGGGAGAGCCGCATTTTTCGCAAGTTTCGCCCTGGTATTTTTTTTCCAGCTTTTCGATTTCTTCGGTTTTTTCTTTGCCGCCGGCTTGGCCGTTTCCATTTAGGCCTTTTATGTTTTTGCAATCCGGGTAAGCCGAACAGGCCAAAAATTTCCCGTAGCGGCCGGTTTTGATTATCATATTTGCGCCGCATTTGTCGCATTTTTCATTTGATTTTTCTTCAGGCATAATGTCTTTTTTGTTAATTTCATTATATTTATTTTCTAAATTTTCATGAAAGGGCTTGTAAAAGCTTTCTATCACTCCCGGCCATTTAATTTTACCCAGGGCGATATTGTCCAAGTCATCCTCTAGCTTGGCCGTGAAAGCAAAATCAACAATTTTGGGGAAATGAGCTACCAGCAAGTCGTTTACCACAAAAGCGATTTCAGTCGGAGCCAGTTTTTTCTTTTCGTCTCTATCCACATAGTTTCGCGCTTCAATGGTGGCAATAGTGGGCGCGTAAGTTGAGGGCCGGCCGATGCCGTGCTTTTCCAATTCTTTGACCAGTCCGGCATCGCTATAGCGCCCCGGCGGCTGGGTAAAATGCTGTTCTTTGTTTAATTTTTTCAAGTCAAGCTCCTCATCTTTTTTAACTTCCGGCAAATCAACTTCTTTGGATTTTTCCGGGTAAATTTTTAGATAGCCGTCAAATTTTATAACCTGGCCGGTAGCTCGGAATTGGTATTTAGTGTCCTTGGCCTGAATATCAATAGAGGTGGCGTCAAGGAGAGCTTCCGGCATTTGACTCCCCATTGCGCGCTGCCAAATTAATTTATATAATCGGCTTTGATTATTATCCAGCTCTTTTTTTAGCGAGTCGGGGGCGCCGCCGGCCTTAGTCGGCCTGATGGCTTCATGGGCCTCTTGAGCGCCTTTGGATTTGGTTTTAAAAATTCTTGGCTCGGCTAAGGCGTATTCTTTTCCCAGATTTTTATCTAAATAATCTTTGGCTTCCAGCAAGAAATTTTGAGACATGTTCAAAGAATCGGTTCTCATATAGGTGATAAAGCCCTTTTCATAAAGTCTTTGCGCCAACATCATGGTTTGCTTGGCGGAAAATCCCAGCCAGCGGTTGGCGGTCTGCTGCAAAGTTGAAGTGGTGAAAGGTTTGGGCGGATTTTTTTTAACTCGTTTTTTGGCAATGTCAGCCACAATGTATTTAGCGCCCTCAAGTTCAGCCAAGATTTTTTTCGCCTCGTCCTGGTTTTTTATTTCAAATTTATCAATTGCCTGGCCGTCTATTTTATTTAATTTGGCTTCAATGGTTCCCCCCCCCTCGCCTTTTTTATTCAGCAAAGCCTCAATTGACCAATATTCCTGCGGTTTAAAATTTTGAACTTCCCTTTCCCGTTCTACGACTAAACGCACGGCCACGGATTGCACCCGGCCGGCAGACAGGCCGCGGGCGACTTTTTTCCATAAAAATGGCGATAGCTCATAACCAACCAGGCGATCCAGTATCCGCCTGGCTTGCTGGGCGTCTACCAAATGCATATCAAGCTCGCGCGGATTTTTTAGGGCCTCTATTATGGCCTCTTTGGTTATTTCGTGAAAGGCAATGCGTTTGATTTTATTTTCTTTTAATTTCAAAGCCTCTATTAAATGCCAGGCAATGGCTTCGCCCTCTCTGTCTTCGTCAGTAGCCATGATTATTTGATCGGATTTTTTTACCAACTCTTTTAATATGGCTATATTTTTTTTGGCTTTTGCCGGGACTACGTATTTGGGTATGAAATTATTTTCAATATCAATACCCATGTCTGATTTGGGTAAATCGCGGACATGGCCAAAAGAAGACTCTATTTGGTAAGATGAGTCTATAAATTTAGATATTGTTTTTGCTTTCGTAGGTGATTCTACGATGATTAAATTTTTCATAAATTTCAAATTATCGCGCCAGTACATACTGCATCCCTCCCAGGTTCTTCACCATCCCTTTCATCTCCATTATTGTCAGTGTACTATTTATTACATTGGTGTCAAGTTTTGTCAAGCGGATAAGCTCATTAATGTGAATCGGCTCCTGGGATAGATGCGGGATAATAACTTTTTCTTCTTTCGTGTCGCCGATTATTTTTTTGGTTTCAATAAAGGCCGTGGCCTGGCTTAAATCCAGAGTTTCAATAATATCTTCGGCGCCGGTGACTACTTTGGCCCCCATTTTAATAAGCTTATTCGGACCCCGAGAGCTTTCCGAATAAATGTTGCCGGGTACAGCAAAAACTTCGCGGTTTTGTTCCAGGGAATAATTAGCCGTAATCAAAGCGCCTGACTTTTCCCCGGCTTCCACCACCAAAGTTCCCAAAGACAGGCCGGAAATAATGCGGTTTCTCTGCGGAAAATTATGGCGCAAGGGCTGAGTGCCGGGCGGAAATTCAGATATTACTGCGCCGCCTTCGGCGATGATTTTATCAACTAAATAGCGGTTCTGCGACGGATAAAGCGATTGCCTGTCCAGCCCCGAACCTAAAACGGCGGCGGTTTTGCCCCCGGCTTCCAGGCAAGCTAAATGGGCCAGGGTGTCAATTCCTAAGGCTAGGCCGCTTATTATGGCTAGATTGTTATTGGTTAAATCCCGGACAATTTGGCCGGTTATCTGCTGGCCGTAAGGAGTATATTTTCTGGTGCCGACTACTGCCAAACAAAAGTCGTTATTTAGATCAAGCTCGCCTTTATAGTAGAGCAGGGGCGGGTAATTGTAAATTTCTTTTAACAGAGCCGGATAATTTTTATCATCTATTATCATTACCTTAATATTTTCCTGGGCCAGATTTTGGAGTATTTTTTCAATATTAATTGCGTCCCGGGCAGCCAAAAATTCCTCGGCTACCGCTTCTTCAATGCCGGCCTTGGTTAATTCTTTTGAGCCGGCCGTAAAGGCGAGTTCTAAATTTTCAAAATATTTTTGCAGCCGTTTAAAGCGGCTGGGGCCGAATTTGGGAAAATGGTTTAAGCCAATCCAATATTTTAAATCCCGCATAAACACTCAAATCTACAAATAAACTCAAATCTACAAATATTAATAGATTTGAGTATATATTGCTAATTTTAGTTAAAATATTATTAGGTAGATTCAAGGATTAACTGCACCACTTTCAATAAATTTGGCAGCCACTTCATTTGGCGTTAAATAATTTAAAGATTTTCTAGGACGATTATTAAGCCTCTCCTGGATCGCGTAAATATCATCATC
>Ga0210057_1006994_pt1 | contig 13873 bp, 22 predicted proteins | sample CryGeyCG2114_010_2_FD_183968 | JGI IMG/M metagenome (GOLD analysis project Ga0210057, IMG submission 183968) | Groundwater microbial communities from aquifer - Crystal Geyser CG10_big_fil_rev_8/21/14_0.10 (SPAdes) (version 2) | ecosystem: Environmental > Aquatic > Deep subsurface > Groundwater ... | reverse complement strand
TTTTCAATCACCTTTCCTTTCTTGTCAAGCCATATTGCTTTGAAAGGAAAAAACACAAAAAATGAATGAATTGCCATTATCACATCTTTAGAAAATTCAAAAATTAAGGGCTTTGTTTTCCTTGTCCTGAACATCAAGCCGATATATTTCTGAATCCCCTTAGCTTTTATCGCTTTTTTCATGCCAAACAACCTCTGGTTTTTGGCGGGCTGAAAATCTTTGGTTTTCATCATAAAAAGCCTCCGGCGAGGATCGAACTCGGGACCTTATGCTTTATAATAAAATAAGCCCCAGGTGAGATTCGAACTCACGACCTCGACATTACCAATGTCGCGCTCCAACCAGCTGAGCTACTGGGGCGAGCCTGTTAAGATGCCTTCGATTGGAAAAACCAATTAAAGACATCCACTTCTTAAATTGATTGATAGTGTAAATCTCCATTATATAAACTTGCCTTTTTTGATTATATGTTGCATACAGCTTAAATTCCTTCGCAAGAAGATCTTTTAATTGAAAATAAAGAGGTTTACTAACAACTTGTAAAGAGATTCTTGGATAAAGTTGTCGATAACTCTTTCTTTTATCTAAAAAAACACATCCATCTGTATCAAAAATTCCTCTTATAGTACTAAAGACTAAGTGATTATTTTCTCCTATAAGATTAATAATCTTGGGAGGAATTAAAACAGTGAAAGTTTTCTTACCGGGAACAAATTCACAATAGTCTCGCAAAAAATAAAACAACTTTTTTGAGTAAAAAACAACTCTTAAAATATTATTTTTAGGATAGTATATGTGGGGGATTACTTCAGGGGCTATTAGCTTTACAACAGGTATAATAATTTCTTTATAATATTCTACATCAAATCTTTTATCTCCAGCAAACTCAATTTTATACAGCTTATTTTTATAACAATTAAAACAACCATCGCCAATGAACGCTCCAATAAACTCGCATACTTGAGGAGATAACAAAAAATCTTCAAAAGAAATAGTCTCTATGTTTCGCGCTTTTCTAATAGCTTTAATCCCCTTTTTTCTCCCTTCTTGAAATTTGGAGAAATTTATTACATAGGCTTTCTTTCCACCGATAATACTACCAAAATTATCAGGGAACTTTTTACTATTTTGCACTATTTTTTCTTTGTCATCAATATTTAAAATACTTATTAAAGACAAAAATAACTGCTCAGGTAACAACAAATTGCCAGATTTGTATTTCTCAAATGTTGATTTAGGGACACCAAAATCTTTTCTTATTTGTTTCCAATTTCGCCCTAATTTATCTTTTACTGCACTAAACAATAACTCTCTAAAATCCTCTTTTATCTTGATCCTCATTATGTACTAATACTTTATTAATATATAAATATTTGTGTTATCTGAGCCACGGAGGCATTAAATCGTTAATAGAAAATTGTTTAAAAATCTTGTTAGTAGCCATGTCAATGGCTTAATAGATAATCTTTTAACTTGTTGAAATTACATGGGTTTATGACTCATTACTACGAAAAGAAGCAGACTTCTGAATTGAGAAAAGAAAAAATTCATGCAAATATTCTGGGAAATTCTTTGGAGTTTTTCACAGGCTCAGGGGTATTTTCAAAATCTGGAATAGACAAGGGCTCCATGCTTCTTGCAAACTCGGCAATAATAAAGGAAAACTGGAAAGTTCTTGATTTGGGTTGCGGATACGGAGTTATAGGAATAGCAATAGCAAAAGCATTTCCTTCATCAAATGTTTTGCTTATTGATATCAATAAAAGGGCAGCATCTCTTGCAAAAAAGAATATTGAATTAAATAATGTGGTTAATGCAACTGCGATGCAGGGAGATATTTTTGAAATTTTTAAAACCAAGGAAAGTGCAGACACAATTTTTAACACTATTTTGCTAAATCCTCCGTAATCAGCAGGAAAAGAGCTTTGCTACAATATGGTTGAACAGGGCAGAAAACATCTGTCCCCCGGAGGATTATTTCAGCTTGTTGCGCGCCACAATATAGGCGGAAATGAATTTAAGAAAAAAATGCTTGAGATATTTGGCAATGTCACAGAAACCGCCAAGAAGTCAGGATACAGGATTTATGTTTCTCAAAGATGATATTCAAATTCAAATCAAAAAATTATGAAATAATTGACTATGAAAAGCCAATAACTAGAGATATTATTGTATTTTGTAGAAAAGGATATCAAAAAAATCAAAGATTTTTTGAAAGAAATTCTTCATTTTTTAAAGTAATTGTCTGCCACTCTGAAGCCAAATTCAAGAAAGAAATGAAAAAACGGTATTTGCCTATGGCTAAGGGAAGAACTTTGAAAAATAAAATAGTTATCAGAGGACCTAAAGAGATTATCAAATGTCACAAAGAACTAGGCGGAGCTAAATCATTTAATGGGGTGATTGCTCACGAAATGGCCCATTTGTTTGAAGTAAAATACTTTGGAGAAAGAGGAGAACCAATGTGGCTTAATGAGGGCCTTGCAGATTTTGTAAATGTTGGAAAAAGAAAATTAAAAATAAAAGAAAAGGATTTTTAAAAGAAAAATATGCCAATTTAATCACATATAGATATCTGAAAAAAATATTCAGGAAAAATTATAAAATACTATATCCTCTGTGTTATTTCTTTGTAAAATATATAACTAATAAATATGGCAAAAGCAAGCTATTGAAATTATTAAATTCTCTTCCCAAAAAATTCAAAAAAGAAGATTTTGAAATGGTATTCAAAAGAGTTTATTCTAAGACAGAAAAAGAGATGATAGATGAATTCTTAAATAGAAACTAATTTTTAGGAAGCCAGTCCAATTTTATGGCATATCCGATAACATTTACAGAATTTTTTACCGACTTTTCAAACCAGCTGACATATGATTTTGCAAAGTCAATTCTTCCGTCTTTTGTTGTCAAGTCATAATTATTTGTTATAAGGATAACAAAGCCAATCAGCACCAAAATAGCTACAAGAATTATTATGATTTTTTTCATATCAAAAACTCCTTTATCTGATAATTTAATTGACTATCTTGGCTTGCCGATGACGTCATTTGCAAGCCCATCAGACTTTTTAATTTTAATGTTCTTTTCATGCCATATTAATAGTTTGCCAACTTAAATATTTAGCTGAAATAGGTAGTTTTTAAAAAGCGAAAATGTCTTTTAATTTCGTAAATTGTTTAGCTAAATAAGATAGATATTTAACAATAGTTTATCAAAACAATTTAAACTAGCCCCGTAGTCTAGTGGTCAAGGATCCGGCCCTCTGGAATTGTGTTGAAGCACAATAGAGCAAGGCTGGGACGGCGGTTCGAATCCGCCCGGGGCTATGCCCTCGTAGTATAGCAGCAAGTACACGGCCTTCTCGAGGCTGAAACCCGGATGCAAGTTCCGGCGAGGGCATCATCATAGGTTCAGAACAACAATTCCTGTTCAAAAGCGCTGCAGCGCCTCGCTTCTATAGAAAGTTTTAAATAGAGTAATCTCCTAGGATTACCATGAAAACTATTACAATAAAATTGCCTAAAGAGCATGCAGACGAATTAGATATGTTTATCAAAGAAGAGCATTATCCTTCAAAATCTGAATTTATAAGGCAATTAGTTATAGAAAAGATTCAGGCAAGGCTTAAAGAAAAGCAGGGCTGGATGGCATTAGCTGAAAAGTCTTTGGAAAAGATCTGGAAGAATAAAAAAGATGATAGAGTCTGGAGCAAGTATCTATGAAAATCGAACAGCGCGATTTATTACTGGTTCCATTTCCATTCTCAGATCAATCCGGCAGAAAAGTCAGGCCAGTAATTGTAATAAGCAATAACCAATTTAATGCTTCATCAGAGGATGTAATTGTTATTGGTGTTACTTCTAATATTTCTAAGGATTTCTACACTCTTGAGCTGAATAATGGAGATCTGGAAGAAGGAAAATTATTTGATAGATGTTGTATTAAAGCGGAAAACATCCTTAAACTAGATAAACAGCTTGTTATAAAGAAAATAGGCAAGATTACAAAAGACAAGTTTATGAAAATTATGGCAATATTAAATTCTATATTCAAAATATAAAATAATATATCTCGCGCGCCTGATGGTGCGCCCTGTTCAAAAGCGCTGCAGCGCGCTCGCTTCTCAAGCACAATAATCAAAAAGTTTATATATAACTAAATAGGTATATAACTATACCTAAAAAGTTATACAACAATGTTTACAAAAACCCAAATAGAGATAATGAAGGTATTTGTTTCAAAGATAAATGAAAAATTCAGCATAAAACAAATATCAGAAATAATAAAGAAAGCTTATCCTTTAGTTCACAGGTCAATTAAATCTCTTATTGAAGGGGGGTTTTTAATAAGAGATAATAAGGAATTATTATCCTTAAATTATAGAAGCAATTCACAGCATATTGCTTATATTGAATCATTAAGAGCTGACAAATTCCTTAAAAATAAGGCAATTAGCCTGTTTACTAGGGATATTTTAGATAGAATCAATATTGATTTTTTTGTGTTTTTAGTGTTTGGCTCTTCAGTAGAATCAAAAGAACCAAGAGATATAGATATTCTTTTAATAGTTCAGGAAAAAGAAAAGATAAATGATGTTGAAAGAATTGTTTCAAATATTGCCTCTAATTTTTCAAAGAAATTCGACATCAATGTAATCTCTGCAGAAAGTGCTTATGAAATGCTAAACAAAAGGGACAGCATTAATATACTAAATGAAACATTAAATAAACATATTCTGCTATTTGGAGCAGAAAACTATTATAGGATATTAAAAAATGCTAGACAATAAAGAAATTGAAATAATCAAGAAAAATATAAAACGGTTCCTTAATGATAATTCTATTATAAAAGAAAGGTAAGTTTGCAGAATTCTTTCTTAGCAATGCCAAAAATTCTCTTGATTATTTCAGGATTCCTTTTCAGCATTTCGAGCTTCTCAACAATCCTTTTTGCAGATATCCCTGCATCAACCAGTATAGCGTTGTCATTATGCTCAACATAAAAGCAGTTTCCTGAACTTCCTGACGCAAGCGCTGAAATTTCCATAAATCACTCTTTTTTACTGAATTCTAAAGCGCTTTGCGCTTTATAATTTTAATTATGTCAGAAATGCTGTTAAACATCCTAAAAAGCTGATGCTTTTTTTGATAATTAATGTTCTATTTTTATTATCTTTCCTGCAGCAATTGTAGTATCTCCCTCTCTTAAAATAAATCTTCCCAATGCAGGAAGCACTTTTTCAGTCTCTGCAACAAATGATTTTAGAGGTTCTATTTCAACAATTGCTTTTTCCTCTTTTTTTAAGGTCCCTGATTTTGATTCTATCTTTAAAATCTTACAAGGCAGTCTTGCTTGCTGGCAATAAAGTAAGGGTATGTATCCTGCCTTTATTTCAGTAGGATGGTCTAGAACAAGAAGCTCGGCCCAGAATTTTTTTACTGGTTTTAATGGATTTTTTATGTTAGTCAGAACATATCCCTTCTTGATGTTTCTCTTATTAAATGTGGGGCTTATGTTTTTGAATGCAATTCCTACATCCATTCCGTGTTCTGCAGAGTTAACAACCCTGTGCTGCCATTCTATTGATGCAATTGTTGCAGTCACGGGCATGCCGAATGATGGGCAGATGATAATCTTATCTCCTAAAGCTATTTTTCCACTTTGTATTTTTCCTGCAGTTACAATGCCTATATCGGGTATTGAATACGCTCTCAGTATAGGGACTCTCAAAGGATCATTGAGCATTCTTTCAGGTTCTTTGAAATTATCCAGGGCTTCAATAAACGTCTCTCCTTTATACCAAGGCATGTTTTTTGACCTTTCAAGAACATTTTCTCCGTTTAACGCAGTGATAGGAATATAAGTTAGGCTGTTTGCATTTGAATACCCTGCTTTTCCAAGAAGTTTTATAATTTTTTCCTTTGTTAAGTTGTAGACTTTTTCAGAATAACTTATCAAATCCATTTTGTTTATCAATACAAGCAATTGATTTAGTCCAAAAATGCTTGCAATTTTTAAGTGTTCTTCAATTTGCTTGTCAATACCTTTTTTATTAAATTCTTCTACATCAAGAACTAATGCAGCAACTTCTGCGTTTGCAACTCCGGCTATAAGATTTCTTATGAATTCAACATGCCCCGGAGGATCCATGAGATTTATTTTCTTGCTCTTTGTCTCTAAACCAGTATAGCCTATTTCTATGGTTATCCCCCTTTGCCTTTCTATCAGGGTCTTATCCATAATAAATGCAAATTCCATGCCCTTTTTATCAAGAGCAGCAGCATGCTTTTTGATTCTCATGAATTCTTCTTTTGGAACTGCTCCCAAGTCAACGCATAATCTGCCGCATAAAGTAGACTTTCCATAATTAGTTCTTCCTAGCATAATCAGATTAATCATAGGTTTTTCTTTAGTCATTTTTTGAAGAAATCAGCTATTTTGCCTATCTGAACCCCTTTTTCTTCATTTGTCTTGAGGTTCTTGACTTTGACTTTCTTAGCTTTAATCTCATTGTCTCCAATTACGATGATATAATTAATATTAACTTTTCTTGCATAATCTATCTGCTGGTTTAGTCCAAGGAAATTTAAATCTTCTTGGCATTTTATTCCATTCTCTCTTAGTTCCTGCATAATCTCTAAAGTTTTTGGTAAAAATTTCCTATCAATTGCTATTACCATTATATCTGCCTTTGAATAATTTAATCCCTTGTCTTTTCCTGTTTTTTCCAGGGCCTCAGTTAATCTGTCAAATCCGAATGCAAATCCCGTTGCAGGAGTTGATGGCCCGCCAAATTCTTCAACAAGTTTGTCATATCTTCCTCCGCCGCAAACTTGCTTTTGCGCGCCCAAGAAAGGCAGGTCAAATTCAAATACTGTGTCTGTATAGAAATCCAATCCTCTTGCAACTCCCAACACCATTTCATATTTATTTATACCATAATTCTCAAGCCAGTCCAAAACTTCAATTAATTCTTTCAGAATCTTTAATGCAGAAGTATCTTTCAAAATATTTTTTGCAGTTTCTTCAACATCTTTTCTTTTGCCTTTTATTTCTGAAATCTTAAACAGCAGGTCTGCAAAATCTTTTTTTATCTCGAATCTCTGTATAAGCATTAATTTATTTGTTTCTTCAAATATCTTTGGAAGCTTTTTTGCAGAATCTCTAAGAAACTTATCATTGATATTTTTTTCAGCAACAGGAAGGACCTCATGCTCCCCTGAATATCCAATTTTATTCTGCTTTTCATAAATTTCATTTAATTTATTGAGGATGAATTCTTTGTCGCTTTCTTCAAATTTTTCTTTTGCTGAAACAATTCCAAGTTTTTCTCTTGCGTCAAGAACTCTGTTGATAGCCCCAATTATTTCACACTGCTTGTCAAATTCGAATCCCTTTTCCTTTAGAAGCTCTCTATAAATTCCTATGTTTCCAATCTTAAGATTGTAATTTGTTATTCCTAGTCTTTCAAGAACAGTTGCCGCGACTGCGATAACCTTTGCATCAGCCATTGGCGATTTTGTGCCCATTAACTCCAATCCAGCCTGCGTAAATTCTCTATATCTTCCAGACTGCGGTCTTTCATATCTAAAACACTGGCCAATATAATAAACCTCGTAAGGTTTTGGAATGTTTAACTTGCCTGTCGTTATAAGCCTGCATACAGCTGCTGTAAGCTCAGGTCTTAAAGCATATTCTTGATTATCACAGAAAAATGTGAACATTCCATCTCTTATTTCTTCTCCCGAACGCTTTGCAAAAAGCTCAAACTCTTCGAAAGTGGGGGTCTGAATTCTCTGAAAACCAAAGCTTTCAAAGATTTCTTTTACTATTTTCTCGACGTAATCTCTCTTAATCATGTCTACAGGAAGAAAATCTCTTGTGCCTCTTGCTGTCTTAAACACCATGCTTAAAAAATGAATAAATAGCTTTATAAATTTTGTTAGAGTTGTTACTTAATGAATATAAACAAATTAGTCTCCAAACTAAACTTTAAATGGGCAGGCAATTATGTAATGGGGATAGCTATAGATTCAAAGAGCAAAGAGGTTCTTATGTGCGCCTTTATGAATAAAGAGGCAGTTAGAAAAACACTGGAAACAGGCTATGCTCATTATTATAGCACATCGAGAAAAAAGCTCTGGAAAAAAGGAGAAGAATCCTGGAATGTGCAGGAAATCATCAAAATCATCCCAGACTGCGACAATGATACCCTATTATTAATAGTAAAACAAAAAGGAGTAGCTTGTCATACAGGAAATAAAACCTGTTTTTTTCAGGAGAATATATTCAAAAAATGAATGAGATAAGAAAAGTATACAAGATAATTGAAGAAAGAAAGAAAAAACCCAAAAAAGGTAGTTATACAACCTATTTGCTTGGAAAAGGGCAGAATAAAGTCCTTGCAAAAATAAAGGAAGAGAGCAAGGAAGTCATAAGGGCGGCTGAAAAGGAAGGAAATAAGAGATTAATAGAGGAAATAGATGATTTAATTTATCATATTTTTGTTCTTATGAATTTAAGGGGCTTGAAATTGGAAGATTTGGAGAAAGAAGAACGGAAACGAATGAAAAAATAATCAATCTTGAAATTCTTTAATTGCTTCTTTAAGATTTATTTTTCCCTTATAAATTGCAGTGCCAATTACAACCGCACTAACTCCTGTTTTCTTAAGTTCTCTTAAATCCTCAATTGAGCTGATTCCTCCAGATGCAATTATCGGAATATCAAGGCTGTCTGCTAGTTTTTTAAAATATGAGAAATCTGTCCCCTGCATTCTGCCCTCTTTTTCTATGCATGTGAAAAGAAAAGCACCGCAGTATTTTTGAAGTTTTTTTCCGGTATCTATAGGGTCAAGATTTGTAATATCATCCCATCCCTTGATTGCTATTTTCTTGTTTTTTGAGTCAAGTGCGACAATTATTCTGTTTTTCCCTATTTTTTTTGAGAGATTAATTAAAAATGCCTCGTCTGTTACTGCTTTTGTCCCAATAATTATTTTGTCAGCCCCTGCTTTAATCATTTCAACAGCTTTTTTTTCATCTCTTATCCCTCCTCCAACTTCAGTTTCCACTTTGATATTGCCAATAAGTTCCTTTATAATTTTAGTATTGTCTCCAACACCTTTTGTAGAGTCCAAATCTATAATATGTATTCTTTTTGCACCATCTTTTTCAAATTTTTTTGCAGTGCCTATTATATCATCTATAAAGAATTGTTCAGTGCCAAATTCACCGCTTATAAGCCGTGTAATCTTGCCTTTTTGTAAATCTATTGCAGGGTAAATGTTCATTTTTCCTCTTTTTTAGCCCATTCATCTATTCTTTCTATAGTGGTGTTGTATATTCCAGTTTTAAATTCTTTGCCTTCAAGAATACAAACTCCTCCTGCAAGAACTTTTTCCATATCTTTTACCATTTCTGTTGAAATATACTTTGCTAAATCATTAGCTGAATCAAAATGTGGTATTTCTATTTTTGTTTCAAGAGAAGTATTTTTGACATGAGTATAGATTCCTAAATTATCCTCTAATTTATAACCTCTTATTCTTTTTTCCATTCTATCTATATCATTTATTCCAATATAGCCCATTTCTTTATCATTATCTACATAAACTATTCCACCCACTCTTGCATCATTTTTAAGACCCCTAAATTCAAAGAGTGTAGAATCTCTAAGGCTATTTCTGGGCCCATGCCATCTGATATATTATGCATACATCTTTTGCACATATGGCCATTGAAGCTTACTATGGCATATGGAACCCAGACCGTTCCAAAGACCTATAAGATATTCGGTGCAGGAAATATTTACGTTACCACGTCAAAGATGCTTGTTTTTGGAGATGTTAATATAGATTTGCCCGCAGGGCCTTCTGAAGTTTTCATAATTGCAGATGGAACTGCAAATCCAAAATATGTTGCTGCAGATTTGTTATCACAGGCAGAGCATGATGTAAATGCTGCTAGTGTTCTTTTAACAACTTCAGAAAAGCTTGCTTTAGAAGTTTTAAAGGAGGTAAATCTCCAAAAAGATAAACTCTCTACAAAAGAGACTATAAATGAGTCCTTGAAGAACTATGGTTTGATATTGATTTCAGAAAACTTACAGCAATGTATTGAGTTCGCAAATGATTATGCCCCAGAACATCTCGAAATTGTGGCAGAAAATTATCTTGAAATTCTAAAGAGGATAAATAATACTGGCTCTATTTTTTTGGGGGCCTATTCATCTGAGCCGGCAGGAGATTATGCCTCTGGAACAAACCATGTTTTGCCGACAGGCGGATATGCAAAGATGTTCTCTCCTTTATCTTTAGATTCTTTTATAATAAGGCCAACAGTTCAAGAGCTTACAAAAGAAGGTTTGTTAAGCATAAGAAAGTCAATTTCTAAAATGGCAGATGCAGAAGGTTTTGCCGCGCATAAGAATGCTGTTGAGAAAAGATTTGAAGACTAGTTTATTTCAACCAATTTATCTCTGGTTGCTGTGGCCTAAAAGAAATCTGAGGGGTATTAGGCATAGTTTTTTTGTCCCCTATTACGACAATATCACATTCAAATATCTTATCATATACTTCTAAACCTGCTTCTTTTGCAGATTTTCCAGAATAAACAATATCTATTACTAAATCAGAAATTCCATATAAAAAGGTCTTTTCTGTAGCTCCAGAAACATACATTTTTTCAAAAACGAATCCTTTGCTTTCAAGCATGTTAAGGTAATGCTTTGCAATTTTTTTATATTTGTCTGCTATACATACCCTTAATTTTTTTGGTAAATTATCTAGAGTTTTATTCTTTGGTCCTAATAAACATAAGGCAGGTTTTTCAAAAATTGCTTCTTTGTCTATCCAGCTAAATCTTCTCAGAATGCTTAAGTTAGAATCAGGTTTTTCGAGTTGAAATTCTTTGAACAAATCCTCGCCAGTTATTCCTATTGATTTATTGCCTTTTTTAATTATTTCAGTAACAAATAAAGGAACATCCTCACCCCTTACTTCTAAGAAATCATATTTATCTATATTTAGAAATGACTTTATTTTTTCGAAGACTTCTCTAAATTTAGATAGTCTTTCATTTTTTGGTATAACTATTATCCATTTGTCCATTTTAGTGAGAAAGGGCGGTGACTGGGAATCGAACCCAGGCCGTCCGGGTACTGCCTTGAGCCTTTCTTTGAAAGGCGTCCACAGCCGAACGTTCTGCCATTAAACTACCACCGCCATAATTTTGCTGAGAATTAAACTGTAATTTGATATATCTAAATCTATAAAGATTGCTTCGCGCAATGAATACAACCACCCCGTGTAGGGGCTAATGTAGTTAGCATTGGAATTTCACAGATTTTCTGTTTATAAACTTTACTATCACCCAGAAATAAAAAATTATGCCTCTTTTTCAGAGCTAAGAGAATTATCCTCTATTAACCCGTCTCCATTCTTCATTTCAGAAATCTTTTTTTCCTGCTCTGAAATCTTTTTTACTAATTCTTCTTCAGAAATGGTTTTGCTTTTCATATAAATATAAATTTCATCAAAATGCTTCAATTGCTCAAGCATTATTTTTTCCTGCTTGTCAAGATGAAGCACAGGCATGAATGAGCTTAGCTTTTCCTCTCGTGTTCCTGTCAACTGGGTGTAAGTCATCCTTTCGCCTGTTTTTTTCCCAAAAAATGATTTTATTTTTTCATAGACTTCCCTCATTTTTTCCCTGACATTTGTCTTTTGCTTTGGAAGAAATGCCTCAAACCTTGTCATTGCGTGCTTTATTGCTATCTCTTTCTTTATTCTTCTGTGCTCGGTTGTCATTGCCCTGCTTAATGCAGCCATAAGCTCGGGCAGTGTGACTTTTCTTTCTCTTGGCAATGGAGACTTTGGAAGCAAATCAGAAACATCATCAAGATTCATGCTGAATTCTGGCTTTTGTTTTTCATCTGGCTTTCCGAACAATATTTCGTCAAGGCTTTTTATGTATCTTGAGACAAGCATTTCGCTTTTTATTCTGAGAAGTATTGCAGCAGCAAGCAGGATTTTGGATGAAACATAAAAGCTTGCCTCTTCAAGTTCCTTGATTTTTTCAAGATATCTCTGCGTTAATAATATGAGATTAATGTCCCACGGGTCTAACTGCTCGCTTTTTATCAAATCATAAATTATTGCCTGCCAGCTTAGTTCCCTGGATACAAGAAGATTGTAAATTTCATTATGCCCCACCTTATTTGCATTAGAATTACTCATCGCAATAGCACTTGTGTCTATTTCATCCAAATTTTCCATATATTCTCTATCACTCTTTACTTTTAAAGATTTGATATCACTTAGTAATTACTACAACCGAAAGCTTTAAATAGTGCTGTTACTACATAATAGTATCACCTCTTTTTGCCCGGAAAGAAGGCATCAGGCATACTTTTTTAGCGCTTGGTGCCTTCTTCAAGGGTTATATTGCGAGATGATAAATAATTAATTTATACATAAAAAATTAAATTTTTTAGTGGATTACACCATAATTCGAGGTGATTGAATCTTGGTCCCACTTTTTTTTATTTTCTCAAAAAAGGTATAATAATTGACAGAAGTCTATTTTTCTTTTTCCTTTAGCAATCTTTCCAATAACCCTACCTAATTTAAGACTTTAATAATACATTCTTTTAATTGTGCCAAATAGTTTATTCTAATCCTTCTGATTTCATGAGCCCATACTCCTATTTTTTCTCCATTATAAGTTTTAATTTTAACACAATAAAGGGGCTCTCCAGGGCAATGGATATTCTCACTGGTTACTTCTATTTTTTCAACTATTCCTTTATAGACTTTTTTTCTAGTTTTAACAGAAGAAACAAGAGGAATATCAAAGAAGTTAAAATCGCCAATTGAAAATAAAGGATTCTGGCCAGAATTATTAGAACATTCTAAATGAGAAGATTTATAGACAACATTATCTCCAACTTTAAGGCATGGTTTTCTCATGCTAATGGAGCTTATTTAACCTTTTTAAGCAATATTATAAACTAAAATATGCATTTAGAAGCGAGTGATATTTTTTATTCTTTCACAAATTCAGTATAATGGCATTTTCCGCAGTATAATCTTCCCTTCATTTTTCCAAGAAAAATGCCTGGCCCGCATCTTGGGCAGAATCTTTCATTTGTCTTTCCGTCCTTGTATTTTTCCCATCTCTTGCTTGCTTTTGGCGATTTTCTTTTTCTTTTTGGCATTATTTTGCTTCCTCTTTAGCTTCAGCTTTTTTCTTTTTCTTCTTATCTTCAAACTTGCTGAATGAATCTGAATTTGAATAAACATAAAAATCTGCTTCAGAAACCCGCTTTCCGAATTTCTGGTCTATTCTTTTTATTGCTATCAGACTTTCATCTTTTTTCATATTTTCTGCAATTGCTTTTTTCAAATCAGGATATGACGGAGTAAGCCCTTTCATTTCTGCCCTGCACTCTGCCCTTGAAAGCAGATGATTTTCGTCTTTCTTTAAAATCTTTATTTCCATTTTATCTTGTCTTGATTGCGTATATGCCTTTTTTTGAGATTTTTACTTTTTTGGCTATCTCGCTCTCTTCTGGATTTAGAATGTAAATTTTTCCTTTCCATGATTCTGTAAACTGGTTTCCTCCGCACAGCGGGCATTGAGGCCCTTCAACAAATGAATTGCATTTTTTGCATACTTTTTTTGCGCTCATTTTAAAATTCCTCTGTTAATTTTTTCATCTTGAATTTTCCTTTGTTTTTTGTTAATGTGATTGTTTTTTATATTTAGCAAAAGCAGTCGGCTTTTGCACAATTACTTTTTATCCTTTTTCTTGGTTTCTTTCTTTTCCTCGTCTTTTTCTGATTTTGCAGCCTTTATTTTTGCCTTTC
>Ga0210057_1006993_pt1 | contig 13873 bp, 23 predicted proteins | sample CryGeyCG2114_010_2_FD_183968 | JGI IMG/M metagenome (GOLD analysis project Ga0210057, IMG submission 183968) | Groundwater microbial communities from aquifer - Crystal Geyser CG10_big_fil_rev_8/21/14_0.10 (SPAdes) (version 2) | ecosystem: Environmental > Aquatic > Deep subsurface > Groundwater ... | reverse complement strand
AACAGGAAAACATTGAAGGAAAAATAATCGACGAAACGAAAAACACATTTAAAATAAAAACAAAAAAACAAACAATAACGGTACTGAAAAAAGATAAAGAATTTCAAATAAACAAACAAAAAATCGAAGGAGACAAAATCACAAAACGGCCTGAAGAAAGGATCAAAATCAAGGAGAAATAAAATGACTGAAAACAAAGTATCAACAAGAGGAAGAAAATTCATTGGAGAAGTCGTTAGCGACAAGATGAGTAAGACAGTCACAGTACAATGGGATAGAAGAAAATACATTCCAAAATATGAAAGATACGAAAAAAGAAGAACAAAAGTAAAAGCTCACAATCCAGAAACAATAAATGCAGAAAAAGGAGATATAGTAAAAATAGAAGAAACAAGACCTATATCAAAAACAAAAAACTTTATTGTGACAGAAATAGTAAAAAAATTCGATCAAACATCAAATTAAAGGTAGAACAAGATGAAATCAATAAAAGCAACAATACCAAAATGTCTTCCACACGGCGCAAGAGTAGAAACCTGCGATAATAGTGGTGCAAAGATGTTGAAAATATTTTCAGTAAAAGGTCACAAGACTCTAAAAGGAAAAATGCCTTCGGCAAGAGTTGGAGATTTAGTCCAAGCATCAGTAGTTAAGGGAAGACCGGATATGAGAAAAACTGTTGTTTGGGCAATAATTGTAAGACAGAAAAAAGAATACAGAAGAATGGATGGAACTAGAGTTAAATTTGAAGACAACGCAGCAGTTGTATTAAAAGATGACAAAGGAAATCCAAAAGGAACAATATTCAAAGGACCAGTTGCAAAAGAAGCCTGCGAAAGATGGCCAGGAATTGCAAAAGTCGCAAGCATGATTGTATAATTAATAATTAAGAGGAACAAAATGAAAACAAAATTTTCAAAAACATGGATATCAAGCATTCAACCTAGAAAGCAGAGAAAGTATATTCATAACGCAACGCTTGATATAAAATCATCCTTCCTATCAGTAAACTTATCAAAAGAATTAAGAAAAAAACATGGCGCAAAAAATGTTAGAATAAGAGTCGGAGATAAAGTAAAAATAATGAGAGGATCCTTTAAATCAAAAACCGGAAATGTAGAAAAAGTAGATCTAAAACATTCAAAAGTTTATGTTACGAAAATCGAAACTACAAAAAGAGATGGATCAAAAGCAAAGGTTTCGTTGACTCCTTCAAACTTACAAATAATAGAACTAAATTTAACAGACAAAAAAAGGAAAGCAAAACTAACTCCTAAAGAAAATAAGAAATCAGAGGATAATTAAAATGGTTAAAAATCACATAAAAAGAATCGCTGCACCAAAAACCTGGAGAGTACTTAGAAAAACTACAACTTTCATAACAACTCCGAAACCAGGCGCGCATAAATTAGAATTTGCAGTGTCTCTAAATACATTCCTAAAAGAAATGGTTATGCTAACAAAAACATTGAAAGAAACAAAGTACTTGTTAACGAGTCATGAAGTTTTAATAAACGGAAAGAGAAAAAGAGATCACAAAAATCAAACAGGATTACTTGATGTTGTTTCCGTTCCTCACGCTCAAAAGAATTATAGAATAATAATGGATTCAAAAGGAAAACTTGCTTCAAAAGAAATTTCAGAATCAGAAGCAAAGAATCTTTTACTTAAAATAACTGGAAAAACTTTACTAAAGCAAGGCAAAGTACAGTTAGGAACTATGCAAGGAAGAACAGTTTTAATTGATAAAAAAGAAGCAGCAACATATAAAGTTGGAGATAGCGTTTTATATGATTTAGCAACTAAGAAAATAAAAGCACACTTCCAAATACAAAAAGGAGCCTTAGCAACAATTTATACAGGAAAACACTCAGGAAAGACTGGAACTGTAGAAGACATAAACAAAGATACAATTAAAATCAAAACTAAAACTGAGACCTTCGAAACAAACAGAGAATACATAATAGTAATAGGAAAAGATAAATCCGCAATAGAGCTTGATTAAAAATGGATAAAATGAAAGAAATAAAAGTGGAAAAAGTGACCTTAAACATAGGTGCAGGAAAAGACCAAAAGGTTCTTGAAAAAGGAATAAAACTACTTAAAAATATTACAGGAATAGAACCTGTAAAGACAATAACAAACAAGAGAATTCAAGGATGGGGCTTAAGACCTGGATTGCCTATTGGTTGTAAAATTACACTAAGAAAAGAGGCTGCGGAGAAACTCATAACAAGATTAGTTTTCGCTAAAGATAATGTTTTACAAGAAGAATACTTTGATGACAACGGAAATATAAGCTTCGGAATACCTGAATATGTTGACATAAAAGATGCAAAATATGATACAGAAATAGGAATGACAGGGTTACAAACATCAATTACTTTGACAAGACCCGGATTCAGAATAAAAAATAGAAAAATCAGACCTGCAAAAATACCCCTCAAACATAAAATATCCAAAGAAGAAGCAATGGAATTCATGAAACAGAAATATTCAGTAAAAATAGGTGAAGAAGAATGACCACATCCGATTATAAAAAAACTTTAACTCAGATAGGTAATAAGCCTGCAAAAGTTGCAAGGTTTAACAAATATAATGTTCCAAAAAACAGAAAACATGGAGAATCAACAAAGAAATGTAGAACTTGTGGAAGAACAGGATCACACATATCTAAATATGGAATAAATATTTGTAGACACTGTTTCAGAGATAACGCTTTAAATTTAGGATTCAAGAAATATTCATAAAAATAAAAGATAAAGGAGAAAAAAATGACACTAAACGATCCATTGGCAAACGTATTATCTTTCATGAATAATTATGAAAAGTTAGGAAAGAAAGAAGTAGAAACAAAAAATAATTCAAAAGTAATAAGAGCAGTCCTAAAAATAATGCAAGATGAAGGATTTATTGGCGGACATGAAGAAATAGAGGACGGAAAAGGAAATATATTAAAGATAAATTTAATAGGATCATTAAATAAATGCGGGGTTATAAAACCAAGATTTAGAATCCAAGTTAAAGATTATGAAAAATATGAAAAGAGATTCCTGCCAGCAATGAATTTTGGAGTTTTAATTGTATCAACAAACAAAGGTTTAATGACAAACAAAGAAGCAAAAGAAAAACAATTGGGTGGAACTCTAATCAGTTACGTTTACTAAGTGATATAAAATGACACAAAACAAATTATCAGAAACAATAATCTTGCCTAAGGGTTGCGAGTTTAAACAAGATAAAACTCAAATAACTGTAAAAGGCCCTAAAGGCGAAATAACAAGAAAATTGCCTGACTTAGATTTGAAAATAAAAGTCGGAGCTGAAGAACTTACTTTAGAATACGAAAAATCATCCAGAAGAGAAAAAAATAAACTGTTTACAACAAAAGCACACATAAAAAACATGGTGCAAGGAGTAACAGAAGGATTTACTTACACACTAAAAGTATGTTCAGGTCACTTTCCAATGACTGTATCAATAAAAAATGATTCATTCGAAATAAAAAACTTCCTCGGAGAAAAAGTTCCAAGAACATTCAAAATCAAAAAAGGAGCAGATGTTAAACTGGCAGGAGATGTTATCACAGTTTATTCACATGATAAAGACCTTGCAGGACAAACAGCTGGAACTATAGAAAAACTGACGAGAAGACCAGGATTTGATAAAAGAATATTTCAAGACGGAATATACATAACCGATAAAAACGGTAAAAAGATGTAAGTGTGATTAATTATGGCTAAAACATTCATAAGAAAAGACGTTAACAAAAAGGCTAGACTTCCAGTTACTTGGAGAAAGCCTAAAGGAATAACAAACAAAAAGAGACTAAATAAAAAAGGTCACACTATAAATGTTAGAACAGGATACGGTTCAAAAGATTCAGACAGAAACAAAATACAAGGATTACAAATAACACTTGTTCACAACTTGGTTGAATTAAAACAATTAAATCCTAAAACACAATGCGCAATACTTGCAAGAGCAGGTAAAAAGAAAAAAATGGAGTTAATCAAAGAGTCTCAAACACTAAAGATCAAAATAGTAAATCTTAACACCGCAAAATATGAAGAAAAGGTTAAGAAATTCCTAGAAGAGAGACAACAAAAAACAAAAAACAAGAAACAAGATAAAGTACAGAAAGAATCTCAAAAAGAAGCGCAGAAAAAAGCTGATGAGAAAAAACAAGAAACTGTGCCTGTTCAAGAATTATCAGAAGAAGAAAAAAAGAAAGCTGAAAAAGCTGAAAAAGACAAGATCCTAACCAAAAGCAGGTAAATAAAATGAAAATCCAAAAAAGACTAGCAGCTCAAGTATTGAACATTTCTTCAAAGAGAATAAAGTTTGATAATCAAAGACTTGCAGATATAAAATCAGCAATAACAAAGTCAGATATAAGACAACTAGTTGAAGAAAAAGCGATAAATAGTATAAAAGAAAAAGGAGTATCGAGAGGAAGAGCTAGAAAACTCAAAACTCAAAAATCAAAAGGCCAAAGAAAAGGAAAAGGCTCAAGACAAGGAAAAGCTACTGCAAGACTTCCGAGAAAAGACGCTTGGATGAATAAAATTAGAAGTCAAAGAAAACTAATTGCGGAATTCAAAGAGAAAAAATTAATTTCAAAGGAAACTTACAGAAAAATTTACATGAGAGCAAAAGGAGGTTTCTTCAGAAGTACAAGACACATAAAACTCTACTTAGAGGACAATAAATTGTTCATACAAAAAGAAACAACTGCTGCTGTAGAAAAAGTTAAACCTGTTAAGAAAACAACAAAAAAAGCATCAAAATCAAAAAGTGATAAATAATGACAACAACAAGATTTACCGTTAGATTTAGAAGAAAAAGAGAAGGAAGAACTAATTATAAAAAAAGATTGGCTTTGCTAAAGAGCAGAAAACCAAGATTAATTATAAGAAAAACAAACACACAAATAATTTTACAAATTGCACAATACTTGCCTGATGGTGATAAAATAATTGCAACAGTACAATCAAATGAATTAACAAAGCATGGCTGGAAACACTCATTCAAGAACTTGCCAGCAGCATACTTAGCAGGAATGTTAATAGCTAAAAAAGCAAAAATGCACAAAATCGAAGGAGCAATACTAGATATGGGATTAACAACTCCGTTGAAAGGAACAAAAATATTTGCGGCACTAAAAGGTGCAGTTGATGCAGGATTACAAGTGCCTGTATCTGACTCAATTTTCCCAACAGAGGAAAGATTAAAAGGAGAACACATTTCCAGTTTCCTAGAGAAACACAAAACAATCACTCAAGACTTTGAAAAAATAAAAAAAGAAATTAAGGGATAATCATGCCAAAAGTAACAAAAAAAGTATCAAAAAAACAAATACAACCTGAAGAAGAGGTTGTTGTATTAGAACCAATTGATGAAGAATCAACAAAAATAGAAATAAAGATTCCATCAGCATGGACTCCTAAAACCGATCTTGGAAGAAAAGTTCACTCAGGAGAAATAAGAGACTTAGATTTAATACTCGATAATGGTTTATCTATTTTAGAACCTGAAATCGTAGATTCACTATTGCCTGAAATGCAATCAGAATTACTATTAATAGGACAAGCAAAAGGTAAGTTTGGAGGAGGACAAAGAAGAGTCTTCAGACAAACACAAAAGAAAACCAGAGAAGGAAACAAACCAAAATTCACAACCTTGGCAGTAATAGGAAACAAAGATGGATATGTAGGAATAGGCCTTGGAAAAAGCAAAGAAACAGTTCCAGCAAGAGAAAAAGCTCTAAAAACTGCAAAATTAAATTTATTCAAAATATCAAGAGGAAATGGAAGTTGGGAATCAAACTCAAAAGAACCTAGTTCAATACCATTCGCAGTAGAAGGAAAATGCGGTTCAGTACACATCAAATTAATGCCTGCACCAAAAGGAAAAGGCTTGTGCGTTGAAAAAGAATGCGCTAAAATTTTAGCTTTAGCTGGAATAAAAGATGTTTGGTCAAAAACACAAGGACAAACTAAAAATAAAATAAACTTAGTTAAAGCTTGTGAACAAGCATTAAGAAAATTATCTACAACAAAAACAAGAGCAAAAGACGTAGACTCATTATCAATACAAGAAGGAAGAATAAAGGTAGCATAAAATGGCTGAAAACAATCAAAATAAAAGAATCGTAGCAATCTTGCTAAGAGGACTTATAGGCATAAATACAGACATAAGAGACACTCTAAGAATGTTAAATTTACAAAAGAAATTTTCAGCATCAATAGTTGAAGACACTCCAGTAACAAAAGGAATGTTACACAAATGTAAAGATTACATAACCTACGGAGAAATATCTGTAGAAACTGAAAAAGAATTAAATGAAAAAAGACCAACAACTAAAAAATTCTATTCATTACATCCGCCAAGAGGAGGATTTGAAAGAAACGGAACAAAAAAGTCCTTTGTTGAAAAAGGATCTTTAGGATACCGTGGCGAAAAAATAAACGAATTAGTAAAAAAAATGCTTTAAGTGATGATCAATGGTTGAAAATAAAAGAAAGAAAAATAGTAGACAGAGAGGCTCTTGGACTCATGGTTGGGGCGCTAAGAAAAAACACAGAGGCGCAGGTCATAGAGGAGGAAGAGGAAATGCAGGATCCGGAAAGAAAGGAGATGCAAAGAAAACAAAATTCTGGGAAGATGTTAACTATTTTGGAAAGAGAGGATTCACATCACAGAATCAAAAGACTACTAAAATAAAAACAATAAATCTAGCACATTTAGAAGCAATGTTGGATTCTTTAGTTGCACAAGGAAAAGCAACAAAACAAAAAGATATGATAAAAATAAACTTATCAGAATTAAAATACAACAAATTACTTGGAGCAGGAAAAGTAAATTCCAAGTTTGAGTTAACTGTCGATTGCGCATCAGAATCTGCAGTAAACAAAGTAACTCAAGCGGGTGGAAAAGTTACAGTGCTTCCAAAAAAAGAAAAAGAAAAAGCTTCGAACGAGGCATGAGCTAAAAAATGAGTTTCTTAGACACACTCATAGAGAACATACCAGAAATAAAACCTTCAACACAGAAGAAACTTTCTTTTACATCTAAACTTAAGTGGACAGGAATAATTTTAGCGCTTTACTTTTTATTGGGATTAATTCCATTATATGGTCTAGGACAAAACGCACTAGAACAATTCGCATTCTTAGGAACAATACTTGGAGCAAGCTTCGGAAGCATAATAAGTTTAGGTATTGGACCAATAGTAACTGGATCGATTGTTTTGCAATTACTGCAAGGCTCCGGAATAATACATTTTGATTTAACATCAGATGTTGGAAAAAGAAGATTCCAAGGATTACAAAAATTATTCTCGATAGCATTCATAATTATTGAAGCATTTATATTCGTAATGATGGGCGGATTAAGTCCTGCCGCAGGAATAAGTCCACTTATTTTAATATTACAATTATGTATAGGAGGAGTGTTCATCTTAATGATGGATGAAATTGTAAGTAAATATGGTTTCGGCTCAGGAATAAGTTTATTCATTGCAGCAGGAGTAAGCCAGCAAATATTCATACAATTATTTAGTCCACTTCCAAGTCCATTTAATCCAGAAATAGCCTCTGGAGCAATACCAGTAATAATACAAAGTTTAGGACAAGGAGACACATTACAAGCAGGATTAAAAATAGCACAAGTTCTAGCAACAATCGCAGTTTTCTTATTCGTAGTATATGTTCAAGCAATGAAAGTAGAAATTCCATTGAGTTTTGGAAGAATTGCGGGACAAGGAATAAGGTGGCCACTACAATTCATGTACGCAAACGTATTGCCAATCATTTTAGTTTCCGCGCTGGTAGCAAACATACAACTGCTTGCCAGACTATTACAAAACATGGGCGCGCCGCTTCTTGGAACATTTGCGGGAAATGCACCTATATCGGGATTTGTTTATTGGCTAACCCAACCAAACATTCTACAAGCAGCAATAGTAGGATCAATAACTTGGGTGATGATAGGACAAGCGCTAACATATACTGTCGTTTATGTGATAGGTGCAACGGTATTTAGTATATTCTGGGTACAAACATCAGGACTAGATGCATCAAGTCAAGCGAAACAAATGATTTCATCAGGACTACAAATCCCAGGATTCAGAAGAGACCAAAGAGTTCTAGAAAAATTACTTAAAAGATATATTTGGCCTCTTACGGTGATGGGAGGAATAGCAGTAGGTCTGCTTGCAAGTATGGCTAGTTTAACCGGAGCAATAGGAACTGGAACAGGATTATTATTAACTGTAATGATAATTTACAAATTATATGAAGACATAGCAAAACAACACATGTATGATATGAATCCAATGATGAGAAAGTTTATATCAATATAAATATCCTGTATAATTTATATAAATTAAAAAAACGAAAATGGTAAACGTATTTATTTCAATGTATGACTCTTTCCTAATGTTAGGATACTTCTGGGTTATATTAATAATATCAATAGTAATAACTTTACTAACGACAGTAATTTACAAGTATACAACTGATCAAAAAAGATTAAAAGAAATAAAAAAAGAAATGAAAATTCTTCAAGAAAAACAGAAGAAAAACAGAGACGATCCTAAAAAAGTAAATGCAATAACAAAAGAAATGTTCGGAAAAAATGCTGAAATGATGAAACAATCATTCAAGTCAATGTTGTACACATTTCTTCCATTAATATTGTTGTTTTCATGGATGTCTGCCACGATGGCTTTTCAACCAATAATGCCTGGCGAAAACTTCACAGTAACCGCTCTTATTTCACAAAATTATCCCGGAAATGTGAGCGAAATAAAATTAGCAAGCATTCCTCCAATTGCAGGACAAAAAAATGAAACGCACAATGTAAATTCTTCAAAAGGAACAGAAGTACAATGGATTTTAACTGCTCCGCAAAATGGAACATACACAATACTAATTGAAGGTGCAACTTTTAAACAAACAAAAGAAATATTAATAACAACAGAAAAAAAATATCTGAATCCTTTAACTCTTTACAAAGATAGTCAACTGTTAAGTGTAGTTGTTGGAAACAAACCAGTACATCCTCTAGGCGAAACAAGTATTTTGGGTTGGAAACCTGGTTGGTTAGGAATGTACATAATCTTAAGTCTTGTTTCAAGTTTGTTAATAAGAAAACTACTAGATGTAGCATAATTTAATTTATTCTCAAATTAATAAATTATTTAAATGAGATATTTCGTTTTATTCTTAATTGAGATACTTAAACAAAAAGGGGCAAGGTGCACTAGAGTTCTTAACTACTTATGGCTGGGCGTTTTTAGTTGTGATTGTTATGATTGGGGCAATGTCGTCTTTTGGTGTTTTTGGAAATGTCGGAGTGGACAAATGTATTTCTGGACAAGGATTCAAATGCGAAGGAACAGTAGTTGCTGAACAAAATCAAAAATTTAAGTTTAAAAATACATTGGGTGAGGAGGTTTCTATTTCAAATGCTTCTGCAACAGTCAGATCTACTGGAGAAGTTATTGATTGTGATGTTCCTTCCGGGGCTGTGGATGATGGCTCTTCTTTTGAGGTTTCTTGTCAAGGAAGTGATTTGTCGTCTGGCAAGCGTGAAAATCTTGATGTACAGTTTAGTTATTATTCCGCCACTAGTTCAAATACATATGCGAAAACGGCACAAGTAGTTGTGGCTCAAAAAGTTATTAAAAATGATGAATTAACAGACGTATTTTCTCAAACAGATGACTTTTTGAATATTATCGCAAACTACGATGGATATTTACATTGTCCTGAAGGATTCGCGTATATTCCAGGAAATTCTTATTTTGGCACTACTGATTTTTGTGTTATGAAATTTGAAGCAAAAAAAGTTAATAATGTTCCTACAAGTGTTGAAGAAGGTTTGCCTTGGGTTAGTATAAGTTTATCTGGTGCAAAAAGTGAATGCGAACAAGAAGGATACAGACTAATTTCTAATATTGAATGGATGACTGTTGCAAGAAATATGGAACAAATATTCTATAATTGGGATTCAGGAAATGTGGGAGTTGGAAGCTTATACTTGGGTAATGTTGATAGCGGTTCGCTAAAGTCGAGTTCATCTAATTTAAACGGAATTAATAGACGAACAATGTATTTAAGTAATGGCGCGGAAATATGGGATATGTCTGGAAACGCTAAAGAATGGGTGGACATATTTGGTGATGGAAGTTCCTTAAATTCAGGAAATATATGTGGAACATCGGGTTGGTACGGGTATGTTGAAGATCAATCTGCTTATGCTTGTGTTTGGGACTTAGGATTTAGTAAATCTAATTCTGTAGATAAAAGATTAGAACTAGGTCCGGTAGGAAATTATGATGCAAATAATGGCGTCGGAAGAATATATTCAACAACGCTATACAACGTTGTTTTATTAAGAGGAGGACATTATATTAACGGATTAGATGCAGGAATTTTTTCAGCAGATGTTGGGGGCAGAGGATATTGGACTGCGGGATCTTGGGGTTTTAGATGCACTGCAAATACAATATAACTAATAAGATGTTTTTATGATTATGAAAATTCTTTCAGGATGCATAGTTCTCAATGAGAAAAAAGAAATATTCTTGCTTTGGAGAAATAAGCATTCTTGGTATGAAACTCCTGGAGGAAAAATAGATCCTGAAGAATGCTTTGATGTTAAAAATCCTACAATCCCTGAGTTGCAACATGCAGCAATACGAGAATTAAATGAAGAAGTAAAAGGAATAACCTGCATACGAGAAATAAAATACTTTGGTTCTGTAAATTTTCAAATTCCTGACAAAAGAGAAGCAACTGCGCACAAATTCATTGTTTATGTTGAAGGAAATCTTTCTCCAAATGAAGATATTTTTGATGCGAAAAAATCAAGATTCTTTTCTATCTCAGAATTAAAAAAACAACCACTTTCTCGCGATTTGAGTTTATTGCTCGAAAAAATACAATTAGAGCTAAATTTGTAAATTGAAATTTTGTGCATAATTTGTGGCGAATATATTGTTTATTAAATATAAAAAGGGAGAAATCAAAGAATAAGATTTATAAATAAAACTTCTTTCCTCAAGAATTATGGTTAATCACAAAATAAAGTCAAATACTTTCAGAGAAAAACAAGTAAAGACTGTAAACGGAACAAAAAAAGTCTACTTACGAAGAAAACCAAGATTAGGTGTGTGCTCAGTTACAGGACAGACTTTGAAAGGAGTTCCAAGAGAATTACCAGTTAAAATGCAAAATATGCCTAAAACATCCAAGAGACCACAAAGACCTTTTGGTGGCGTATTATCTTCACAAGCTTCACGAGAAGAGCTTAAGAAAAGAGTAAGAACAACCAAATTATAATCCTACTATATGCGGCGACGTTTATAGGGTTCTAAAAGGATTTGGTATTTAGGAGGAAACAAAAATGTACGAAATAGGAAGAATATGTCTAAAAATAGCAGGAAGAGACGCAAATAACATGTGCGTTGTAGTCGATAAAATTAATGATTCAACAGTATTAATAGACGGTCAAACGAGAAGAAAAAATTGTAATGTTAAACATTTAGAACCAACAACCAAAATTGTAAAGCTTGCTAAAGGCGCTTCACACGACGAAGTTAAGAAGGCTTTGAAAACACTTAATATTGAGGTTGTCGACAAGAAGTCAAAAAAACCTACTGAAAGACCTAAACAAGCTAAAGTTGTTAAGGTTAAGCCTGTTAAAACTGCTTCAAAACAAGCAAAACCTGCTGTTTCGAAGAAGAAGCCTTCAGAGGAGTAAATCTAATTATAACATCTTTTTTTCTTATTTTCTCACTTTATAATGACAACACACAGTAAAGTTTATAAATAATGTTTCATTTCTTATTGTAATCAAATTCAAGGTGATACTATAAATGATTGTACAAAAAGATTTTTTGGGAAAACTCAAAGATTTCGGAATTAATAGTTATGAAGCTAAGATTTGGACGGCTTTGTTGTCTAGAGGTGTTAGTACTGCAGGAGAACTTAGCGACATTGCTAACGTACCAAGAAGCAGATCATACGACGTTCTAGAATCCCTAGAAAAAAAAGGATTCGTAATCATGAAAATTGGCAAACCAATCAAATACATAGCAGTACCGCCAAAAGAAGTCGTAGAAAGAGTCAAAAGAAACATCAAGGACGATGCTGACAAAACCATCACTATGATAGATGAGCTAAAAGACTCAGATGTTCTAAACGATCTTGTAAACTTACATCAAAAAGGTGTAGAAATCATTGATCCTGCAGACAGATCGGGAATAGTAAAAGGCAGAGATAATCTATATGACCACATAAATATGATGATAAGAGACGCACAAGAAACAATAATAATTGCAACAACCGAAGAAGGATTGAAAAGAAAAGCAGACCAACTTCTAAAAGCACTTAAAAAAGCAAAAGAAAGAGGAGTAAAAATAAAAATATCTGCTCCAATAAAAAAAGAAACAGAAGAAATCAAAGAATTAAGAAAAATAGCAGATGTTCAAGACTTAGGATTAAATGCAAGATTTTGTATTGTTGATCAAGAAGCAGTAATGTTTATGCTAGCGCATGACCAAGATGTACATCAATCATATGATATAGGAATCTGGGTAAGCACAGAATTCTTTGCACAAGCACTAACTCAATTATTTGATTTGGCTTGGAAAGCAATAAAAGTCAAAGCATAAAATGCTTAGCACAACATACAAAACTCAAATAGCTGAAGCGGCTTCAGATCCTATGAAGTCCTATTGTGAAGCAGAAAAAGCTTTAAAAAATCTCTCCTCGTTAACAAAAACCTTTAAAAGATTTCTGCATAAAATTATAACTAATGATACATCAGAAATGAATAAAGACCTAGAAACAATTACTGAATATTTATCAAAAACGCAAAATCTAGGGAGCATTATAAAGGAAGACCCAGAAATACTAAATGTGGCTCAAAATAGAGATTATTACTTTGCGGGAAAACTTTTTGACATGAATGTATATTCAAAGTATGCGCTTCCAATACTTACAAATAAGACAATATTAAAAAGAAATATTCAAAAATATGGCGGATTTCTTTTGAAAGCATACGTTTCTAAAATTGTTGAAGATAAACAATAAGTATTTTAAGAAAATAACATTTCTACTAATATGATAACCGAAGCTAATTATAGAATTGTTGGAACAAGTCACATTTCTCCAGAATCCAAACAAAAAATAAAACAAACATTTGCAGAATTCAAACCAACAATAATCGCGATAGAATTAGATAAACAAAGATTTCATGCTATAACAAGTAAAAACACACAAAGACTTGGAATAGGCGCTATAAGACAAATAGGCTTGACAGGGTATCTGTTTGCAGTGATCGGACGCGCATTACAAAAGAAACTGGGTAATCTGGTTGGAATGAATCCGGGAGAAGAAATGTTGCTGGGGGCAACTTTAGCTAAAAATAATAATTTAAAACTCGCTTTAATAGATCAAGAAGCATCAATCACTCTTCGTAATATGAGTAAAAAAGTTAAATTCTCAGAAAAAATGAAAATAGTGCTAGACGTTTTGCTATCGCCATTTTCAAAACAAAAAATAAAAATAGATATTTCAAAAGTTCCAGCACAAGAATTAGTAGATCAATTATTAGAACAAATGAAACACCGATACAAAGGACTATACAAAGTTCTTTTAGATGATAGAAATAAATACATGGCGAGAAGAATATACGAAGCCATAAAACAAGATCCGAACACTAAAATCTTGGCGATCGTTGGTGCAGGACACACAGAAGGAATAAAGAAATACTTGAACAATTTAATTGCTTCTAATGTTTACTAAAGAACATTTATCAAGATCAAAAACTTCTTTGACAGTTATTAGAATTGCATTAC
>Ga0210057_1006991_pt1 | contig 13875 bp, 12 predicted proteins | sample CryGeyCG2114_010_2_FD_183968 | JGI IMG/M metagenome (GOLD analysis project Ga0210057, IMG submission 183968) | Groundwater microbial communities from aquifer - Crystal Geyser CG10_big_fil_rev_8/21/14_0.10 (SPAdes) (version 2) | ecosystem: Environmental > Aquatic > Deep subsurface > Groundwater ... | reverse complement strand
TCGCTGGCATTTTCACAAACTTCTTCAGTTGCGCAACTTTCAACAACTTCTTCAGTACATTGTTCTTCCGTAACATCTTCGCATACTTCTTCCTCTGAACAACTTTGCGCAGTTTCATTCACACAGATAGTGGAACATTCATCTGTGCAAACTTCCCTCATCACTCCGTTGATCTTTTCATCATGACAAACTAACCCGCATTGTTCGCTACAGGTCTCGGTAGTCTCATTAATACATCCTGAACTGCAGATCTGCGAAGTAACATTCGTACAGGTAATCACAGTCTCATTAGTACATATCTCCGATTGATGACAGAAAGTATCTGCCGGCTGGATTCCGATGGCAGAACCGGTGATGTTATTCCCATCAGAAGAGATAAACAAGACTCCCAAGATTGCTGCAAGTACAACTAAAAACACCCAGGCTGCTTCAATGTTTAATTTCCTCTTCCAGCTTCTGTTTTTATCTACTTGCATTTGCTCTTATACCTGCTATAAACCGTTCTAATGGTGCTGTAATTTTTCCCCAGCAGTCTTGCTGTCTTCACGATAGAAAATTTGCAATCGTCTCTCAGATAGTGAACCAAAGATTCAAGAATTGAGAAAGTCCTGTCAGTGAAGATTTCCAGAGGGATTGTTATGGAAACATCAGAACAATCTAACGAGCCAGACAACTTAATTTTCGCTTTCTGGTAAGTAGTGTAGATCGTACTTCTTTTTCTGTTCAACAACTCTGCAGCTTCAGTTCCGGACTTCTCTTTTAGGTCTATCAGATATACGACGATAGCTTCTAACCCCGAAAGATTAGAGTTAAATATAGAAATAGGAAGACCGTCTCCCCTGCCTAGAAGCGTGTTAAATAGCTCTCTTTTCTCCTGCTCGGAGAGATTATCAACTAGTCTGGAAAGAACTCTTACTAATTCAGCCTTCTCTTTTTCTCGCGCGATTATCTAAAAGAACATCTTTTCATTTATAAAAATTACCATTATGTAGCTTAAAATATCTTTCATGTAACTTAATATTGCTATTATGTAACAGAATAAAGTCAAATTATGCTTGTTTTAGATCATTAAAGAGCCGTAGTTTATTTATCTTCCTATTATGTAACGTTTTATTGCCACTATGTAACGCAAGAGAAAATTACAACCTAAATATTTAAATAGGGATAGTTATATACACTTATACAACATGACACGACTAATGGAAAAAACAATTTTGCACTACCCTCAACTAGATACCGTTCTAATGGTGGAAGAATTTATTAAAGAACATGGAGGAGAATTCAAAAAGAAAAGCTTATGGGAACACTTACCTAAGAAAATGATGTATCAAACTTTCCAAGTTATCTTTGACTACCTATTGAGTTCTGGCAAGATTGCAGTAGACAAAGAAGGTAAAGTTTGTTGGATTTGGAACCAAGAATTAGTTAAGAAATATCTCGCTAGACCAGAACTCTCAAGATGAAAGCCAACATCAAGTTTGCAGAAGAGAAATTGAAAGAAGCCTTAGTAAAACTCAAAACATCTAAGACGGAAGATCAAAAACTATACAAGTGGATTAATAGAGCCTTAGATGATATTGAGGAAGATGTTTTTTGCGCAACTCAAGTTCCAAAGAAACTGATACCTAGAGTTTACATTGACAAATATGGTATTGACAACCTTTGGAAATATGATTTACCAAGCGGTTGGAGGCTTCTTTATTCTGTTGCAAATAATGATGTAATTGTTCTGGCAATAATTATTGAATGGTTTTCTCATAAAGAGTATGAACGAAGATTCAAGTATTAGAGATTGCCCATTTCTCCTTTAACTACAACAACGAGAGATCCTTTAACTGACTGTAAAACAAGAAGTGTTTTTGCCCTTGATTAATGCGGTAACTATAAATGTTAGCCCCTTAAATTTTTGCATTTAAAGTCGAGGCTTTCTGGCCTATTTAATGTAAAAGAAAATTCTGCCAAATGGAAGAAGATTCACACTGAATTTATTAACGCCTTATTTGAAAAGCATGATACATTAAAAGGACGATAGTTCCGCACTTTAGTGCGGAGTATCAGCCCTTTTATGTCACAAAGTGCGGGGATCAGAAAGGTCTCTTTTCAAGCCTCGCCTTTAAGGCGAGGTGAGACGCTTTCCCGCACTTTCATGACTTTAGGGACAGGCTTTGCAGACGCCAAATGGAAAAGAAAAATTGCAAAATCTCTACAACATCAAGAATAAAGAAGGTTATGACTGGTTAAAATAGTCTGTATGGATCCAACATATTAGCATATGCGGAGAAACTATGTTTCCACGGCGGTTTTGTTGGAATCATCATTGAAAAGAAAGATTTGCGGAAGTTTTTTATATAGTGGTTGTTAATATAACCACATGGTTAAAAAAACAACCAACAACAAAATAAATATCATCTCACTTTATAGAGCAAACTACCTGGCGCAATTCCACGTAAGAGAAATAGCTAGATTGATTAAAAAGAATCACGCAACCCTGCTGCCTCATCTTAAATCGTTGGAAAGGGACAAGATTCTTGCAGTTAAAACTGTTGGAAAGAATAAACTTTATTCATTAAATCTTAAAAATATTATCGCTAAAAATTACATAGCAATCTCAGAAATTGCTGCCGCCAATGCTCTCATGGAGGAGATATTCTTAATTAAAAAGATTACTCTAGAAATTTTTAATCTTAACCTAAAAGGGACAATTATACTATTTGGCTCTTATGCAAAAAAAACGTTTAAAGAGGATAGTGACATAGATCTTTTTTACTTAGGCAAAAATACAGACAAGGATATTGAGAATATCAAAAGCGTTGGAAAAATTTATGGGAAAGCTATCAATGTAAAGAGATCAACATTAAATAACTTTGAAACAGGACTTAGGAAAAAAGACCCTTTAATCATAGAAATAATTAAAAAGCACATACTTTTGCAGAACTCTGAACAATTTATCAATGAACTATGGAAGTTTTATAATGAAAGGAGATAAAGACCTCAAAAATCATATTTTATGGTGTGTAAAGCAAAGAAGAGGTATCAAACTTGAGGAACCAAATGGTAATCTATGTAATGTATACATCAAGAAAGCCAAGAGCGCGCTAAATATGCTTTCCTCCGCTAATGAAAAAAATGAAGTTGATTGGATTGCTGCTACTGCTTATTATGCTCGTTATTTCGCTTTTTATGGACTATTGCAAAAATGCGGCATAAAATCCGAGATTCACGATTGCACTATTTCACTTATGAAATTTCTTTATGTTGGTGAAAAAATGATTGAAGAACATTTTTATAAAGAGTTGCAATCCGCAAAAGAATTGCGTGTTGATACCCAATATTATGCGGCTGAAGAATTGGATAAAGAAAAACTTAAAACTGATTCCGAGACCGCAAGAGATTTTGTTCTTGAAATTGAAAGAGTCATTGATGATTTAACAGAAGAAAAAATAGAAAAATTAAGAAATAAAATAGACCACTTGGAGAGTAAGGACTAACAATGTGGATCCACAACCTTAACCCAACTTTGTTACACCTAGGACCTTTAGAGATCAGGTGGTATGGATTAGTTTACGTTCTGGGGTTTTTTTCTGCTATCTATTGGATGCTTCATCTTAGTAAAAATGGGAAGCTAAACCTTAAAAAAGAAGAAGTATGGGATTTTGTATTCTATCTAATGCTGGGATTAATTATCGGAGCAAGATTATTCATGATCTTCTGGCAGCCGCAGACTTACCTATTCAAACCTTGGAACCTGATCAGAATCTGGGAAGGAGGAATGAGTTTCCATGGCGGTTTTGCAGGGATTATCACAGCTGCCTGGTGGTATTGCAAAAAGAAAAAGTTAAATTTTTGGAAATTGGCAGATATCTTAAGCGTTCCGGCAATGCTTGCTTTAGCTCTAGGAAGGATTGCTAATTTTATCAATGGCGAACTTGTAGGAAGAATCTGGAATGGTAAATGGTGCGTAGTATTTCCTGATTACGGAGAAGCATGCAGGCATCCTTCCACTCTTTATGCAGCCGGAAAAAGATTCGTCATATTTGGCTGGCTGGTGATACTTACATTTTGGAAAGAATTCACTCCCGGTCAAGTCACTGGCGTTCGTGACCTGCCCTCCACTCCATTTCGGGCAGGTTTCATCTTCTGGAACTTCGTCTTCTGGGAAGGGTTAGGCAGATTCATCGTTGATTTTTACAGAGAAGACCCGTTGTTTTATGGATTCAGTTTAGGGCAATGGTTCAGTTTGGTGATGGTTGCTGCTGCTTTGCTTGTGTTTTGGAAAAAGTATAAGGAAGATTGGAAGAAAATGATTCAGAAATAAATCACTATTGCTGCTATCATAATCTCCTCTGAAATGCTCCCCTTATTTCATTAATCTTCTTCTCGTTTAATTTGATAATAACAGATTTACACTTGACTAAAAATTCAGGAGCTTTCTTAATCATCTGGTGGTATTGTTCGTCAGGAACAGTTCTATCAATATAATACTGAGAATCAACTCTTGCTTTCAAAGATTTTTCCATGAAATCAAATTCAGATTCTTGAAAATAATCTTTAATAAATCTTTTTGCAAATTCAATAGTACAGGAGTGAATCTCACATTTTATGCCTATCTTCATCAAAATAGCATAAAGCGAGAAGTAAATGGTATAATATGCGGTTGAAATTTTCCAATCCTTAACAATATTCACGCGCATTGACTCAAGAGCTTCTTCAGCTTTCTGAATATACGCATTGGCAAGATCTGAATTCGGCTCAATTAAACTCAATCCTTCCTTCTTTCCTGCGCACCATTTTATTTTATCCATCTGTTTAAAACCTTGTTTTTAACACGCCAGAATTTAGAAAAATTCTGAGCGCTTGAAAACTGCCTGTATAAATTGTTCTGCATTAACAAAAACCACGTGGTTTTTTAAAACTTCTTTCAGAAGAAAGTCTTTGGTCAAATTTTTCTCAAACATTTTTAAGGGATAGCATTTTACACTTATCTCTATGCCAAAATTTTTTGAAACTTTTTGTACCTCCTCTTGGTTATAATCACCAGCAACAAAAATATCCAAATCAGAATCTTCTTTTTCTAATCCTTTGGCATAACTTCCAAAGATAACAGCAGTTCCTTTGATATAAGGAGTTATTTTTTCTATGATCTCCTTAATCAAAAGTCTTTTTTCTAAAAAGGCGATTGCTTTGTATTGTTCTACCAAAACAAGATACCTCTTAGTAAATTCACCATGGTTTATTTTATAGACCTTGATTTTCCCCTTAGTTTTTGATTCTATAATCCCCTTATCCTCTAAATCTTCAAGAATAAGCTGCGCAGTTCTGGGGCTTATTTTTAACAATCTCTCAACTTCCCTGATATAATACTCCCTACTAAAATCATTAGTGAAGAGAGATAAGACTTGTAAGCTGTTTTCAGTCATTCTTATTTTTTTATACATATGTATGATAAATAATACGTTTAGTATATAAATATTTGGGTGTTTTGGAAGAATTATAAAAAAGATTGGAAGAAAGTAATCAGCAAAAATTAATTCTGTTGTCAAAATAGGATTATTTTTCTATACAGACAGTGTATGCTGGACAAGGATTAATTTGGTCCTGAATGAGGTAAAGATTCCTGTGGGCAGATGCATAAGAATAAACATTAAAATCTAAATCATTAGCTTGATTAGACTCATCTTTGATGGTTCTGGTTTCAATAGTTAATCCTGCAAGATTATTAAGAGATATTTTGTTTCCAAAACCCAACTTTATACGTATGGCCTTTGTATTTAGACCGTGGGTGATTATTCTTGAATCTACAATGACGTTGTTATTGCCTTCGACTGTAATTCCATCAAGCTTATTACCTTCTACCCAAGTATCACTTAAAATTGTTTTTTCAGACTTGATTACAACCCCATTTCCATCATTGACTTCGACATCTAATCCATCAAGTTTAACATTTGACCCTGATACTATAAGCATACCATCTCCTTTATTTGAAGTTGAACTAATTTCTTTAAAAATAACTTTGTTGCATTTTGAACAGGAAAACCCTGAACCGCCGTTAAAGCTACTTCTAGAATTCTTTACAATTATTCCTGAACTGTCTTTAATTATAAATCCGTCTGCTTTAGCATCCTGTACTTTTACCTGACTAAAAACTACATCATTGTTTCCTATAACATTTAAAATATGGACTCCATTAGCAGCAAGATTATTCCCGAGTAATACAATTCTTTCCATTTCAAAGTTTGAAACCGAATTAATTTCCACCATCACTTTCATGTTAGTTGAAGCTTTTATTAAAGCCCATTCTCCAGTAATCTTAAGATCCTTGTTTATTTGTAATGGCGCAGAAATCAAATATTCCCCCCTAGGAAGATAAACCTCTGTGTTGGCTGATACACCCTGGTTGATAGCATTTTGCAAAGCTATCGTATCATCAATGTTATCATTACCAATAGCTCCAAAGTCTTTCACGTTAATGATAGTTCGGTAAGGCGAATCAATTATTCCTTTTTTAGGAACCGGCTTTGGACCATTAACACTTCCAAAAAAGTTATTTTGAACAATATTATTAGCATCTTGAGGAGAAGGACTAGGAGACTCGTCTTGTATTTCCTGAAATGAAAGATCACCATTACCAGAGATATGGTTATTAAAAATTCTAGATCCTCCATAAAAAGGATACGCTTTAGTTATTCTAATAGCTTTGTTATCCCCTGTTCCAGTACCTTTGATGATTGAATCAGTTACAACAGCATTGAATGTATCTATCCTGATCCCGTCTTTATAATTACCTTCAACCCAAGCATGGTTGATTATTCCTCCCCCCTGTCCATGACTAGTGAAAAAAATTCCATGTTTTTGGTTTCCTTTTGAAATAGGCGAATCCATGTAAACAAAACCAGAACAACAATCCGATTCAAAAATATAACCTGAATCACCGTTATTAAAAGCAGTAGTTTCTTCAAACCATGCTCCGTTACAATCAACGCAATAAAAACCAGCACCACCATTATTAGAACTCGCTGCATTATCAAACGTTGCCAATTGGGTCTCATTAAGATATAACCCATGTGAAATAGCATTTTTAACCGTAATATCCCTTATGATTGAAGATGGAAGTACTATTCTCCATAATTTTAATCCGTATAATGCAAGATTATTACCATCAAAAGTTAGACCTTCCATGGTAAAGTGAGCAACCCTGTTGATGGACATCACTGCTTCCATGTTATTTACTGCTTTCAAAATGGCATTATCGCCAGATATACGCAGTGCTTTAACATGGCTGAATGAATTTAAATCTGCTTGGAGTGTGCTGGAGACAAGGTATGTTCCTCTAGGAAAATAAACTGCTGTTGTTGATGATGCAGCTGCATTGATAGCATTCTGTATTGCGATGGTGTCGTCAGTGATTCCATTTCCTTTAGCACCGTAATCCTTGACATTAATATCATCGGTAGTTATCGGCCCTAGGGGTTCAGGCTTACTAACCCTTCTTTTCTTTTCTTCTTTAGCTGTATCAAAAACTCTAGCGGCTGGAAATTGTGATCGTCCAACTTGGATAAGTTTATTATGGGCCTTTCCAGTAATTGCTTTATCATTTTCGACGCCACTTTCTTCTAATATATTTTCTAACTCTTCATCAGATAAATTATTCAAGGCTGATTCTAACTCCTCATCAGAATATTCTTGAACACATCCAATTACAGAAAATAAAGTAATTACAAAAATGATAATGAAAAGCTTGTTAAATCTCATCCTTACCAAAGAAAGATCTTTTTTATATAAGTCTTTCCGGAAATGGAGGCTGGGTCTAAGTTCGGGCAATAGCTTGGTTTAGGTTTGTCTGGGTTAGCATTGCCAATGGAGGCGCATGAAGTCCATGAATTAAGATTAAAATAAGACTTCATAATCGCGCCGTGCATGCTAACGGAGGACAAACTTAAACCTAAAAATATTTGTTGCCCGAACTTTGCCCCACATTGCGGAAATGACAGATTCTGTAAAGTTATAAGCGATTGCTGGAAACAGTTTAAACCCTGGTTTCATCTTCTGGAACTTCGTCTTCTGGGAAGGGTTAGGCAGATTCATCGTTGATTTTTACAGAGAAGATCCGTTGTTTTACGGATTCAGTTTAAGCCAATGGTTCAGTTTGGTGATGGTTGCTGCTGCTTTGCTTATGTTTTGGAAGGATTATAAGGAAGATTGGAAGAAAGTATTTTGAAAGAAATATTTGCTGATGGAAGTAGACATCTATTGGTGAGCTGAAACAAAATCTTCCATGATTTCTTCATTCCAACCATTTTTAACTAAGCGTGAAACTATTTCTTTCTTAGTTGCGCCTCTTTTAGATTCCCTGCTGATATACCTGCTTAACTGTGAAATCTTGTAATTGCTTATATTATAAGCCCTCTTCAATTCTCGGATAGCTTTTCCTTTTGAGGAATGATCATTTTTATTTAATTTGCTCTCTATCAATTTCCTGCCGTCTATTACCTTATATGCCGCTATGCTTGCCACCAAAATTACTAAGCCAGCAAAGAAGTATGCCGCTAAAGGTTTATCAGTTAATTTTTCGAATATTTCGACCCAAGATGACGATGATTTTTCATCTGGTTTAGTTCTGGATATAACACTCCCTGATGGACTGGAAGAAAAATCATCAGGCTGTTTCTCTTGATCCTTCATATAGGGCTTCGTATCTTCCACTTCCCCATCATCCGCTATCTTTATGCATTTGCCATCCATTAATCTATATCCTGAAACACAGATCCCACCGCTGCTGCTGCCACTGCCAGCATTGGTAGTTGGTGAAGGAGTTATAACAGCTGCTTCTATAATAGTAAGATTATTTGAACATTGAGCAACTAATTCATAACTTTCATTTGCTGGAGTAACGCAAGCTTTCCATACCTCTCCCAGATTAGTCTCGTTAGCAGTAACCACCGTTGTCTGGTTTGTGTATAATGTCCATACCCGTACAGAAGAAAGAGACCGGTTCCATATCATCACTTCGTCGATGGTTCCGTTGAATTCATTGAGCGGGTTTCCTGCTGAATTACCGGCTCCTATCTTCACACTGTTAAGGGAACTGGTCGGATGCAGTCCCAGACCATCTAAAGTGCTGATATTGGTGCTGCTGACATTGACTCCATCTACATATTGAACCATATTTCCATCACGGTCAAAAGTTACCGCAATATGATGCCAGGAATTATCGTTCAAACCGGCAGTAGTAGTTTTATCAATATTAAATGTTGAATTGAAATTTATTCTGCTATACAATTGACCTGCTGTAGTAACGCCCATGTAAGTTATTGGAGAAGTCCTAAAACTCCCTATGACAACTGCTGGGCTTCCACCCAAAGTTCCGTTCATTTTAATCCATGCAGAGAAAGAAAAATCAGAGTCATTATAAGTTACGTTGTAAGGCAGGTCTATCAAGTCATCATTCCCATCAAACACGAAAGCTCCGAAACCGTCATGCCCGCCAGTAGCGTTGAAAAGCACTCCGGAAGCAGTACCATGATTCTGGAAATCAGAATAATCCTTCACTCTTGTATTCTCGGCAGCGGTAAGGTTTGCTTCAAAAGGCATATTTAGCAGAGCTATACTTCTCCCGTTAAGCTTCCAATCAGTTATGTTTGTATAAGGTTTGTTTTCCCAAGAACCTACGGCTGTTGGGTAGACTGTTAGATTCTCAGTCGTCAGGTTAGTGCCAAAAGTTGAATTGAGCACCAGAAGTAGAGATGATGAGCCATAAGTTCCCGAACCATAAGAACCTGAACCGTAACTAGCTATCACTGGGACCAGGATGATTAATAAGATAAACAATGATGACAAAAAAAATCTGAGCATCCTCACTTTACCTCACCCTGTTTCGTTATCATATTGCTCTATGCATACTGTAGACACAGGACAAGTCTGATTATTAAATGCTGTCAGCGTTAACTGCCTGACGTTGCCGGCAAGTAAATAAGTGTTTCCAGCAATATAACTGGAATTAATTCCGCTTCTATCCCTGATTGTCCTGTAAATGCTGGAGACAGAAAAATTATCATCTGTAAAAGTATTTCCAATTACCCTGGTGCCATTAGCATAAGTTGTGATTCTAACAGCTTTATTGGCATTCAATGGATTGCCAATTATATTTAAATTTGTAACTACCGTATTTGAACTGTTAACAAACACCCCATCTAAAACATTGCCTTCAAGCCAGCCGCCGTCTATTATCGGGCCCCCTTGAACCATTCTTGTCAATTCAATGCCATTGCCTTGGTTGAGTTCCGCATCAACATCCCTCAGCCACATCTTGCCGGAATTAACATCCCCTTCAATCAAGTATCCTGAGCCGTTATTAGTGTTTGAACTTGTTTTCTCAAGAACCAGACCGTTGCCATCTATGATATGAAAACCAGAACCATTATTGTTTTCTGAGACGATATTCCTGAAAATTGAAAGCTGTGACTGATTGGCAAAAAGACCATCTGATTTCGCATTTATGATTCTCAAGTCTTCCAAAATTCCGTTTCTAGAAGTAAGTTTGTGGGCAATTATTCCGTATGTAGCATTACCATTTGCATCAACGATAATTCTTTCCATCCTGAAGTAGGCGGCAGTATCAATGTAGATTACTGTCTTCATTGAAGCATTGGCAAGAATTATCGGCCAGTCACCGGTTATAGTCAAGGCTTTGGAAGATGCAAAAGAGCCGAGACTTACATTAATCTGCTTACTTATAACATATGTGCCCCTAGGAATATAGACTTTAGCCCGATGAGTAATCCCATCATCTATAGCGCTTTGTATTGCATCTGCATCATCTGTAACTCCATCCCCTTTAGCCCCATAGGCCTTAACGTCAATCCATGGATTAGGTCCGCTTATAGTAACATTTTTTCCTACAACGAGCCCCCCAGTAATATTAACATTACCACTGACATTTACACTGTCAGCAGTGATATTCCCGTGAGAGCCGTCATCCTTATGTTCCAAACTTAAGAAAGCGTTAAGTACTGTGCCCCAATCACCATCATCACCGCCAATTGTTGGAAGTCTTTCTGCATTAGCAACTATAATTAAAGCAGTTAGAAGTAATAAAATCATTAAAAGTGAACGTCCCCCTCCTTTCGTTAACATTTGTACCTCTTTATAAATGCTTAACCAACGATAGTATAAAAATATTTGTATTTAAAAAAACGTACAAGAACAAAAAGATATGTCAAATAACACTGCTTCTTCCTTTGCCTTTTGCTTTTCTTGTTCTGAAACCATCTTAATAATACAACTTCCCCGCTGCCTTCTGCTCTCTGTCCTTTACGGAATCCGGTTTATTTATCCTCGGTCTTCTGGAACTTGGATCTCTTCTTAGACTAATGTTGAGACTTTTCAAAAAGAGATTCATCCCTTCTTCCATCTTGAAAGGGCCCTGTAATAATCCTTCCTTTCCTGGTTGACCGGTAAAAACTATCAGCCTATCAGAGATGTAATCAAGGAACATCAGGTCGTGATCTACAACAAGGACAGTGATATTTCTTTCCCAGGAAATATTTTTGATAACTTTTGATATTAACAATCTTTGTTCTATGTCTAAATATGCTGACGGTTCATCTAACAAAAATAATTCTGCATCCTGAGCAAGACAATGAGCTATGGAAACTCTCTGCAGCTGCCCTCCTGAAAGCTGGGATAATTTTTGTGTGAATAACTTTTCAAGATCTAAAGGTTTTATCAGCTGATTGCTATATCTGCTTATTGCTTCCTGTAAAAATTCTCCCACAGTGATTTCTGAATCAGTTTCCAGATACTGCGGCTTGTAAGCAACTTTAACTTCCTCCACAACTTCTCCGGAATCCGGTTTCACCAGACCTGCTAAAATCTTGATGAAAGAAGTTTTGCCTATACCATTTTCACCCAAGATGCCGACAACTTCATTCCTGTATAAAGATCCTCTTTCTGTCTTAAGAGTAAAATTTCCCAGTTTACTTTCTATCATGTCCCAGGAAGTAAGATGCTCCAAACCAGTACTTTTTTTATCCTGAGAATTTTCATATTTGATAGCATGATCTCTGAAACGGACATTCTCTTCCTTCAGGAAACCTTCCAGAAATGCGTTCACTCCTTCCCGAGCGGATTTAACTCCGGAAACGATCCCAAATACACCTTCATAACCATAAGTAATATTTACCAGGTCAGCCATGTAATCTAGAATTATGAGGTCGTGCTCTATAACTAAAGTTGCTGTTTCAGGAAGCGCTAATGAGCGGATAAATATAGAGACGTTGATTCTCTGTTTGATGTCTAAGTAAGATGTAGGTTCATCAAACATATATAAGTTTGAACCTTTCAACACTGCTGCTGCAATCGCTACACGCTGCAGCTCTCCACCGGAAAGATTAGAAATATCATTATCAAGTATATATGAGATCTGTAATTTTTCTGCAACTTCATTAGTTTTCTCTCCCCGATCTATTTTTTGTAATAGCTCCCTTGCAGTACCTGAGAACTGTTTCGGGATCATATCTACCTGCTGCGGCTTATAGGATAAAGAGATCTCATCTTTTTGCAGCTTCTCAAGGAAAGCCTGAATTTCGGTGCCTTTGAAATAGCTTATAATTTCCTTAAATTGAGGTTCCTTTTCAAGGTTCCCCAGATTTGGTTTAAGAAGGTTAGACATTATTTTTAACGCGGTAGATTTACCGATCCCATTCTTTCCAAGAATTCCGGTAACTTTGCCAAATAACGGAGTTGGCAGTGAATATAGTTCAAACATGTTTTCACCGTAACGATGGATGGGAGATTTGTTTAAAGCGGTAGGCAGGTTAATGATCTCTATAGCGCCAAAAGGACATCGTTTAGGACAGATTCCGCATCCGGTGCAGAGCATTTCATCGATACGCGCTTTCTTATCAGGTTCGCCAGGATAGATACAGTCTGCGCCTGCTCTGTTAACAGGACATAATTTAGCGCAAAGATAATTGCCGCATTCATTAGGGTGGCATTTTTCTCTATGGATTATCGCAATACGTTTTCTCATTAGAATTTTATTCTCCAGAGGTTTTATATTATTTTTGGTTAATCAGACCCATCAACCTGTAGAGGTTATCATTGGACAGAATTTCACTTTCTAAAATGTAATTCCCTACAATAGAGATTTCTTTAATGGCAGGTAAATCTTCAGTTATACCCATCCTTGCCAGATGATTCAGACGATCATCACTTATATGAACATCCTTGTGAGAAACAAAAAAATCCCCTTCTATTCCTGCCTCATCAAGTAGAGCCGCTAAAGTATGGTAGTGCGCAATAGCTCCAAGACCAAAACCTTTTCCCATAAGTTTAGGAACACCATCGTAAGGATAAAACTCCACCCAAGTTATAGTTCTTGGAGACCTGTCAACTTCAAGGCTTGCATAACCAAGACGTATTCCATCAAAAACATATCTGATATTGATAGTATTCTCCCCACGGTCCTCATCTATGATATCAGCTGAAAATAAATCACCTAATGATCTTTCCTTAGGAAAAGAATAAACTACTTCATCTTCAAATTCGTCTTCAATTTCTTCAGATTTATCTGCGCCCAAAAAAAAATATTTAGGAGGTTCTTCCTGATTAAGCAAACTAGTATCAATTCCATCAAAAAAATCTAGTCCAGTTTCATCATAATCTGAATCATTCATAACTGCTTAATTTGTAAATCCGTTTATAAACATTACGCTTTATCTCTGTCCAGTAGTCAAAAGCCTGATGAATATTCCTTTGTTGCATGAATAATTAGATAAAGATGTTCTTCCTGCCATAGTATTGGTGATACGATGGCAGATTGGAAGAACATTAATAATAAATACATAAAAGAAGGAGAACTTTATCTTTCTTTCGATT
>Ga0210057_1006990_pt1 | contig 13875 bp, 12 predicted proteins | sample CryGeyCG2114_010_2_FD_183968 | JGI IMG/M metagenome (GOLD analysis project Ga0210057, IMG submission 183968) | Groundwater microbial communities from aquifer - Crystal Geyser CG10_big_fil_rev_8/21/14_0.10 (SPAdes) (version 2) | ecosystem: Environmental > Aquatic > Deep subsurface > Groundwater ... | reverse complement strand
TCAAATACCAATACTTTTTTATAGAAGTTTCTTCCAAAGTAAAAAGCATGGTTGAATTAATAATTACAGAAAAACCAAGTACAGCAGAAAAAATTGCCAAGACTTTATCAGATAAAAAACTTCAAACTCATAAAGTTCAAAAAATAAAATATTATGAATTAGAACATAAAGGTAAAAAAATTTTTGTTGCTTGTGCAGTTGGCCATTTATTTGGTTTAGCCGAAAAAAATAAACATGGTTGGACTTATCCAGTATTTGAGGTTGAATGGAAGCCAGCTTATGAAGTAAACAAATTTTCTAAACATACAAAACCTTATATTACCCTATTAAAAAAATTAGGTAAAGAATGTAAAGAATTCACAATAGCTACAGACTTTGATATTGAAGGAGAAGTTATTGGTTATAATATCCTAACAAATATTTTTAATATAAAAGATGCAAAACGTATGAAATATTCTACAACTACAGACGAAGAATTATTAGATTCATATGAAAACGCTTGGAAACATATTGATTCATTACAAGCAGAAGCAGGAGTTACAAGGCACACATTAGATTTCTATTATGGTATTAATCTTAGCAGGGCATTAACTTTGGCTATTAAAAATGCAACAGGCATGTTCAAGATTTTATCTTCAGGCAGAGTCCAAGGTCCAGCATTAAAAATCTTAGCAAGAAGAGAAGCTAAAATTCAAAAATTTAAGCCAGAACCTTTTTGGCGTATTGAAGCAATTACAAAAGATTTTAGTGCATGGCATATAGAAGATAAATTTACAGATAAGAAAAACGCAGAAGCAATAGTAAAAAAAACAAAAGATAATGATGCTTTAGTTGAAGACGTTCAAAAAAAGGAATTCAAACAATTGCCACCTAATCCTTTTGATTTAACTGCATTGCAAATTGAAGCACATAAAGTATTAGGGATGGCACCAAAAGAAACTTTACAAATTGCTCAAAAACTTTATGTTAATTCTTATATCTCTTACCCAAGAACTAGTTCAAACCAATACCCAGTTGCATTAAATTATGAAAAGATGTTAAAAAATCTTTCAAAAATTCCTAATTATAAAAAATTCTGTGATGAACTATTAAAGAAAAAAGAATTAATTCCAAACAATGGTAAAAAAACAGATGCTGCACATCCAGCAATTTATTGTACAGGTGTTATTCCTAAAAAATTAACAGGAAGGGATTCAAAAGTTTTTGATTTAATTGCAAGAAGAATGTTATCAACATTTTCAGAGCCTGCAACAAGAGAAACAATTACTGTAACCTTAGACATTAATAAAGAAAAATTTCATGTAAAAGGAACTAGAACTATTGAACAAGCATGGCACAAATTTTATGGACCTTACTTAAAATTAGAAGAAGTTGAATTGCCTAAATTAGAAAAAGAACAAAAAATAAAAGTTAAAGAAATAAAAAGACATGACTTGGAAACACAGCCTCAAAAAAGATATACTGCTGCTTCAATCATCAAAAAATTAGAATCTTTAAATTTAGGAACAAAAGCAACAAGGTCTGAAATTATTGATCATTTATTCCAAAGAAATTATGTTAGAGATAAATCAATTGAAGTTACTGAATTAGGTATGACTACAATTAAAACATTAAAAAAATATTGCCCCGAAATTATTGATGAAGAATTGACTGGTGCATTTGAAAAAGATATGGAAGATATAAGAGAGAAAAAGAAAAGAGGAAAAGAGATTTTAGAAGAAGCAAAAAAATTCTTAACAAAGGTTTTAGCAAAATTCAAAGAAAATGAAACAGCAATTGGAAAAGCATTAGGCAAAGCTACGATAAAAACAAGAGATGAAGAATCTATCGTGGGTAAATGTAAAAAATGTGGCAGTGATTTAAGGATATTATATTCAAAAAGATTTAAGTCCAGATTTGTGGCCTGCTCTGGTTATCCAAAATGTAAAACAACTTTCAGTTTACCACAAGGAATACCAAAACCTTCTGATAAATTTTGTGAAGAATGTGGTTTTCCAATGGTAATGATTATCAGGGCAGGAAAAAGACCTTTCTTTTATTGCATAAATAAAGAATGTCCTATAAAGGAAAGGTGGCGTCAAGAACAAGCTAAATTAAAAGAAGCTGAAAAGAAAACAAAAGGGCTTGTAAAGAAGGCTGCTAAAAAAGTTATTAAAAACATAACTAAAAAACCAAAAAAGAAATAATTATTTCTCAAACAAAGTTTTAATAGAAAATAAAGAGTGCAAATAACAAGGAACAACTAAAGGTAATGTTAAATAAGTTAATCCTCCTTCTGTTTGAGAAAAGACCATAGGAAAAATAACTCCAGATAAACCAACTAGAGGCATAAGACTAATTTTAAATTTATTAATAAAAACCTTAGATTTAAATTTATCAACTAACTCTTTTGTCTTTTCTTCATTTCGTAAAAAGTCTGCAACATCATTTTCATGAAATAATCCATACAACCCATGGACCTCTTTAAAATTATTTTTTTTAGCAAAATTTTCTATAAATAATGCTTGAGATAATGAACGTAAAAAACAATCAGCAGAATACTTATCTTTTAATTTATAATTAACTAAATCTTCTTCTAAATGTTTTGGATAATTTACAAATCTAGTATCTAAAATATTATCACCAATATAAAAAAAATTTTCATCTATAACATCCTTAAGGCCTACTTGATAATTTTTGAAATCTGGAATATTAGACTTCTTAAAAGAAAGTTTAGATTTCAAATATTTTAAAAAATCTAAAGTATACCAATAGTTTAAATTACAAAATTTAATTTCATCAGCCCTTGTTTGAGCTTTAGAATTAATAAGCTCATAATTGGATTTTAATTTAGGCTCACAAACAACATTTTTTTTATCTAATAAATAATTTTTAACAACATCAGTATTTAAGCAATCATGAATTATACCATGGAGGAAATATTTTATTTCTTTATTAACAATTGTAGCAGGCAATGGTTCATTTATAATTTTAATACCTTCATTAGGATAAACAGCCCCATATATTGCCCCTAATATAATAGAAAAATTAAGCCTATAAATTTTATGAAATTTTTCAAAATTATCAAACAAACCATATCTCTCTTCTTCAAGAAATATCCTTTCTAAATCATCCCAATTATCAACACTATCCATATCTTGGACAATATCTTCTATATCTCCCATTTTTAACGAAAATATAAAAATTTAACAGATATTTAACATTATCCTAACCATATTTGAGTGGCGAAAGATTTAAAAAGGAATCATTAATTTCCTATAAGCTATGGAAATCAAAGTTTTAGAGCAAACAAAAAACAAGCTCATAATTGAGCTTGTAGGTAAAACACATACACTTGCTAACGCTTTAACCAAAGAGTTATGGAATGATAAAGATATTGCTGTAGCAGGATACAATTTACCTCATCCACAAGTTAGTAATGTTGCTTTAATAATTGAAACTAATAAGGGCGACCCTAAAAAAGCTTTATCCGGAGCAATATCAAGATTAAAGAAAAATAATAAAGCCCTTAATGTACTTGTAAAAAAAATCAAGTAAATTCTTGTTATTAAAAAAGACAAATCTTTTTATATGAATTGCCTCATAATTAAATAAATGAAGAAAAAGAAAGAGGACAAAAGTTTTCTTAAAAAAGTTTGGCATTTTATTTGGATTGAAGATAGTTTAGCATCTTGGATTGTTAATGTCATCTTAGCTTTCTTAATTGTTAAATTTATAATTTATCCATTATTAGGTTTATTATTAGGTACTGGTTACCCAGTTGTAGCTGTCGTTTCGGGAAGTATGGAACATAATGGTTTAGATTTTGATTCATGGTGGGCTAATAATGGAAATTGGTATGAAAATGAGGGATTTACAAAAGAAGAGTTCTATGATTACAGTTTTAGAAATGGATTCAATAAGGGAGATATTATCATCTTAAGAGGCATAAATGCAGAAAATATTAAAAGGGGTAACGTTATTGTTTATTCAACTAACCGGTATAAATATCCAATTATACATAGGGTGGTTAAAAAAGAAGGTGAACTTGGAAGTTACATTGTAGAAACTAAAGGAGATAACAATTCACAACAAGATCCAGAGGAAATTAGTGAAGACAAACTGATAGGAAAAGCAATTTTCAGAATACCTTTCCTTGGTTGGATTAAAATAATATTTACTTGGATGATTGGAGGATAAAAAATGAGCATAGGAATATTTTGTCCAAAATGCGGAAGCATATTGGCACCAAAAGAAGGCCCGAGAAGTGTTAAGATGGCATGTACTAGATGCACTTTTGTTTCTAAAGAAAAAGAAGATATTAAAATTCAAGAAAAAGGTGAAAAAGCAAAAAAAATTGAAATTTTAGATAAAGATCCTATGACTACTTATCCTAAAACAGAAGAAGAATGTCCAAAATGTTCTAATAGAAAAGCTTACTTCTGGACAGTTCAAACTAGGGCAGGAGATGAAGCTGAAACAAGATTCTTTGAATGCACTAAATGTAAGCATAGATGGAGAGAATATAGTTAAAAATGAAAGTTTTAAACTGGTTAAAGAAAGAGGAAATAAAGCCCAGTCAAAACTATGATCGAAAATTCTTTATAAAAAATTTTAATTTAAAAGAAGAAGAAGAAATCGAAGAGGTTTTAGAATTCTTAAAAATTGGAACAACAATAACTTTGTTAAAATTTGAAAACCCTAAAATTATTTTTTCTAGCATGGAAAAAGTAAAAAAGCTTTGCAGTGAAATTGAAGGCGATGTATTAGGTTTGGCTAATCATTTATTCATGGCTGTCCCTAAAAATTTTGAGATTGTTCGTAAACAACCAAAAGAACATTTCATTGAAAGTATTGTTGAAAAAGAAGAATCTATGCCTATTAAAGAAGTTTCAAAAGAAGATGAATGGATTGATATGACTCTTTAGATAGTTTTTCTTTTCTTTAAAAATTCAATTAACTTCTCAGAGATTAAAGGTTTATTATTAACTATTATATATCTAAAAGGTAAATGTACTGATAATTTTTTACCAACTGGAATTTCAATATTGCTTTCAAATTTTAAATCATTAAAATCTTTCCCTTTGGCAATTTCATGAACAATATAAACTGCATTATCTGTTGGAAATTGTTCTTTACCTAAATTCCTAGTTTCAACATTTGGCAATTTAACTGTTAATAAATCTTTAGTTCTTTCTCTTGGAGGATAATCTCCTAAGATGCCTCCAAAAACTAAATACTTAAATTTTTTACAATCTTTAGAATTTAATATTTTTTTAGCAGCCGGATCCAATATACAAATAGAATCTAATCCAAGCTCTGCTATACTTTCAGAATAAACTTCTCCTAATTTTTTCAATTCATCTTTTTTGCCCTTAACATTTGTAAAAATTAAATTATTTTTACCCACAATTTTAGAAATATGTTTATACTCAATCAAGTGCCATTTGTAAACTCGCCCGAAATGTTCTATTATGTATTTCATGATTAAAATGGTGCTCCGGCCGAGATTCGAACTCGGGTCTCTGCCTCGAAAGGGCAGGATGATTGACCGGACTACACTACCGGAGCATTATAAATCTATTTGGATAGAATTTGATGTATTTATAAGCTTTTTTATTTCAAATATACTTTCTGAATCATTACATCTTCAACAGGCCAGTCTTGATTTTCGCCATTACTAGAAGTTTCAACAGCTTCAATTGCTTGAACAACATCCATACCAGCTATAACTTTACCAAACACTGCATAACCATCGTTTCCAGGAGCATAATCTAAGAAAGCATTATCTACAACATTAATAAAAAATTGAGAGGTTGCAGAATCAGGAACCATTGTTCTAGCCATTGCAATTGTCCCAGCTACATTTTTTAATCCATTATTTGATTCTAATTTGATTGGAGCTTTAGTTTGTTTTTGTGAACCATCTGATAAAAATCCTCCGCCTTGAACCATAAATCCAGGAATTACTCTATGGAATATTGTTCCATCAAAAAATCCTTCATTAACATAAGATAAAAAATTGTCAACAGTAATTGGAGCATTAGTCCTATCTAACTCAACTTCAATAACTCCTTTACTTGTTTCTAAAATAACTATTTCATGATTACTTGTCCCCATAGTATTCCCTCCCTTAAAGACTAAAACAATTATCAAAACAGCCAATAAACCCAAAAATAATCTAGTAAAATTTTCCATTTTTAATCATTACTAACTCTTGGCGCTAAAATAAATCCCAACTCTAATTTATTAGGAACAGTGTATTTTAATTTTAATGGATAATCAGGTGAAAAACTTATCAAAACATTATCTGCTAATTTTGAACCACTTGCCATCTTTGTTAAATAACTTAAAGCATATTTTGCAACAACACTTTCTCCATTACTTAACTCAATTGAAGACTGTTCAGTTACAGGTAATTCAACCTTTGCATCACTAACAGTACCTTCAGATTTTACTGTAAACTTTTCAGCTTCAGCTAACAAAGCAACAGAATCTGATACAACCCCCATATCGGCAATGGCATCATCAAACCTAGTTGCAGGTAAACTTACAGAAGCACTAAAATTTAAGTTTGGTAATTTATGATCTTCATTATCTCTATCAATCAAGGCAAGATTGAAAGTTCTTCTATTAATTCCTACTAATTCAACTTTTAATCTGTTCTTGGTGTCATCTAATGTTAATGTTAAACTATCTTCAGGCTTAGCTCTTTTCAAGATAGCCTTTAAATTATCTAAACTTACAGACAAATCAACAGGCGCTTGTACAGAAAACTCTGCAAAAGCTCCAGGCAATAACTTAAAATCAATCATTGCAACATTTGCTGGATCAGTAGCCAACAAAGAAACTTTTTCAGTATCTACTTTAAAACATACCTCATTAACTAATTCGGAAATAATGTTAACACTTTCCTTCAAAAGCCTTGTATCTGCTAGTTGTAATTTCATTTTGTGAATAGGAATCAAATTTTATTTATATTGTTTGCGGTAATTTAGAACAATTATCTAGTAAAAACCCATTGCTCTTGCCCTAAATAACTGAGAAACAGTAAATAATAGATATAAACCATAAAATGCCAATAATATATTCAAAATAATATCAGGAATAGTCAATTTTACTAAAAATGGTAAAAAAGATAACATACTATATTTAACTAATAAAGGTATAGCACCAATTGCTGCTAATAATAGAGCAATAATAATTGAACCCCACTTAACTAAACCCATTGGTGTTCTTATTGAAAATGAATCTATGAATAATACTAACCCTGCTACAACTAAAGAAATTTCTACTACAGTTGCAGTTACTAAAGAAACAGGCAACGGCAAATTCATTCCAAAATAAACTAAAGTGGCGGCTACCCCCATAACTGTAAACAAAATTCCTAATGCCAAACTTATCCAAAGTTTTATTCCAGTACCACCTGATGTCATAAATTTACCTCTTTTAACAAATAAAAAAAGTAAAGAAAATATAAAAACTTATCGTTTGAACATTTCCCATCCAGTTTCCTCATACCACCTAATTACTTCAGGCATAGACTCTAAACTGCTTGGATGTCTAAACTCATAACCAGTACTTTTTAATCTTTCATTAGATACTGTTAAATCAGTTCCTAAGAACATATAATCAACTGCTCCTTTCTCTAACATCAAGCTTGGCTTGGATTTTATAAAACCTTTTTTGTGCGCAAATTTTACAGCCGCTTCACAAGCAGTTGCTAAAGGATCCATAACACTCCTTGGTAACTTTAACTTTGCTCCTTTAGAAGCTAACAATTTACTTAATGGATTCATCTTAACATTATCAAAAACCATTTCAGCAATTTCTTTAGGAGTAGCACCTGTATCGTCTGAAATATTGTAAGCCATATCTGAAAAATGTCTGCTTTTTGTAAAATAAGAACCTTCATATAAATGCAAAGTACCATTTACAATATCTTCAACATGTACAAAGCATCCTTTTTTATCGCCTTGTCCAGGCAAAATCATACTACCCATTAATTTTGCACCTAATGCTTGTGTCAAAAATGCTTGAGCCGCCCCGTACTTACTACCTTCACCATAAATTACAGCTGGCCTAATAAACATAATTTGTATATCTCTATCATTAAACTTAGCAGCTTCTAATTCTCCTAACAATTTTGTTAAAGCATACTTATCAATTGGTTTAATCTCACCTTCTTCATTAATATTTTCCCCAGCTTTGTAAATTGCAGAACTACTAAACTTAACCATATTTCTTACTCGATTTTTTGTTGCAGCTTCGCAAAGATTTATTGTACCTTCAACATTAACTTGATATAATTTTTCAAAAGGTGCAAAGAAATCAAACAAGTCAGCAATATGAAAAATAGTTGTTACATTTTTAGTAACTTTTTCTAAACTTTTTTTATTACATAAATCTGATTTTTTAAATTTAACATTTTCTGGAAGCTTTCTTGGCTCAACAATATCAGTTGCTAAAATATTTTCATAACCTTTGTTAACTAAAAGGCCTAACATATGTCCACCAACAAAACCACCAGCGCCTGTTACTAAAATTTTATCATTTTTTGCCATTTTAAAGCTAAAATAAAAAAGAAGTTAAAAAAGATTTCTATTAAAAGGCCTTGAAATCTCTATAAATTGTTTCTTTTCTTTCAGGCCCTACAGAAATAATTGAAACTTTGGCATTAGACCAATGTTCAATCATCCTAATATATTCTTTGGCTTCTTCTGGCAAAGCTTGGTAAGTTCTTACCTTAGAAATATCTCCAAAACCTTGCAATTCCCTATAAACAGGTTCAGCCTTTGCTAAAGCATCCATATCCCAATCAGAATATTCTTCAACAATTTTGCCATCAATCTTGTATGCTACTGCAACTTTGATTGGATTAATGTCAGCTAACAAATCCAACCTTGTTACTGCAATATCTGTAAAGCCATTTAATTCACTGGCATATTTTACCACAATCATGTCAGGCCAGCCAACTCTTCTAGCTCTACCAGTTGTAGCACCAAACTCATGACCTTTAGCTCTAATTTGTTTAGCATTTTCATCTGAAAACTGTTCATCAACAGGCCATCTTTGGTCGTCCAAGCAAGTTACTACAGGACCAGATCCCACTTTAGTAATATAAGCTTTTAAAACACCAATTGCTTTATCTGGATAATGGCTAATACCTAATGCTGATGCAACAGCTGTTGCTATTGGTTGAGAACTTGTAACTTTTGGATAATTTCCAAACATTATATCTAACATGGTTCCTTGTGCTCCTTGCGCAAAGACATTTTTCTCCTCTTTTAAAGCATCCCTTAATTCTTTTGTAATATCTGATAAATAATTCCTTAACTTATCTCCTGCTTTAAAAGCAACATCTAAACAATGATCTAAAGTCAAGTCAACATCTTCTATTATATATTTACCATCAATTATCTTTCTATTAGGCATTACCATTCTTTGCTCATTAATTAATTCAATCTCTTTTTTAGCACGATTATAATTATCAGTTACTCTTTCCTCTAATATCTTTTTATCTCCAACTAATTCATGGAAACGAATACCTATTCTACTTTTTTGCTGTTCATAAGTTGGTCCAATACCAGACAAAGTAGTCCCTATTGAACCTGCAGATTTTCTATTATCTCCTTTGGATTTTTCTAATTTTTTATCTCTTGCTTTTTCTCTAGAATAATCTAAAGCTAAATGATAAGGCATTGTAATGTGAGTTCTTGGATCAATTCCTAAATCGATATCCATTTCAAGTTCATCTATCTCTTTACACATGTTATCTGCCCTCATAACAACATTTGGTCCGATTAAGCATCTTTTACCTCTTAATGCTCCACCAGGAATCAAATGTAAAACATATTCTTTTCCATCAATAACATAAGTAGTTCCAGCATTTGAACCACCCTGAAATTTAACAACAATATCTGCTTTTTCTGTTGTAGCATCTAAAATTTTTCCTTTTCCTTCGTCGCCCCAAATGGCTCCTGTAACAGTAGTTAATGGCATTTTATCATCCTCCTTTAAATATCCAGGCTTAGAATTTTTTAATCACTTAAATAACTTTTGTGATTTTTTGGGAAATGTTTTTAAATTAATAGCTTATACCAATGGCGGAATGAAAAAAGTAGTGATTGTTGGGGCTGGTCCAGCAGGTTTATTTGCAGCTTACGAATTAGCAGGTAAAGCTGATGTAACTATTTTAGACAAAGGAAAACCTATAGAAAAAAGAAAATGTCCAACACCTGGAAATTGTAATAAAAAATGTAAAGGATTATGTGCAGTATTATATGGTGAAGGAGGAGCAGGCTTAATGTCTGATGGAAAAATAATATTCCATACTGAAGTTGGAAGCAACCTTAATTCTATTGATAAAATTGGTTATAAAAAAAATCAAGAACTAGTAGATAAAGTAGAAGAAATTTTCAAATTATATGGTGTTGAAAAAGAAACAGAATCTAAAAATAAATTAAAACAAATCCAAAATTTAGAAGCCAAAGCAACAAAAGCAGGCATTAGAACTATTTCAACAAAATTAGCACATGTAGGTACAGACAAACTTGCAGAACTGATGACAAAATTCAGAGATGATTTAATAAATAAAGGTGTGAAATTCATAAATAATACAGATGTAACTAACATTTCTAATGATAAAAATAATTTAACTATCCATACTAAAAAAGAAGATTATAATTGCGATAAAGTTATTCTTGCTCCAGGAAGAGTTGGAGCAAAATGGTTAAAAGGTGTTGTTGATGATTTAGGAATTGAATATGATTATAATCCTATGGACTTGGGTGTTAGAGTAGAAGTTAAAAGAGAAGTTACTGATCCAATTACTAACTTAGTAAGAGATATGAAATTTTATATTGAAACACCAACTTACAACGATATTGTAAGAACTTTTTGTACTTGTCCTGGAGGAAAAGTAGCTCGTGAAACGCATGATTTAGGTTTTAATTTAGTTAATGGACAATCAGAAAAAAATGATCCTTATGAAAATACTAATTTTGCTTTTTTAGTTACAATACCTTTTACAGAACCAATGGCAAATGGTAATGAATATTCAAGACTAGAAGCAGAAAAAATAAAAGAACTTGGAGGAGATAAACCAATTTTACAAAGATTAGGTGATTTAAGATCAGGTAGAAGAAGTAAAAGAAAAGATTTAGGTAAATATCTTGTAAAACCTTCTTTAGAGAGTGTTACTTTTGGAGATATAGGTTTGGCTTTAAGTTATAGAATTGTAACTGACTTAATGGAAGGGTTTGAAATTCTTAACAAAATTATGCCAGGCATTGCAAATGATAATACTTTAATGTATGCACCTGAAACAAAATTCCATTCAATCAAAGTAAAAAATGCAGACCCTTATCTACAAACTAACATCCCAGGTGTTTATGTTGCTGGTGATGGAGCAGGATTATCAAGAGGAATTGTTGGTGCAGCTGCTTGTGGAGTGTTAGCAGCTGAAGGGATTCTCAAGGATATTAAAGGATAATTATTTAAATTCTCTATATTTAACTATTAATGCATAAAAAGAGTGTGATATATTGAAATATAAATTCTTAAAAAGCAAGGCATCATTTATGGTTTACTTAATTATTTGTATGACTTTTACTGTTACGCTTTTAACGCCTGTTTCTGCTGAAGAAAATTTGGCTTGTTGCCAGCAAACAAACTCAGGAGAAACTTGTAGGTATACTTTAGCAGACGAATGCGATTCAAGTTACCAAGTAGGTGCATTCCAATTCTGTGAAGATTCAAGTTTTTGTAAACCTGGCTGTTGTATTTCTCCAGAAGGTAGTTGCAGTATGCAAGTAGGTAAAGCTACATGTGAGGCTGCTGGTGAAGGATGGAGATGGACAGATAGTGCTAATTGCGAAATTGAACAATGTCAAAAAAATTGTTGTGTCTTGGCAGAATCTGAATGTACTTATACTACAGAAAAAAGGTGTGCTTCAATAACTTCACAATTTGAAGGTTTAAGTTTAGATTTTAGAGCTTCTAATTCAGAAGCAGAATGTACTGCAATTTGTAAACAATCTGATAAAGGTTGTTGTGCAAAAAATGATGGCAGCTGTGTATGGGAATCAAGAGTAGCTTGCGGATTAAATGATGGAACAGGTAATAATGGTTTCTATAAAGATGCTTATTGTAGCCATGATTCATTAAGAGATATTTGTATTCCTGAATGTACTCCTAAAGCTTACAAGGGTTGCATTGAAGGTGAAGAAGAAGTTTTTTGGTTTGACTCTTGTGGTAACCCAGAAAGTATTGCAGAAGATTGTGATTATGCTGCTGGAACTTTATGTAGTGAAGATAAACCAGAAGCATATTGTAAAAGTGTAAATTGTGAAACTACTCAAGGTTATGAACATTTAGAATATCAATCAACTGAACAAGATAATTCCAGATGGAATGGAGAATCTTGGTGTTACTACGATACTAAATGGGGGGCTGCTTTAGATACTGTTGGTTCAAGACATTTCATGCACATGTGTATTAATGGAGAAGAAGTAGTTGAACCTTGTAAAGATTATAGAGAAGAAATTTGTTTACAAGCAATAGTTCCTGATATGCCTGGAGGTTATGAAGAATATAGGGCTGCAAGATGTATTGAAAATGAATGGGAAGTTTGTATAAGTAAATGTAATTCAGCAAAAGAAATAAATGATAAAGATGAAGACGAAAAACAAAGAGCTTATCGAATTGACCAACAATGTTGTGAAGATTTTGATTGTACTTGGTTTCCTTTAACTCAAGAAGAAGAAAAATATGATGGGCTTTGTGTTCCAAAAAGTCCGCCTGGTGGAAAATTCTGGACAGATGATGGAGATATAGATGACGAAATAGAATCACAATGTAATTTAGTTGATACAGAAGAGGATTGTAATACTAAATGGCAAGAATCAGTTGCCGGCGCTGATATGAAATGTGTAGATAATTGTGAATGCTATACAAATGATTTTCTTAATATGAAAAATAAAGAATGTAATGCTATGGGAGATTGCGGTGCATATTATAATTATTTAGGAGATTGGAATAATGAAGCTTTATATAGAGATTGGGCTAAAGATCCAAAATTAGAAGATGGAAAAAAACCATTACGAGAAGTTCCAAAAAGTTGGATTAATTTTAATGATTTATTACAAGTTCCTATAGAATATCAACCTTCAATTAGTTGGGCTGCACTCAAACCTCTAAAAGAAGAATTAAGTATTATTTTTTCAGGAGATACAAAATGGTATCATGCTATTCCAACAGGAATAATTATTGCTACTACAGTAGCTTCAACTGTAGCTATTGTGGGGGGCTCAGGAGCTACATTTTCTGCAGTAATTATGGGGGCCGGGAATGCTCTTTCAGGAGGACTTAGTTCTGCAGCCACAGCAGTTGGATCTTTACTTGCCATTGCCTTCTTAGGTATTGGACTTCATACAGGAGACAGAGACATGATTTACAATGCAATGATTACAGGTTATGTTACAGTAGGAGTTTTTGCAGTCATTTATGGACTTTATGCTATTGCAGGAGCGACCGCATCAATCCCGGTGGCAGGTTGGATAGCTGCAGTCGTAGCACTAATTGTAGCTGCTATTGCAACTGCATTACTTTATTTAGCAGATTCAGAACAAAGAATGGTTACAATTGATTGTCAGCCTTGGGTTCCTCCATCAGGAGGAGATAATTGTGAATCATGTGATGAAGACCCAATGCATCCTTGTTCAGAATACAGATGTAAAAGTTTAGGCAAAGCTTGCCAATTCATTGCAGAAAATGAAGGAACAGATAGAGAAACATGTTACGCTCAAGAAACAAACGATGTTACAGCACCCGTAATTAGTCCATGGACAGATAACAATTCACCTTTGACAGTTTTAGAAAGAATAAATAATCAAA
>Ga0210057_1006989_pt1 | contig 13878 bp, 18 predicted proteins | sample CryGeyCG2114_010_2_FD_183968 | JGI IMG/M metagenome (GOLD analysis project Ga0210057, IMG submission 183968) | Groundwater microbial communities from aquifer - Crystal Geyser CG10_big_fil_rev_8/21/14_0.10 (SPAdes) (version 2) | ecosystem: Environmental > Aquatic > Deep subsurface > Groundwater ... | reverse complement strand
GTCGGTTAACCGCCGTGGGATCATGGGTATGCCAAAAAACATCCAACAGCTCTTCATATGAAACAACTGCCGGATCATACTCCACGAATACGGTCTCGGCATGTCCGGTCTCCCCGCTGCAAACCTGCTCATAGGTCGGCGCTTCGGTGGTGCCGCCTGCATAACCAACTATAGTCCGCAATACGCCACGAACTTGACGGAATACTTCCTCGACACCCCAAAAGCACCCGGCACCAAACAACGCACGGGACTGTGCTTTGGCATCCCCGCTCATGGTTTAGGCGAAGCAACCGTGGCAGGCGCTGCCGGATGCGGCGCTGGAACGGAACACAAACCGCAATTCTGCCGGTGAGTCGCTGCTAGCCAGACACCAGAAATACCGACCAGAACATACACCAGGCGCTCCAACCACGTAACCGAACCCAGAATAAGCTCTACTAAATTAAATGAAAACAACCCAACTAGGCCCCAGTTCAGCGCACCAATAACAACCAGGATAAATGCCGTCATGTGCATTACTTTTGACATAATCTCTCACCTCCTCACTGTGTAAACAATCAACTAAACGTATCTCCATCATACGCCAAACAGCACCACCCGGCACTGGCCGGGCAAGGAAATATGTCAAGATAAGTTGACAATGTGTTGACAATGCAGGTATCTCCGCCAACTACCAGCGCCACTATTGTTGCCAACCAGCTAGTGTTGCCAGAAGCGCCGCCAAAAAAAGTAAACCACCGGTCCACAGCACTGGCGTAACAAACCGTGCTAAGCCGGCCAATTGAAAGAATATACTGCTCACACCAACAGCAAAATTCCCGCACCCACGAGCGCAGTTATGCTGGCTGCACCGCCGTATGCCGCCCAACATTTAATCACCGTTGCCTCGCGCTCCAGAAAAACCACCGGACCCGCCGCCGGCTGCCAAGAAGTCCGAACAGGCATCATAGAAAGATGCATATTACAACACCACTTTACACCGGCTGTCATTCCGCCGCGCCTCCTCGCCCCAAAGCGCATACAAGATACGGCAGACAGCCGTGAACTACGGCTCACCGGCAGCATACACTAGAGGGCCGCGCCGCCTCTGCACGGTTAACGCCCCAGCCGCCACCAACGCACGCACGCGGCGAACCAGACGCTGCTCGCATACACGGAACAACGCTGCCAACTCCTGCATTGTCAGCTCTGCGCGATCTGCAGCAGCAACAATGCCGACAGCAACCGGATCAGCCAGTAAATGATTGATATCAACAGTATGAGTATTGGTGATGTTGGTATGTGATGCGCGCATGTGCGTGTGATACATACACAAAACAGTTAAGAGTTATGCTCCCACCCTACCACCGCCGCACCAGAGTAACATGTCAACTGTGTGGTAACGACAGTAACAACTACTGCACTTCAATACCGCTAATCTGATACCAATATACCAACGCAAACCACGAATTTGTTCTGCCCCGAATGTCATAACCACTAGAACTCATTGCAATACTTGCCATCGAGTCGTGAATACAGCTTATGCGTCGAAGCCCATGATGGAGGGCGGGGTATTGAATGATATTGCGAGCCTGACAGGACTGCGAATGATGGCTAGAACGTATTAAAAAACGCACCCCCCCTTCTGCCTAACGGCCAATGTGTCCTTCCTATCATTGGCGAAAGCTGGAAGAGAGCTAGAGAAGGTTCAGAACATTTTCAAGATGGTACTAATGTAAACCGGCCTCCTTAAAATCCATGGAGTGAAGAAACATATTAAAAACTTCTTGCGGTACTTCCGGCCGTTTACCGATAACAATGAACTCCGACGGATTGTCATTACTCACCCGCACATCAGTCACGGTGTGGCGCGTATTCCGCCACGCGGGCTGCTGCGGAAAATCCGCTGCGCCCCTAAGTTTTTCAACGTCGTACGTCATCGCCGGCCGTCCGACAACTGTCACCGGTGTCCGGCTGTAGATGTGTACCGAAGACAAAGTCAGAAAGTCATTCGCCCGAAAATGCCGCAGAAAAATCTGGGACTGCTCCAGCCGTGAATTGCCTTCTGCGGCCGGATCATAGATGTTGACCGCTTCAATCCCCGGCACCGCCTCGGCCAGCCAGTCGGCCGGCACAAGAGAGCGGAAACCGAATGCAGCATGCGTCTCGGGCACTGCAGAAACATCTAACTGCCGTACCGCCTGCGGCTGAGCAGCCGGACTGTTCGGCACTGCAGCCGGCGCAGCCTGCTCGTCCTTTGACCCTGAAGGACTGTTTACACTGGTCATCGGCTCCAATCGCACCTCACGAACTGTCCGCATGAACACCCCGCCGCCCGCTGCCAAGAACAGCAGGGCGCTAATGATAAATAGTATAAATTTCTTCTGCATAGTCAGAACCCAGCATACCGAAAAAACCGCCGAGCAATAAATAAAGCCTATCTGTATCTGCTGAACTCACTAACTTATAAATGAACTCGTGCCCGCTGAGACGCCCCGCGAGCAGGAGCACCGCGTCGTCTGGAATCCCGACCGCGGCCGCCGCCCGCCGGCTCCCGCCGGTTACGTGCATTCGCCCTGCGGCCGCGATTCGCCTGCTGGTAGTCGCCGCGCCGGCGCCGGTTGTCAGACTGATGCACACTCACGTGCCGCGCCGCCGGCAACTCAGGTAATGGAGAAATAGCCAACGCCGCGCGCACGAGCCGCTCAATATCTCTTACCGTACCGCGCTGGTCAGGCGTTACAAACGAAACTGCCTGACCTGGCTGTCCTGCCCGGCCGGTCCGGCCGACGCGATGTACATAATCTTCCGCATTATCCGGCAAATCAAAATTAATCACGGCAGAAATATTAGTAACATCAATGCCCCGCGCAGCAATATCCGTCGCCACCAACACGCGAAATTGTCCGGACTTAAACCCGGCTAAGGCACGTCGGCGTTGCGGCAGCGACAGGTTCGAATGAATTTCTGCCACACTGTGCCCCATCTCCCGCACCGCCCGGCAAATCTTCTTAGCGCCGTACTTCGTCCGGGAGAAAACAAGAACAGTTCCTTGATAAGTATCTAAAAGTTTATCCAGCAGCCGCAGCTTGTCTTCCCGCCGGACAATAAATAATTCCTGGTCCACCTGCTGCGCCACGGTGCCAGCCCGCGCCACTTCCACCCGTACCGGCATCTGCATGTGCATCGCTGCAATCTTCACAATGTCTGCCGGCATCGTGGCCGAGAACAGCAGCGTCTGCCGCTCGTGGGGTACTTTCGCTAAAATCCGCTTAATCTGCGGCGCAAATCCCATATCTAGCATCCGGTCCGCCTCATCCAGCACCAACACGCCCACCTGCTCCAAATGGATCCGTCCGCCTTCCAAGTGGTCAATAATACGCCCAGGTGTACCGATCAGCACGTGCGGCCGACGGCGCACATCTACTATCTGCTGCTGCATCGATGCCCCGCCAATCAACAAAGCCCGGCGCACGCCCAGCGTCTGTCCGATCTTTCCCACCACTTCATCGATCTGCAGCGCCAGCTCGCGCGTCGGAGCAATGATCAAACCCTGCCGCTTCCGCGCCGCAACTTGCTGAATCAGCGGCAACACAAAAGCCAGCGTCTTACCCGTACCTGTCTGGGCAATACCAATGACATCTTTCCCCTCCGCCGCTACCGGAATAGCCTGCAGCTGAATGGGCGTCGGCACAGTAAAGCGCAGTTGGTCTAAAATCGCCAGTAAGCGCGGCGAGACACCTAAATCTGAAAAACGGGGGCCGCCCGTAGATGACGTTGGGGGTTGTGACATAGTTGAGAGAAGTGACCCGAGTCCGGCTTTGGTCACGCAGATGTCACGCCAAGCGGTCGAGTCCATAGGCTGCGCTCAAAGCACAGCAATTTAAAATAAGTTGATAAAACTATAATAAATCACTGAATAATAATTGTCAACTCTTTTTATACTTGCGGTCGTGTTTCGATAACCATGTCTTCCGTAACCGTAAAGTCTTAGGCGTTACTTCAAGCAGCTCATCATCCCCTAAATATTCAATTGCCTCTTCCAGACTCAATTTCGCCGGTGCATGAAAATTCGCCGCCACGCCTTCGCCGCTGGAGCGCACGTTCGTCAACTTTTTCTCCTTACACACATTCACGTCCAAGTCTTCCGCCCGCGCATTTTGTCCCACAATCATTCCTTCATATACCTGCACTCCCGGTCCAATAAACAATCGTCCCCGCTCCTGCGCCGCCAGCAAGCCGTACAGCGTGCTCACCCCTACCTGATGTGCCACTAATGAGCCATGCGGTAACGTCAAAAGTCCTGCCAAGGCCGGCTGGTATCCGCGAAATATTGTATCCATAATCCCTTCTCCGCGGGTATCCGTGAGAAACTCCGCCCGAAAGCCAATGAGTCCGCGGGTAGCTGCCACAAAATGCAGGCGGGCGATGCCGCGGTCAACCCGCATATCCTGCAACTCGCCCTTCCGCACCCCCATCCGCTCTATCACCCGTCCTGCCGCCCCTTCGGGACACTCAATATAAACATCTTCGAACGGTTCGTACCGCTCCCCGTCAATATCTTTAAAAATAACCTGCGGCCGCCCCACTTGAAACTCATACCCCTCGCGCAGCATTTTCTCAATCAGGATAGATAAGTGAAGCTCCCCGCGGCCCAGCACCATGAATGATGAATCCGCGCCGCCCTCGCCCTCAACTTTCAAGGCAACGTCACTTAACATCTCACGCGACAAACGGGACTTCAAATGACGTGCCGTTGAAAATTCGCCCTCCTGTCCTGCCAAAGGCGACGTGTTCACCGCAAACCGCATCTTCACCGTCGGCTGATCAATAGCCATCACTGGCAGGGCTGCGGGGAATTCTGCATCAGCAATTGTCTCGCCGATCTTCACCTCAGCCAGGCCGGCAACGGCAGCAATATCGCCGGCAATTGCCGCCGGTGTTTCCACCCGGCCCAATCCGTCAAATGTCAGTACCGCGGTTATTTTAGCCGGCACTTGTGTACCGTCTGCCATTATTCGCATCACTCGCTGCTGTTTCGCCAAAGAACCGGCCAGCACCGGGCCAATCGCGATCTGCCCTTGAAACGGATCATGCGCCACATTCACCACCAGCATCTGCAGCGGTTTGTCTGCTGCCGCCCGGGGTGCAGGAATATACGTCACCACCGCCTCAAACACCGGACGGATATCCGTCAATTCAGTCAAGTCTGGCACCGCTCCCGCCTTCCCTTGAACCGCGGACGCATACAGCACCGGAAAATCTGCCTGCTCGTCCGTCGCTCCAAGATCAACGAATAAACCAAACGTCTGGTCCAGTACCCAGGCCGGTCGCGCTTCAGGCACATCAATTTTATTAATCACCACAATCACCCGATGACCGGCTTGCAGTGCCTTTCGTAATACAAATTTTGTTTGCGGCATCGGACCATCCTTTGCATCAACCAACAACAACACCCCTTGCACCATACTCATAATCCGCTCCACCTCGCCGCCGAAATCTGCATGCCCCGGTGTATCCACAATATTAATCTTATAATCCCCCCACCGTACGGCCGCATTCTTTGAAAAAATGGTAATGCCCCGCTCGCGCTCCAGGTCATCGGAATCCATCAACAAATCGCCGGCATCCGCCGCCGCCCGGAATGACCCGGACTGCCGCAGCAGTGCATCCACCAGCGTCGTCTTCCCGTGATCAACGTGAGCAATGATGGCAATATTACGGATAACGTCGGACTGGATTGGCATAGCAAATAATCATCATGCAGCACAAACCGCTGCTGGTCAAGATCAACAACATCGGCCTCCCGTTAAAGCTCGTCACCCGCCGATTCGGTGTCCAGTGTCTAATACGGGAATATCCCGCATCGGATTATACGAGTTCGGCCTGCTGCTTAAAGACGGTAAAGGCATCCTTGCCAAGCTCGACAGTCAGGGACATGCACATTTTTTACAAGCTGATACATTGCCAACGAAGCAATCAAAACGAAAGAAATGAGTGGAGAAAACAGCGCAAAAAGTAAAAACGGTTAAATCAGGCACATATCACCCGCCGCACGTCCCTGTCAGCACCCACCAACAAAGTAGTCCCAGCTGATACAACACAAACACGCCGTACATACCCACCAGCAACGCCCCCTCCCGCCGGGACAGGCGGCTGCCGGAAACCATCAGCTTACCGGCCACCAGTAGCACCAATAGCATGTATACGGCCGACACCCGCATCGTCACCGGATTAGTAATCGTAAACGGACGTAACGCCGCCAGCAGCCCCATCGCCGGTGTGTTAAACACCACCGTCCCGAGCAAGATGCCGGTGACAATGCTGCGGTCCCGGTTGTGCCGCCGCTCCGCCTGCTGCACCACAAATGGAATCTCAGCCGCATTCGTTCCCAGCGCAATCATCAATAACCCTACTAGCAACGTCGAGATACCCAATGCCGCTGCCGCCTGCAGCGATACATGCACAAGCAAATATGATACCGCCAGCAATAACACCGACGCGCCGGCAAACTGCAGCACATCCCGCCGCACCGCCTCCGGAGGCACAAAGGTTCGCCGCGGCGGTCGCCTGTACACATGGCGCTGCTGGTAAAACAGCCACAAAAAGTATGCCGAAAACAACAACAGTACGATCCCCTCTAACCGCGTCACCGACCCGTCCATCACCACCCACGCCGGCAGGGCACAAATAACCAACGTGAGCAAAAAATCATTTTTGCGCAGCATACCGCGAATGCTGATCCGCCCTGCCATCAGCGCAGTTAGTCCGATCAGCAGCGTCATTACGACAATATTCGATCCGATCAGGTCGCCCGCTGACAACTGCGGCTCACCTCTTAACGCCGCAAACACCGCCACGGCAAACTCGGGAATAGTTGAAACAAACCCGAGCAGGAAAAATGACGCGATAAACTCATTCACGCGCAACCGCGCGCCCACATGTCGCACCGCCGTCGCTGTCAGGTCCGACGCCTTTCCAAGCACGAAGGAAAACACAAAGATCAAAATAATATACCAACCGATCATCGCCATCAGTATATCGCATTCGGCCGGACACTCCTCCTATAGAACTTTCGCACACCACCCCACACATTCAGTTGTAGAACCCCGTTACAGCGCAAACGTTGTGGCCGGATTCCGCCACTGATCAGCCACGAACTGCTGCAACGGTTCCAGTTTCTGCTGGTAGATTGTTTTGCCGGCCCTCTGGGCTGCTGGGGAGTATCCGGATAGTATGAGCCTGAAACAATCTGTTGCAGCCTAGATTCTGGAGTGCCGGGGCCGGAATGAGGTTTTGAAATGAGGGTGAGGATGCACTAATTATTTCCGCCGCCGCATAGCTCGTGCCACACGACCCTCATCCATGCCAAAATGATGAGCTATTTCATGCCGTACTGTCTCCGCTGCCAAAGTTCGCACTTCTGCCGGGTTTCCCGCCGCTGCCAAAATCGGCCCACGGAAAATAGTAATTTTATCCGGCAGCACGCCGAAATACCCGCGGTCGCGGGCTGTCTGCGGGATACCCTCATACAATCCCAACAGTGTTGAGTACCGATCCAGCCGCATCAACTGCTGTTGTGCCGACGACGGCTCATCCGCGATCACAATCGCCACATTATTTAAGAGCCCTAAAAAACGCTCGCCAATACTATCAATACCCTCCTGTACCAATTTTTCAAAATCTGCCTCGTTGACCATATGCGCCAGTAAGCATACACAAATCCTCACTGTGCAAAAGTATCCAGCAAAAACTAGTACATTTAAAAATCTCCTGCATTTACTGTTCTCTCCCAACAAAAGGAGGAATCGTCCCATGAAGAAAGCTGTTTTAATCGGATCGGATATCGACGGCACCATGATTGAAAACGGCGATGACACAGATTTTCTGCAGTGGCTGGAGAAAGACGGCTGCCCCCGCGCCCGCACCGGTTTTGAAGTATCGTACGATCGGATAAAAGCCTCGGGCCTAACCAGCGACAAGGTCAATCACCAATACACAGAATGTATACACAGCACCCGCTACGGCCCGCCGCCGCCGGGCACAACTCCGCACCGTTGAGCGCCTGCTAGCAGAGAAGAAAGAAAAATGACAATCAATACTCAAAGGTGCCTTCAGCGCTCCGAAGTGAGCGCTAATTCAATCTGCTACCTACACTAACGCAAACAGCAACACCCCCGAAGCTAAAACGTTCAGTACCGCAGCAATAAACAAAGAAACCAACGAACGGTGAAAGGCATACAGCGCCCAGACAATGTTATTCATGAAGATTATGACGAAACTTAATGCCGACACACCGCTGAAATCACCGGAAGTCAGCACTTTTAGCACCTGCGGATACAAGGCTACACCTGACATCAACCCGTTAAGCACCGCCAACCGGTCAATAATATGGGTATGCAACCGAAGCACCGGATTCTCCCGCTGCCGGTGAAAGATAAAAAACATCTGCTCCCACAATACCGCGGTTGCCAAAGCCGTACCACCCTCTCCTAACACCACCCCGACATTCCGATCGCCCAGCACCGCTGGCATGATGCTCCACCTCCTGACATTGTCAGTCATCATGACACACTGCCGCAATTTTTGTCTTGAGCCGCCCCTCCATAGTAGGAAAAATGGATAATGAAAGAGGTGAACACATCATGAAAGTAGTAACCGAACTATTTAAAACATATGCAGACGCGAATGATGCCCTGTAAGCACTATTGCGTGAAGGATTTACTGACCGCGACATTACCGTCTTGGGGAAAGAAGAAGTTCTCCGGCAAGAAGCGCAACATTCGGAAACCACTGAAACCGCCGGCGAAGGAGCCGCGTTGGGAAGCATTACCAGACTCCTGGTGGGCGCCACTCCCATGCTCTTGCCGGGCGTCGGCCCGTGATCACCATCGGCACTCTGCTCGCCAGCGCAGTAACCGGAGTCGGTGTCGGTATCGGCGGTATTGTCGGCATACTGCGCGACTGGTTTGACAACGACGAATCCGACCACTGCTTCACGGAATCACTGAAAAACGGACACATCCTCATTACCACTAAAGCGGGAATGAGCAATCAAAAAAGAATGGAATCAATCTTCCAGCAGCACAACGCCTATGACATCAGCGAGCGCGAAATCGCCCGCGAGAGAGCCGCTGCCTAGCCGCTAGCGATTGCAAACCGCAGAAGCGCTCTAGGAAGGAGCGCTTCTGTCTTGAAGTGCTACACTACCAGACGACGCTTTGCATCGCCTTATCCGCCTGTTCGTCTCGCTTGTCCTGCCCTTCATCGCCGGGGGCATCGGCTCGTACGTCACGGCGCCGGCGATTCCAATCTGGTATGACAGCCTCGTCAAGCCGGCCATCAGTCCGCCTAACTGGATATTCGCTCCCGTCTGGACGTTGCTTTATCTCCTCATGGGCGCGGCGCTGTATCGCCTCTGGCCGCAAGGCCGCCTACGGCTGCTGTTCTTAATCCACCTTGTGCTGAACGCCCTCTGATCCATCGCTTTCTTCGGCGCATATGATCCCGCGCTTGGCCTCGCCGTGATCGCCGCACTCATCACCAACCTAGTCTTAATCATCAAGCGCAGCATCCGTCTTGATACAACAGCCGCCTACCTCCTTTTACCATACTTCGCCTGGATCGTTCTCGCCACCCTGCTCAATATCGAAATTTGGCGCTTGAATTAGACAAGAGAACGTCAAACGTCACTATATATACTTAATATACTAACCAGCTGAATTGACGATATTCGCCACTCGCCCCGCTTGCCTGTCTGTCAGCCGCAACTTAATCCCCCATGAATGAAACACCGAGTTCGTCAAATTATCTTGCATCGCCCCGTGGGTAAACTTTCCCATTATGCCCGCCGCGGCCTTATAAAAAGATTGGATAGACTAATTCTTCTTCAAAATAATATCCATAATATCTGCCTCGAATTCGGATAAATTCCGCCACGCAACTTACCGCCAATTATTAATACATTATTCATCTCAGCCCGCCTGGTGGCATATTCGTCGGACACAAAAAACCCGCCGCGGCCGCGGCGGGTGCCTTCTCCTTGAGAATGCTTACGATAGCAATGTGTCAACAAAGGCCATCGAACACGTTTCTAATGCGCTGTGCAGCTCGTCCTCCATCTCTTCATACGTCAACCAGGTCGTCATAGCTATACCATTCTTCATTACTCGATACCGCCAAGAAGTTGGCGAGCCGGATCGCTCAACCACAAAATCCCGTCCCAGAGAAAGCGCGAACATCTGTTGAATGAGCCGGTCATGTAAAAGAGCCATCAGATTACCTCCAGAATAGCGGACAAGAACTTACAAAAACTGCGAACAGATGCGAGAAGCAACGATACCATCCACTATACCTAAATCAACGACTAAGAAAACAAAAAGTCAAATTCTTACACCCGCCCGCCTGCAAAACACCCATTGATGGAATACCCCTGTCAAACACATATAATTGGCATTTTATCCGCCTGCAGGCCCATGAAATGAACCTGTGTAAAACCTCATGGTAGAATAAACACTAATCGTATTGAACCGCCCGCTGGCGGTTTTTATATGTCGCCAACGGAATAAAGCAACCGCCTAACAATACTGCCCGGCAGACTGCCGGGCAGTATTGATCTGACAATCACGACAATTAGATCAGGTGCCGCTCCAGCTTATTAAGCGTACTCCTCCAACCGTGCGTGTGCCGTTGCACACCCATTTCGTCGGCAAAACCTTCGTGGCGCAGCGTTACCTTAGTTGTACCCGGCTCTATTTCCTCAAGCGTAACTGTTACCTGCGTATTCTGCTTGTCCTCTTCCCAGCGCCAAGTAAACGATAATGTCCGCAGTGGCTCTACTGCCGTGAATGTACCGACAGCCACATGCCGCTCGTCTGGCCCCGACATCACAATCCGGTAAACGCCGCCGACAGCAAGATCTACTTCCGCTTCGGGAGTTGTTAATGTCTCGGGAGCATACCATTGCGTCATCTCCGTCGGATCCGTCCATACTTGCCACACCTTTTCAATCGGCGCTGCGATAATCCGGCTCAATTCCAATGCCTCTCCTTCCATCACAAGTCACCTCCTTCCAGATACGCCTGTAACGCGTCCAGATGCGCACGCCAAAATTTCTGATAATAGGCAATATGCTTCGCCGCCGTCTGCAATGTCTGGGGACGTAAGTACACCACCCGCTCCCTACCCCGCTTCTTCCGGCGAACTAACTGCGCCTGCTCTAATACAGTCAAATGCTTTGAGATCGCCGGAAGCGACACGGCATACGGTGCTGCAATTTCAGACACCGTCAACGGCCGCTTCGCCAGCCGCCGCAAAATATGCCGCCGCGTCTGGTCTGACAACGACACAAAAATGCGATCAAGTAATACCCCTTGACTCTGCGCCAATGCCCTGCCGTCATGTTTAACCATAAGGTTAACTATATTAGTTGGTTAAGCAAAAAGCAACACTATATTAAAAGGCTGGGCCAGTGATAATCACCGGTCCAGCCAAGGAACTTACCAAATAACTGCGCTAACGCTTCGCTACACGCTCGCCTCCAAACCGATTCCAAATTGCCAGACGTCTCTGCACCGCCCGGATCCGCTTATCAATAACCGCTCGAGGCCACGACCGCTGCGCCCATTCTGTATAGAAAGAAAGAAAACCAAAAAATGACTCCTGTCCAGCGAGCATTTCCCGCGGACCTAACCCCATCTCTTCTCCCAGATCCATAATCACCATTTGAAACCAGGCCGGATCAAGGCCATTTGCTCGATCTGCATCGCGCAAAATTTGAACTTCCAAACACAGATCCTGTCCGCCGATGTTGTACGGAAACTTCGTGGGACAGATATAAGATTCAATCGTGTCCAAAAACGGCTTATCCTCCGGAGCAACATGTTTCCTGAAGAAACGCTGAGCCAACGTAATGTTGACATCGTCATTACCATCGCCCGCTCGACCCGTATGGTTCGCATCATGCATGAGAGCCACGACGAGAAGTAACCGCCGCTGCGTCGGTGACAAAACATCAGCATAGTGGCGGCACGCATCGTGACACAACCAAGTCGTATGCAGCATATGCCGATAGGCGTGGTAACGACCGCATAAATTCTTAGCGTGATCAACAATGACCGTGTCATAGTGACCAAGTTCTCCTTCATAAACTCCATAAACATTTTCCAGAATATCCTCGATCTCCACTTCATTCCGGACAGGACATGTATGCGTACTCAATGCAATACCTTTCATCTGTGCCTCCGTAACCGAAAGCGAACTAAATTGGGAAAAAACAAATACCACAAGCGCCCGCATCATAAACTAAACTAGTATTTAATGCAAACCCGTGCACATGATGAAGTACCTAAATTGCACTTTTGTTTTTTCACCGGTGTCTAATAATTTTGGTCTCGTGAGGACGAATGAAGTTTACCCAACTAAATAGCCCGGGAAGCGCCGCTTGCTGACGACTGAATACGGATGGATCTCGAAATAACCTGGAACTCCTACGGTAATACTTGTATGGTGGAAGCCGATGGAAGTAAACCTGCAATTCAGCCGCTTGGCCCCGCCGGAGATTGTGGAAAAAACCCGGCAGGCATTAGAGCATAACGGCATCACTGCCTTCACGGCAGCTACCGGCGCAGAAGCTAAAGCAAAACTGCTCGATCTGCTGCCCGCCGGCGCCGCGGTGATGAATATGACCTCCATGACTCTGGAGACTATCAGCGTCGCGGATGAAGTATTAAACTCCGGCAATTACAACGCTATCCGCAGCGAACTTAACCATTTAGACGCCGAAGCCGACGCCCGCCGCAAACAGGAACTCGGTGCCGCCCCGCCGTATGCAGTTGGCAGCGTGCATGCCATCACCCAACAGGGTGAAATAATGATTGCGTCAAAAACCGGTAGCCAGCTGCCGGCCTACGCCTACGGCGCCCCCAAAGTTATTTGGATCGCCGGCACCCACAAGATCGTTCGGGATCGTGAAGCCGGATTTCGCCGTCTGAATGAATACAGCCTGCCCCTGGAAGACCAGCGCGCCCAGCAAGCCTACGGTCAAGGCAGTAACATCAGCAAAATCCTTATCATCAACAAGGAAGTGCAGCCTGGCCGCCTTACCCTTATCCTTGTCAATGAAAAACTTGGCTTCTAACCCCTGCAGCAAATAACATCTATCATCTTTACACATCCCGCGTGCCGCCCGCTGCCGTCAACGGTACATGCTGCAGCAAGGAGGTGAATTACATGGCCCGAAAATACGATAAAGACGCTCAAAAGAAAGTAGAAAAAACCATGCGTGAATACAAGCACGGCAACTTGCGGAGCGGCAGCGGAAAAAAAGTCACCAGCCACCGCCAGGCGCTGGCCATCAGCTTATCGCAAGCCCGCCGTGAAGGTAAAAAAGTCCCGCCAAAATGAAATTCGACCGACTAACTCCAGAATTTGGGAAAAATGTCATCTGCCCGTATTATGCAGGCACGTGATAAACTGCAACAACCCGTCTGCATACCTGCGCCTAAGACACCGGCCAATTATGATTGAACCGTATCTAGGTCAACAGATATCAAGATGCGATTTCTGACCTGAATGAAAAATGAGGCCAAATCGTATGTCGGTGAGTATTTTGCGATGAAGGAAAATTAGTAAATCGGTGCAATGGAGGCAAATGATGGGTACTTTATAGACACCCACGGCCTTACGGCCGTGGTTCTTACTACAGCAGGGCAAGCTGCGCTTGTCCCGCATCATCCTCGCCTTGCTGTTTGACGTAGTTGCGGATGACCTGTTCGTCAACTCCGACCGTTGAGGAGAAAAACCCTCGTGACCAGATACCGCCGTCATCCCAGTACCAGCGTTCAAGCCAATGCTGAAACTTCGCTTTCATCTCTCGAGCCGTGTTGCTTTTGAGGGCGT
>Ga0210057_1006987_pt1 | contig 13881 bp, 14 predicted proteins | sample CryGeyCG2114_010_2_FD_183968 | JGI IMG/M metagenome (GOLD analysis project Ga0210057, IMG submission 183968) | Groundwater microbial communities from aquifer - Crystal Geyser CG10_big_fil_rev_8/21/14_0.10 (SPAdes) (version 2) | ecosystem: Environmental > Aquatic > Deep subsurface > Groundwater ... | reverse complement strand
TTTCTAATTGATCTAATTATTCTAATTGACCTAAAAAATATCCAATAACCCAATTGGAGATTGGGATTTATTTAGAAATTCGGTTAATTAGGTAATTAGGTTAATTTAATATGAGTTATTTACGCTTGAAAGTCATCACACCAAAAAAAGTCGTTTTGGATGAGGAAGTAAACTCGGTTACGATTCCGGGAGCTGATGGAGAGTTGACTATTTTGCCAAAACATGCAAATATTTTTGTGCTGTTAAAGGAGGGGATTGTGACAATAAAACAATCAGGAAAAGAAGATTTTATGGCAATTGGTGGCGGTTATTTGGAAACCGATGGAAAGATTATTACGATTTTAGTCTCTCGTGCATATGGACAAAACGAAATTGATCAAAATATGACAGAAGCCGCTTTGAAAAGCGCCAAAGAAATTCTTATCAAATCTAAAGATAAAAACGAACGGATTGAAGCAGAATCTCTTCTTCGCCGTTCCATTATTGACTCAAAACTGCTTAAAAAAAGAAGGGCAAGGAGTGTCTAGATATATCATTATCAATTAGACTACTTTCATTAAATCTGTTAGTATGTTTATGAAGGTTTAAATTAATATTAATACTAAGAAAAATAACAAATATGTCAACAAATCATAAACTTATAATAGGAAATTGTATGAGTATGGAAGAAATCCCCGACGGTAGCATACATTTGATGGTTACTTCACCACCCTATTTTAATGCACCCTTTGATTATCAAGGATTATTTAAAAGTTATGGACAATATCTTGGCGTATTAAGAAATTTTGCGCAAGAAACATTTAGGATTTTACAAGACGGCAGAATTGCTGTTTTAAATATTGATGATATGTTGATAGACGGCGAAAAATTTCCTATCGTTGCCGATGCAACAAAAATTTTTCAAGAAGCTGGTTTTAGATATAGAGATAGAATTATTTGGAAAAAGCCAGATGGATATTTGAGAATTAGCCGCCGCAGCGGGGTAATGCTTCAAAATCCTTATCCAATGTATTTTTATCCTGACAACCTACTTGAAAATATTATTATTTTTCAAAAGGGAAAATTTGATTATCGCTCGATTTCTAAAGAAGTTCGCGAAGATTCAAAAGTTGATATAAAAGAATTTTCAAGAAAAAAATGGTATATGACACTTTGGGAAATGAATAATGTAATGCCAGGTTCACCATTAGAAAAGGGAATTGCAGCTTTTCCTGAAGAACTACCATATCGCGCAATTAAACTTTTTTCTTACAAAGGCGAAACTGTATTAGATCCATTTGCCGGTAGTGGCACAACGATGAAAAAAGCGCGCGAACTCGAAAGAAATAGTATTGGTATTGAAATAAAAAAATCGCTCGTGCCGGTAATTAAAAAAAAATTAGGCTTCGGCGATGTACAAAATACTTTTTTTACTGATCAAAACGATAAATTAGAGATTATTATTCGTAATGCAGGAAAATATGGATATATTAGCTAAAATTAAAGGTATAAGATACAATCCGCTTCTTTGTAGAAAGTTAAAACTTTTTAATTTCAAAGATTTAGTGTGGGCTTTAGATTCTTGTACTTCTTTTATTCTTAATATAAACAAAGAAAATAAAATTGCTGTAAGTTGGTGGGTTTCGGCTAAACGCACTCGCTCATACCCCTATGCGAGAGTTTATAATACTTTGGGTTTTTCCGGTAAGAAAATAACAATAATTCCAGTTGTAAAAGATGAAGGAAAAGAGGGCGACAGAGATTTTTTGCAATGGGATACTGTTTCGTTAATGAGTTTATTAGGAGTTTATGTAATTATTGCTTATTACACTGCCGCTGAAAGGAATATAAGGTACAGACACAAAATTACAAATCAGCGTTTTGACATTGATTACATTAAAGAGCAAATTAAAAACATTCTTTCTTATCAATCAGACGCTTTACATTGGAATCTTGCTCATGTAGATAAAGTTGGACGAATTGGAAAAAAGGCATTGGAAGCTTACACTAAAATTTCAAAAAAATTAAAAGTAGAAATGCACTCACGGAAAGCTGCAGAAAAAAGAATTATTGAGCTCTTGAAGGGTAAAGATGAGTTTATGAAGCTGTCACGAATGTTAGCAGAAAAAGCCCAAAAACGAGAACAATTGACCATTCAACCAAAGGAAAATTTATCGGGAACAAAAGCAATAATTACAATACAAAATTATTTAGGCGGATATTATTATTTCACTTCGGACGAAGTAGAAATCAAAGAAAATAATATTTTTTTGATTGAGGGTAAACACAGCAAAAACAATTCTTTGCCGTCTTTGGAAGACATAAAAGATGGATTATTAAAAATGATTTTATTCACAAATTTGGAAGATATAAAAATTAACGGCAAAGATTATAATTTTAAATCTGTTCTAAAGTTAAGCGTGGAAGATGGTTTTAATAGTGATAATTTAAACAAAACACAAAAAGAAATTTTAATTTTACTGAATAAAGAAGCTAAACAAAATGGTTTTGAAGTTAGAATACTGTAAAGATACTATAATAGAATAATTATATGTTAAGTACATTGAATTTTTTACTTAGGCGATTGACTTATTTCTTCTTTTAATTTATATTTATTTCAAATTATAAATTTAATAGAAAACTATGAAAACATATCAGGTTGTACTTTCTAAAAGTTATTTAGTAACGGTTAACGCAAAAACAAAAGAACAAGCGCGAAATGTATGTGAGTTTTACACAAATGATATTCAGGATATTTCAACTGCGGAAAATAGAGAAAATGAAAAGTTTCTGATTGAAAATATTGAATGTACTGTGAATGAAGCGTTATAAAATGTATGGTTACGTAATTCTAGTATCTAGGAATGATTTGGTGGTTTTTTATGAAAAAGAGTCATCATTTACTTAAATTAAGAAGTGAGATTGACACATATTTTAAACGTTTTAATAAAAAACTGCCTGAATAATTTGGATTATAATAACGGGATTGCCACCCTGTAAAATTTCAATAAATATTTTACAGGGTTAACACTGTAAATTTTCTTTAAGAAATTTACATGTGCTCGCAATGACATTTTTAAAGGAAGGTAAAGGAAGTTTTAAGGAAGGTTAATGGTGAAGATTTTCATTTTAGTAATATTGTCTTTCAGTTGAATAATTGGGAATTGTTTGATATTTTATGTTATGGCTTTAATTATTGTTGAATCACCTACCAAAGCACGAACTTTCAATCGGATACTTAAAGGCAAAGACTACTATGTCTATGCCACCATGGGTCATATTCGTGACTTACCCGGTTCTTCCATGGCAATAGATTTTAAAAACCATTTTGCACCACAATATGAAATTATTGAAAATAAAAAAAAGGTAGTTGCCACACTTAAAGATCTGGCTAAGAAAAATAAAGAAATTATTTTCGCAACTGACTTAGATCGTGAAGGAGAGTCAATATCTTATCATGCTGCATGCATTTTGGGTTTAATTAATGAAAAGTGGCCGGAGTTTAGCGTTAAAAAGAAGGCAAAAAAACTTACTAGAATTGTTTTTCACGAAATTACAGCAAACGCACTGGAGGAAGCTTTAAAAAACCCATCAGAATTACGGATAGATTTAATCAAGGCCCAACAAACAAGACGAATATTGGACAGAATTGTTGGTTATGAACTTTCACCGTTGCTTTGGAAAAAAACCGGAAAAAATTGGCTTTCCGCCGGACGCGTTCAAACCGTTGCTCTTCGTTTGATTGTTGAGCGGGAAAAAGAAATTCGTAAGTTTGCACTGGAACCTTACTATCAAATATATTCTCTATTTAATAATGGTGTACTTCGTGCAAAACTAATTGAAAAAGATAATGTTTCATATGAACAAACAATTAAAATAAATTTATTCGCCGGGGAGTATAATTATTCAAAAACTAGCATATCCGAAAGTAATCATACTCAAATTGAAGAAGATTTGAAACAAGATATATATAAAATTAGCGCGATAAACAAAGGTACGCAAACGCGTTATCCACCTCCCCCACTCACAACATCATTACTACAACAAGAAGGATTTTATAAATGCAGTTTTACATCCAGAACTGTGATGAAACTTGCACAGGATTTATACGAACACGGATTAATTACTTATCATCGTACAGATTCTTTTAATCTTTCCACCCAATTTGTTTTTGCAGCACAACGATACATTAAAACAATATTTGGTGAAAAATATGCACTTGAAAAACCGCGCGGTTACAGGACAAAATTAAAATCAGCTCAAGAAGCGCATGAGGCGATTCGTCCTACAAAAATTGAGAAAAATATTAATACGGTGAAAGATAAAAACATCACAACTAATCACAAAAAGCTTTATCAATTAATTTGGGACCGAGCGGTTGCCACGCAAATGAAAGAAGCAAAAATTTTAAATACAAAGCTAATGATTGATTCAGGTAAAAAATATCGTCTAATAAGTGAACATCAACAGGTAGTTTTCCCAGGTTTTTTGAAAGTCTTAAATCCCGAATACGTAAAAATTCATACAGAGGCAATTCAAATCAATGAAGGACAGTCAATATTATTCAGCGATCTGGAAAGTAAACTTGAACAAACAAAAGCACCGCCAAGGTATAACGACGCCAGTTTAATCAAAATTATGGAAGAAAAATCAATTGGAAGACCTTCAACGTATGCGCCGATTATTGGGTTAATTCAAACAAAAGGTTATGTGGAAAAAGATGGTCGTTATTTTAAACCAACAGGTTTGGGCGAATCAATTTGTAATTATTTATCCACGGCTTTTTCCGAACTATTTGACATTAACTTTACTGCACAGATGGAAAACTTACTTGATGAGATTGCTAATGGTAATCAAAAGTTGATTGAAGTTTTAGACAATTTTTATGAGCCATTTAATAAAACCCTTAAAATTCAAAAGAAAAATAAAAAAATAATCAAAGTGGCCGAAGAAAAATATGGGGATTGTGATACGTGTGGAAAACCAATGATACAAAGATTTTCCCGTTTTGGAAAATTCTTGGCTTGTAGCGGTTATCCAAAGTGTAAAAATATTAAACCATTTTTAATAATCGTAGCTGGACAAAAATGTCCTGATTGTGGAGGCGATGTTGTGGTAAAATTTACCAAAACAAAACGGCGGTTTTTTGGATGTTCTAATTATCCGAAGTGTAAATATAGTTCTTGGACTATTAATGACAAAATTCAAAATCCAAAGCTCAAATTACAAATAAAATCCAAAATCTAAAGTTCAAAGAGACAAATCAAATCCAAGGTTCAAAGCTCAAATTACAAATAAAATCCAAAATCGAAAGTTCAAAAATCAAATTAATTTGTATCTTTGGATTTTGACATTTGTTATTAAACCAAATTTATTATATGAAATACATCTTTATTTCCGGAGGGGTGATTTCCGGTATTGGCAAGGGCTTAACATCAGCATCAGTATGTTTACTTCTAAAATCAGCCGGTTATCGCGTGGCTCCGTTAAAATTTGAGAACTACTTAAACATTGATGCCGGAACTATTAATCCAATTGAGCATGGCGATCCATTTTTATGCGAAGATGGAACTGAGGCAGACATGGATATTGGGACTTATGAAAAGTTTTTAAACGAAGATATGGGAAGTGATAATTTTGTTACTATGGGTCAAATTTATAAAGAAGTAATTGATAAGGAGAGAAGGTTTGAGTATAAAGGCGAAGATGTTGAGGCAATTCCTCATATTACCAATGAGATTACGAAAAGAATACAATCACTCGGACAAAAGAAAAAAGCCGATATTGTGGTAATTGAGCTTGGTGGAACCGCCGGTGAATATCAAAACATTTTTTATTATGAGGCATCGAGAATAATGACACTGAAACATCCACAAGATGTGATACATATTCACGTGAGTTATGTGCCAACGCCAAAGCACTTGGGTGAACCTAAGACAAAGCCAACCCAACTATCTGTGAGAACGCTAAACTCCATGGGTATTCAACCGGATTTTATTATTGCCAGATCTGAAAAATACTTGGATCAACGACGACGTGATCGGTTTGCACTTTTTTGCAATATGCACGCAGATGATATTATTTCTAATCCGGATTTAGATAATGTTTATAAAATTCCCCTAATGTTACACAAACAAGGATTGGAAGAGAAGATAATGAAGAAGTTGGGACTATTAGTTAAAAAGCCTAAATTGGATGATTGGAATAAACTTCTGCAATCAATAAAATCTCCTAAAAAAAACAAGATTACGATTGCAATCGTAGGAAAGTATTTTGGAACCGGAGAATATCAACTGCGGGATTCATACGCAGCGCTTTTTGATGCAATTGATCATGCAGCTTGGAAAAATAATACTGCGGTTAAAAAGGTTTGGGTTGATGCACAAAAGTTTGAGAACGACGAGAAGTTAATTGGAAAGCCTGATGGAATTATTGTTCCCATTGGTTGGGGAGAACGCGGGACACAGGGGATGATTCATGCCGCAAACTATGCAAGAGTTAATAGAATTCCATATTTGGGTCTTTGCTATGGCATGCAGTTGGCCGTGGTGGCATTTGCCAGGTCAGTTTTGGGACTTCCTGATGCAAATACAGCTGAAAATGATTCAAAAACAAAAAATCCTGTTATCCATATGATTCCAGCGCAAGTTGACGTTGTGAAACGACGCGCATATGGTGGAACAATGCGTTTAGGTTCTTGGCAAGCTCGAATTAAAAAAGATACACATGCTTGGAATATATATAGAACGAATTTGATAAGTGAGCGTCATCGACACCGCTTTGAATTTAATGATAAATATTCAGAGCAATTTGAAAAAGCCGGGTTAATTATTTCTGCACGTTCGGTCGTTGAAAATTTAGTAGAAATTATTGAATTAAAAAAGTCAATACACCCGTTTTATTTTGCTACTCAAGGTCATCCTGAATATAAAAGCCGTCCACTTAATCCTCACCCTGTGTTTGTGGAGTTTGTGAAAAAGAGTGAAGAATATAGATTTAAATCCAAATGACAAAATCCAAAGAGTCAAATTAATTTGACATTTGACCTTTGAACTTTGGATTTTAATTTATTAGAATTGTATTTTTTGTATTTGTAATTTATAATACCCCTTATGGGAAATTCTATTGTTTATAAGGATATAAACCTCGCAGTTGGAGACATGATCAGTTTGGTTTACAAAATAAAAGAGGGTGAAAAAGAACGTCAACAGGTGTTTAAAGGAATAATTATCAGCATTAAAGGAGCTGATGATGCAAACAGAATGATCACGCTTAGAAAGGTTTCTAAGTCAGGAATTGCCATTGAAAGAATTATTCCATTAATGTCTCCAAATATTGTCAATATTGAGGTTAATAAAAAAAGTTCGTATCGAAAAGCTAAACTATATTTTATTCGTGAATTGACAGAAAAAAAGGTGAGAAGAAAACTTTATAGCAAGAAATGAATCCCGTAAAACAACAAATTGGAAATCTTGGTGAAAACACTGCTTGTGATTATCTTCAAAAAAAAGGTTATTTAATAGTTGAAAGAAACTATCGGAGTAAAGGCGGAGAAATCGATATTGTTATTCAAAAAGGAAACAAAATCGTATTTGTTGAGGTAAAAACACGCATTGGTGATGAAAAAGGAAAACCATATGAATCCGTAAATTATTATAAACTGACTCATCTTAAACGCGCGATCAATTTTTATTTATTGCAAAATCCTCATAAAAATAGTAAACTTTCAATATTTGTGATTGGAATTATATTAAACGAAGATCAAACTGTTAGAGAGCTAAAGTGTTATGAAGACGTGGGAATGTAATCAATTGCTAAATTGATAAATTGTTAAACTGTTAATAAAAAAAACCAAATTACCAAAAAATGAAATATTTGGATATTAATGACCTCAATGCTTATAGAATATCATTTCAGTTATCCAATTATATATGGAATTTGGTATTGAAATGGGATTTTTTTCCAAAAGATACAATTGGTAAGCAACTCGTAAGAGCGATAGATTCAATTTCTTCTAATATAGCAGAGGGATTTGGAAGATACGGAAAAAAAGATAAAATTAATTTTTATCGATATTCGTACGGATCAATCAAAGAAACAATCGATTGGATCGAAAAAGCTAAATTTAGAAATTTGCTAAAAAAAGACGAATATTTATATATTCAAACACAGTTAGAATTAGTCCCTCGCGAAGTAAACTCTTTAATCAAGTTCACAAATGAAAAATTAACAATTTAGCAATTTAACAGTTCAACAATTTAATTATGTTTTCCATACCAAACTTAGCGATTAACCGCTTTTGGGAAAAAATCAGTAATTTTATACCTGATTTATTAATGGGACTTTTTGTGTTGTTGATTGGTTTATTGATTGGTAACCTGCTTAAAAAAGTCGTAAAAACGTTCATTATTTTTTTTAAGATTCCATATTTGTTGGAAAAAGCAAAATTAAGTACTAAGGCACAGATTAATATTTGGTTAGATATTTTGGCAGAAATTCTCCGTTGGACCGTGATAATTATGTTTCTGATCCCGACGCTTGAAGTTTGGGGACTTTCTCGTGCAACCGGGGTAATAAATCAACTACTTTTATATCTTCCTAACGTGATTGTGGCCGTGATAATTGGATTTATAGGTTCAATTGTTTCCAATTTAGGAGCTGATTTGGTGAAAAGCAGTATCAAATCTCTGGGAGTGGCATCGGCCAATACTTTGGCAATATTTACCAGATCTGCAATCATTTTCTTTACGGTTTTGGTGATTATGAATCAACTGGGTGTTGCCCAAGACTTGATTAGAATTTTATTCACCGGAATTGTTGTTATGCTGGCGATTGCCGGAGGACTGGCTTTTGGATTGGGCGGAAAAGACTTGGCCAAAAATCTTCTTGAACAGTTACAGAAGAAGATTAAGTAAATTCTGCTTAATTTGATACGAATTTTTTGTATAATCTACTATATAAATTTTAAATTATTTATGGAGCGTTCGTCTAGCGGCCTAGGACATCACCTTTTCAGGGTGAATATCGCGGGTTCGAATCCCGCACGCTTCACTTAAGAAAAAGAGGGAGGGATTTGAGGGATGTGAGGGGTTTGGTTGGGGGATGTGAGGGATTTGAGGAGTCAAAAGTCAAGGGAAGTTAGAGGAAGGTAAGGGGTGATAAGGGAAATAAGGGATAGATGAGGAAAAAATAGGGGGTGAATAAATGATTAATTTTCAAAATAATCCCGATATTTTAAAGGTTTGCGATCGGAATAGGTGACTTTGATGGCATGACCTGTTTTTATTAGAACTTCGTTAATTAAAGCCTGGTTTTTTTGTTCAGGTCTACAATAAATTTTTATCTGGTCAAAACAATCAATCCAAGCATATGCTAAAATTCTGCCAAATTTGTCATCCTGATATTTGTCATATTCTAATCTTATCTTTTTATTATTAATCAACTGCTCAAGGAATAATGTTGATTCGGCAGAACCAGTGGCTCCGCGCTCAGGTGCATTGATTCCAAGAAGACGAACAGAAAGGCCGTTTTTTATGTCAAAAGTATCTCCATCCAAAACACCGGTGACAGTGGTTGAAATCGGAAATATTTCCTTAACCTGATAATAATTTTTTATTTTATCGAGATTGCGCCAACCGGTCCAACCCAGAACCGAAGCGATGAGTAAACCCGAAATCAAAACTTTGGGAACACGACGCTTTTCAAGGTATTTTTTGGTGAGCTTCATTATTTTAATTATAAGGCAAAGATTAGGGGAGATTAAAGGAAATTAAGGGAGGTTAGGGGATTTGGGGGTTTTAAGGGATATAGGGGAAAATTGTAATGATTGAAAAAGTTAGTTCTCCGGATGGAGTTCTTACGATTATTTTATCATTAAGTTTTTTGTTTAAAAGTGCATTACCAAGAGGGGAATAACATGAAATCTTATTAGATGAAAGATCTGATTCATGGCCTCCAACAATTTCATAAATGATATTTTTTTCACCATTAAATACAGTCACAAAACTTCCAAGTTGAACCGTATCGTTATTAGTAATTTTTTTGATAACAGCATAACGTAATGTCTTTTCCAGATAACGAATCCGACTGTCAATTGAAGAAAGCTTCCATTTTGCGGCCCTATACGCTCCATTTTCGCTTAGATCACCTAAGGAGCGGGCTTCTTGAAGGTTTTTTAGAATAGGTTTACGATCAATCTGTAATTGCTTTAATTCATCAGAAAGTTTTTGAAAACCGGATTTGGTGAAGAGGATTTGTTTCATAATGAGTCATCCTATTTGTAACGGGATTGCTTCACCCCGCTAAGCGGGGTTCGCAATGACATGATTTCGTCATCAAAATTTAAAAACAATTGTGATTTCGCCTTTAAATTTGTGATCAAGTAAGTCTTTTGGTTTACCGCGGATAATTTCTTCAAACTTTTTTGTTAACTCTCGGCAAACGATAATGTCAGTATTAGGAGTTAAATAGTTAAAAAGATCAAGAGTTTTGTTAATACGGTTAGGTGATTCGTAAGCAACAAAGACAGTATCTTTTAGCGTTTGGTTAATCTGCTTCAATTTATTAATTAATTGAAGCAACTCGGATTTTTTCTTTGGAAGAAAACCAAGAAACATAAATTTTTCAGGATTAAAACCGGAATATACTAACGCAGTAGTGATGGCAGTTGGACCCGGAATCACTTCAAAAGGAATTTGCTTTTTAATGCATTGTTGGATCAACAATAAACCAGGATCGGAAATTAAAGGCATGCCGGATTTGGAGACTAGGACAATATGAGGGAGTTGGGGGCGGTGAGGGTTTTGAGGGTTAGTGAGAAGAGTGATGATTTCAGGTAGTTTCTCAAACTCCTTTTCTTTATAATAAGAAATAAGCCGCTGATGAGAATTAATTTCAAAATTAAACAGCGACTTTATTTTTTGCAAAAGCAGACCGGTGGAGCGTGTATCTTCTGTAAGAAATATGTCTGCTTGAGCAATTGCTTTTGCTTGACGGATTGATAGGTCGTCAAGATTTCCGATTGGGGTGCCAACGATGGATAGCATTTATATATTATACAGCGATATTAGTAGTTAGAGGTTAGTAGTTAGGTGTTAGGAGGGAAGATGGAATTTAGAATTCAGAATTATGAGTTATGAATGATCAATTTTCAATTATCAATGATCAATAAACATTCAATAATCAAATAATAAAATAAATGAATGTCGGGGCGAACTTTATGTTCGCCCGAAGATGTTACGAGGTTTGGTTAATTTTTTACGAAGGATTTCAATAATTATTGGGAGAAGGGAGATTATTATAACGCCGAAGATCACAAGAGAAAAGTTGTCACGAACAAAGGGAATGTTGCCAAAGAAAAAACCCGCAACTGTAGCAATTGCAACCCAAAACGCACCACCAACAATATTATATGAGATAAACTGGCCGTAATGCATTTTGCCAATTCCGGCAACAAAAGGAGCAAAAGTTCTTATAAACGGAATAAATCGGGCTAAAATAATTGTCTTTCCTCCATGTTTGTCAAAAAACTTCTGTGTTTCTTTAATATGTTCTTCGTCAAGTGGAATTTTTGGATGTGCAACTAATTTTTTACCAAAAAAATGCCCAATCCAATAGTTACTGGTATCGCCAAGAAAAACTGCAAGCCATAGCAAAAATAGTAAAAGGAAAATATTAAGCGAACCAAGAGCCGCGAAAGCACCGGCTGCAAAAAGCAAAGAATCACCAGGGAGAAAAGGTGTAAAAACCAGACCTGTTTCCATGAAAATTATGGCAAAAAGAACTGCATAAGTTGCAATGCCATAAGTTGAGATTATTTGACCAAGATGAACGTCGATGTGAAGGATGAAATCGAAAACAAGTTTAATTAAGTCCATTTAGGAATTGTAACAGAAAAAATGGGGGAGATGGGGGATTTAGGGGAGATGGGGGGAATGAAAGAAAATGTGAATTACCTCTCATTGTTACATTGTTAAAAAAATGATAAAATTATTGGTTACTTTTTTTGGGGAATTTGGGGGATGTGGGGGATTTGGGGAATTTTATTATGTTTAAATTAAAATCAGATTTTCAACCAACCGGAGATCAACCACAGGCAATTGATGGAATTGTGCAGAATATTAAAAATGGTTTAAAAAACCAAGTGCTGTTGGGAGTGACAGGATCTGGAAAAACCTTCACAATTGCTAATGTGATTCAAAAACTTCAAATGCCGGCACTGATCATCTCTCATAATAAAACTTTAGCAGGACAGCTCTATCAGGAATTCCGGGACTTTTTTCCGGAAAACGCAGTCTCATACTTTGTCTCTTATTATGATTATTACCAACCAGAAGCTTATATGCCGTCAACAGACACATATATTGAAAAAGAAGCGCAGATTAATGAACTGATTGACAAACTCCGATTGAAATCAACTACCAATTTATTAACCAGAAAAGATGTGATTGTGGTTGCATCTGTATCTTGTATTTATAACATTGGTTCGCCGCGTGAATACGGTAATTTTATTTTAGAAATAAAAGTTGGCCAGCAAATTAATTTTAATGAGATATTTGCACGTCTAGCGCAACTGCAGTATGAAAGAAATGAGTTTGATTTTAAACGTGGAACTTTTCGTGTTCGAGGAGATAAAATCGATATCTACCCTGCTTATGAGGATGTGGCGGTTAGGATTAACACGGATGAAAAGCGGATGATCACAGATATAACAAACTTTGAACCCCTATCTGGAAAACAAATTTCAAATTTAAAATTTAAAATTTCAAATTCTATTGTTATATACCCAGCGAAGCACTTTATGACAGATCCGGCACTGGTCGAAGATGCGGAAAAACAAATTCGCGCTGATTTGATTAAAGAACATGCACAACTTAAATCGCTAAATAAAAATACTGAGGCAGATCGACTACTTCGTAGAGTAAATTACGATTTGGAAATGATTAAAGAAGTGGGTTATGTGAATGGAATCGAAAACTATTCCCGCTATTTTGAAAAACGTCAAATCGGCGATCCACCATATAGTTTGTTAGACTATTTTCGCGAAGCCTATGGTGATAAATTCTTGGTATTTATTGATGAATCGCACATGAGCATTCCTCAAATTCGAGGGATGTTTAATGGTGACCATTCCCGAAAAAAAACTTTAATTGATTTTGGATTTCGTTTAAAAGCTGCGTTTGATAACCGACCGCTTAAATTTGATGAGTTTTACCAAATTCCAAAACACATTATTTATGTTTCAGCTACACCGAATGAGTGGGAGTTAAACCAAAGTAATGTCAAAAATCAAAAGTCAAAAGTCAAAAATGAAAATAAAAAATCAAAAGTAAAAAATATTGCACTTGTAGAACAGCTTATTAGGCCGACTGGAATAATTGACCCTTTGATTGAAATTCGACCGGCAGAACGAGAAATTCCAGATCTTGTCAAAGAAATAGAAAAAAGAGCCGCTCTTAAAGAAAGAGTTTTGGTGACAACATTAACAAAGAAAATGGCAGAAGACTTGACGGATTATTGCAAAGATAAAAATATTAAAGCGGCTTATTTACATAGCGATGTTGACACATTGGAAAGATCAGATATTTTGGATAACTTGCGGAAAAACGACTTTGATGTATTGATTGGAGTAAATCTTCTTCGTGAAGGACTGGATTTGCCGGAAGTGACACTGGTTGCAATTCTTGATGCAGATCGTGAAGGATTTTTACGTTCAAAAACCGCGTTGGTGCAAACAATGGGAAGAGCTGCTCGCAACATTAAAGGAATTGTAATTTTATATGCTGATGTTATAACAAACTCAATTAAAGGAGCGGTTGAAGAGATAAATCGACGGAGAAAATATCAAATTGAGTATAATACAAAAAATAATATCACACCCACCACGATTTATAAGCCTATTAG
>Ga0210057_1006986_pt1 | contig 13882 bp, 14 predicted proteins | sample CryGeyCG2114_010_2_FD_183968 | JGI IMG/M metagenome (GOLD analysis project Ga0210057, IMG submission 183968) | Groundwater microbial communities from aquifer - Crystal Geyser CG10_big_fil_rev_8/21/14_0.10 (SPAdes) (version 2) | ecosystem: Environmental > Aquatic > Deep subsurface > Groundwater ... | reverse complement strand
GACGGCGATGATACCGGTCCACGTATTGTGATCAAAAGTAATGGTCGTGAAATAGTAAGTCAGGCTAACTACCGTGCTGAGATTATTTTGCGTCAGCCCCTCAATAATGAATTACTCAAACAACAACTTGATCGTTGTATCACTATGGCTTCTTCAGCGATGTACGGTGAGAAGGTATCCCCTGAGACGTCAAACTGGGGTCAGCAACGGGGTGTGGTCACTTTTACTCTTGATGCTAAATCAGGACAGACGATTAAGTATCACAGTAATTCACAAAGTTGGACGGTAGACCTGGGACAAGTTACTCTAGGGTCTTTTGCCTGTAGTCTTTAATCATTGATTCGGAGTTATTTTACTTTCTTCATATTTTTTTCAAGCCAATTTGTAATTGAATCAAGATCGGCTTTTTTTTCAATTACTTCATCTATGAGAAAGCTTTCTCCATTATCTGGATCGACTATTAATCGATAACCATTCATCCTTAAAAAAATGGCGGTAGTAGCAAACGCGACTCTCTTATTTCCATCGACAAAGGCATGATTTTGACAAAGACTTTGAAGTAAGGCAGCTGCTTGAAGAGAAAGACTCTCATAATACCCCGTCTGGGGCCTTGAAAGAGCAGATTGCAAGAGCCCTAAATCTCTTACCCCGGGCTGGCCACCAAAACGTTCAATGAGAGTTAAGTGAAGTGATAGCACTTCCTGTAATGTTGGATATAGAGTTAAACTCATTTTGCTAATCGTTTGAGAAGTTCATCGTTTTCACTGATGACTTCTTCCATAGCATTTTGGAAAGCGGGCCGTACCGCTGCTTTTTGAAGATATTCCGCCACCGCTTGGGTGACAACCTTAGAAATGCTACGATCATTTTCTTTAGAATATTTTTTTAGGTCTTTGAGTACTTTTTCATCGATTTGAGTGGCGAACTTAATGGCTTTCATTTTCATATAATGCATGACATTTCATGAAAGTTCAAGAAAAATATAAATTCAATGAATTTAGGATCTTGCAGGTTATAAATAGTCAGGCGTGTCCTGTGCTCAGCTACCATGGAGTATAGGCGATATTTATTAGTAGTATATTAATAGATTTAAAATTCATTTTAAGAATACGTGTTGCTCCGCTATAACGTATTCAGATCGACGGAGGAACCATGAAAAAAACAAACGTATTATTTGCCCTACTACTTACAACACTTTATTCGAGCCCTGCTTTTGCTCGAGTTTACAGAGATAAACCCGTAGGCCACTATGCCACCTCTTATGATCTTAGAGATTACAACGGAACATTTCTTTCATTTATGAAGGAAGAAATATATCCCGCCATAGCGCAGGAGGCATTCAATATCTCCGGAAGTTCTAGAGATTTTTTGGGGGCAATTGAACGAGGTGAAGGTGTTGAAATTCGCCTCACCGACGATGTGAGCACAGTTCATGTTAAATATAAAAATCCCCACGATTCTGACAATCCAGAGCGATCAGGAAGAAGCTTCGGTTTGGTTGGACACGAGTCCGGAACGTATCACTACGTCGCCGATGCGTCCTACAGTCATTTTCTTAAATCATTAGAAAAACTTTCTTTTGGAAGCGATAAAGAGCTAGAAGATTTTTATCGGGCAATTCTGTATGTTTTAGCCGATTGCAATACAAAATACATGAGTGCACTTGGCCTTGAAGCAAAAAAAGTTGCTGCTGATTTTGTAGCCGTTTATGTGGCCGAGCAGTACAGGCATCTTATAAATGGACGTGATCGCGACGGTGATGAAGAAGATTTAGGAATTGTCAGCCTTGGTCGAGGACACAACTGGGACGATGCCCACCTCCAAGTTACATTACTCGCAGCGTTTCACGGCGGTCAATCTAAAGAATATCGATACATGGTTTATGAGGGTGAACTAACAAACAGTGTCTTTGACCAAAATACTTGCTTGTACCGTCGTTTTGATGAGAGCGAACGAAATTCAACTGAAAAGAGAAGCATTCAACTTTATGACTATTGGCAGTTTTCATATAGGAGCGACTGCCCAGGACGAAGCGGAGTAAATATCACTAGAAGCGAATTTCAAGAAATGGGAAAACTAATGACCGATACTCTGGGAAGTACATTTGAAAGCGACACCGTTGTAAATCTTGCTCGTGAGCTTGAAGTCAGGACGAGTGGAAATTTGATTAAAGAAATAGCGGAATTCTTTGTTAATGATACCGCTCCAGAAAAACTTCCAAATGGTGGGAAGAAATTAGTTGAAGCAATCGTTGATTTTATAATGGAATCTCACCGATTTGCAGACGACATCACTCGCGAATTAGTTATCGAGGAATAATTACTTGAAACTAAGATTGAGCTAATTAATGCAATGCGCAGATAATTCCAATTCTTTACACCGTTTTTATGTGATTACGCTTATACAATACGGATTTTTCAAAGACTCTGACAAGTCTAGTTTTGTATACATGATCAGTCTCTGCGGAAAAAACCTAAGTAACGATTCTAAGTAACTTCGCGATAGCAATTTTCCGTTGGGTCATCCAGCGACTCGATTCCTTAGTTTTTATTTCGGAAGTATTTTCGATTAAGTCCTTATCTGTCGACTCGGATCGCGATGGCCAGTGATGTCGAAAGCTGGATAGAGTGGCGTGTGCAACGACATGATGTCTGTTCACCTTGGCTGGGTTTAGGATCCAGTCCTTTAGGGTTTTTCTAGCTGTTTCTAACTCCTCATTCATGTCTATATATGATTTAATCAAATCAATGAGCCTTGATCTAGAAAAGACAGAAGAAATAGTCGATTTCCTAACTAATCACCTCGGAGGTGATTGGCTTTTGACAGGGGGATCCCTTGTTCGTCTAAAATTTGACGTGTCCAGAGGCACAGAAGATGTCGATATTGTTAGAATGAGTCATCCCGACTTATCAGATGAGGCATCTCGCGAGAAGCTATTTTCTTGGCTAATCGATAAGGGTCTAGGGCCTGAGTGGGTAAATACAGCAGTTGAACCGTTTGTAAAAGAAATACTTAATTGGAAAAACGAGGTAGTTGAAATCTATTCCGGAAGTAAAGGAAAAGTATTTCGTCCAAATATTACGCTGTTTGTATATCTAAAATTAAGACGTGGAACAGAAATCGATTTAGAAGATATCAAAACCGTTGCACCAAAATGTCGTGAGTCTTTCGATGAATTGAAATTTCGGTCATGGGCTAGCACAAAGGTTATTGAACGATTAAATACTCTAAGGAAACATTTTGATTTCTCAAGTTTGGATTAGGTGAATGCGTTTTCATTCGAAAAGACTCAGAGGAATCATTCCCTAATAATGAAATAGACACACAATGCGAAGTCTAATTGAATTCGAAGTGGTGCCTAGGGCCGGACTCGAACCGGCACGAGGTTTAACCCTCCCAGGATTTTAAGTCCTGTGCGTCTACCAATTTCGCCACCCAGGCAAGGTGTTTAATATTTGGAGATCTCAACGTGATAACTTGATTTTATTCTTTTGCCAATTTCGAATTTCGAACAATCGGCGCTAAACGCTCCACCGCGTGCTGTTTATTCAGCGCGTAAAGGTGAACTCCATCTACATTTGAGTTTAGGAGTTCTTCAATTTGCGAAGCGGCATGATCAAGGCCAAATTTCTCTTGATCCTCATCGGATCGTCCATTTAAACCCTTCATCACTCGTGCTGGAATTGTGCATCCACATGGAATCGAAAACTTCGTAATCTGAGCGTAATTTGAAATCGGTAAAATGCCTGGCAGTAAAGGGATCGAAATTTGTTTCGACGCGAGAATATCTCGAAATCTAAAAAAGTACTGATTATCTAAGAAAAACTGCGTGACTAAAAAATCCGCTCCGGCATCGATTTTTGCTTTAACCGCATCCAGGTCTTTTTCAAAAGTCGCGGCCTCGACGTGGCCCTCTGGGTAGCACGCCGCACCAATGCTTAATCCGCCCTTAGATTTGAGAAAAGAAATTAATTCAGAGCTGAAATTAAATCCGTTCTCAGTCTTTGGATACGTCTTTTCACCGGCGGGTGGGTCCCCCCGAAGCGCCATGATATTGCTGATTCCGGCAGATTTTATTTCATCTGCAACGGCAGAAATATCGGACTTCGAATGATTTACGCAAGTCAGGTGAGCCATGGCCGGCACGCTCAATTGTTTTTGCACATAGGTTGAAAGCTCAAGCGTTCCGGAACGAGTGCTTCCGCCGGCTCCATAAGTGACTGACATGAAATCCGGCGAAAATGTTTTGAATTGATTAAGCCGAGTTTTAAGGTTTTCTTTTCCCTTTTCCGTTTTTGGTGGGAAAAGCTCGATCGAAAGGTGAGGACCCGGCCTGCGGAGCAATTCGCTGATTTGCATAGACTTTTAGATCTAGCAATGGTTTCAAGGGATTTACAGCTAAAAATATGATTAAACTAATTACCGATTCAATTCCACATGCCTTTAAATTCGCGCACAGCGCCACCCTCATGGGTCTCAAGCGCATGGGGTGGGATTGGGAAGTGAGACGACGCGGCGAGCTTTGCCTCGGCGTTTTATCGAAAACTTTTGAAAAAAAATCAAATAGTACCGCGAGAGAAAAAGGCGAGCTTATTTTTATTGGTGGATTTGGCGATACTCCGCTTTCCTGGTTTCAAATCCTCATTCCCCTTTTGCCCATCGTTAGAAGGCGATATTCGGCAGTTCGAATATTTGATTTTCCAGGTTTTGCGGGCTTCCTTTCTGATCAAAGGCCAATTCATTCAATGGATCGGTTACAAGAATTTTGTTTAGACACCTTAGAAACGTTTAAACCAAAAACGATCATCGGGCATTCTCTGGGGGGCTGGCTTGCAACGGCTTACGTGGCCGAACTTAAAGAAAGAGCTGAAAAAAATCGCCTAACTAAGCCTTATTTTCCGAAGCGTTTGATTCTGGTTTGCCCAGGCGGTGTTCTCAATGGCGAAGAAAAACGAGCGCATTGGAAGCGAGTTTTTTACGGGGCGATTGAAGGTGGATTTCGAGAATTTCAACCTCATGTTTTCTACAATGAGCCAATATGGTTTAAGTGGGTTGAAGACTCATTTAGCGAGTTTTTTGATAAGCCAGAAATTCTTCAATTTATGGAGTCCGTCGAAGATCGACACCTTCTAAACGATAAATTAAAAGACCTAGACGTTGATATTCAATTGATCGTCGGTGAAAACGACTCAATGATTCCCGCTGCTTGGGCCGATGACTGGATCGAACTCGGTCGGAAATCGCATATCGAAAAAACCGTGCTCAAAGGGGTCGGGCACAGCCCCCAAATTGAGGCGCCCCTTAGGATGATTAAGCTCCTGAAGAACAAAATCTAAAACTCCTGAAACAACTCAATTAATTTAAATGTTGAGTCACGTGGGCGTGTCTAAAAAGACACATTTTCCAGTAATAAAAACAATACTACACTAAAGAGGTTGGGTATGGAGGCCGAATAGTTTTTGCGGGAGTCGGTTTTGCCCACCGGGGGGATTAAATTTGAAAATCAATGCTGTATTAGCAGGACTATTTTTGTTTTCAGTTGCAAGTGCGATTGATTTAAATCAATCAATTGCCGCTAACATAGAGGAAGCCGTATTTAATCGTTGCTACGCTCACTTGACGGGAAAACGGCCGGCGTTAGATCATCCATTATTGGCGGAAGTAAAAGCTGGAAGCAAAACAGCAGTCGAAGCCTGTATGTCCGTTTTTGATAAAGCGCTTTTGGGGGCAAACGGAAGAATTGCAAATACATCGGACGAAGAGGCGAAAGCCGTTCTTGCTAATTTTCATTCATATCATCGCAAATGGTTTGCAATTACCGACATCAACCTCACACTAGCCGACGGGTGTACTCGAACGAGTACTTATCTCGATGAACAGGAATCTGCACTTTTTATTACCCGATCAATGTTTGGCCGAAATTCAGCAGGCGATCCATTTCCGTATTCCGATATAGTCACGCTTGGCGAGTCGTTACAAGCCGTACGTTCAAATACATCCTCATCGCTTGATTTGCTTGCAGCAGAGCTTAACGTCATTCAAAACGCCGCTGGAAACTATGTTTTATCAACACTGGCGAAAACACCTTTGTCTGGCCCACGGGCCGAATTGGGTGACCTATACGGAGTAAAAATAGCGACAGCAGAAAGAAAAAATTTTCAAGTTCCCATGCATCAATCGCTCAACGCTACAACTGGCGCGACTAGTATTTCGAAATACGGATCGTTAGCGTTGAATCTTGGTGGTGGCGTGATTGGATCACAGCCGTATCTTCTTATGAATTCAGGTTTAGGAACGAATCGATTTGCTGACGGCGCCGCAAAGATGTCGCGCCGATGGTCCAGAAACTTACTGACAGATATAATGTGTCGCGATCTGCCAGTGATTAGAAAAGAAGACGCGCTCATTTACATTCAACCGACTATTACGGCCGATACTCCGGCATTTAGAGGCAACGCCGATTGCATGCAGTGCCATGCATCGATCGATAATATGGCGCGAACAATCAGAAATATACGCTCGACTAGAAATTTAAATTGTAGAGACATTGATCCACATCCAGTTCGCGGTGGTAAAGTAAGGCTTGGCACAAGCTTAATAGAGTATTTGACGCCGACGTTGAACGAAATCGGAACAACTGACGGAGACTGTAACAATACCGGTTCAAACAATGTCAATGCCTGCAAATACCCACACCGAAGACCGCTTGGTAGTTTTGTATTCAGAACTCATGATGGAAAGTTGATTGAAAAATCAATTGAGGGACCTGGGCAGCTGGGTCAGGCACTCGCAGAAACAGAAGATCTCTATGCATGCGCATCGGCTCGGTACACAAAATTTTTTACAGGCGTGGATGTAAAGATGGCCGACTTCAACGGAGCTGCAACACCCCTTAATCCAGAACAAAACAAGGCAAAAAAATTCGTTGTCGACTTGGGTAAAAAATTGAAATCGCACCAGAGCTTAAGAACATTGATATTGGATATCATCTCAAGCGATCTTTACAAACAAGATTTGGTTAAGAGGATGGGGGCATCTAAATGAGTAAGAAAATTTCACGAAGAAAGGCACTTACACTTATCGGCGGATCGGCGGCGTTTCCACTTGCGGCTAATCCAGTAGAAATGCTCATCCGAGGTTTAGTGAATGGAGTTTTACAAAAAGCTTCAGCTGAAAACGCACCAAATTCAATTGAACCCAGAAATTACATTTTCATTTGCATGCCGGGTGCTCCGCCACGATGGCATTTTGATTTAGCGATGCGGCCTTATTCGGCTGGCACCGCACTTGTTCGAAATATGCATGTGAATAATAGATTTAAAAACGGTCAGTTAGTTTATGAAAATCATCCCGTGAATTTACCAGGCGGGGGCTCACTCAATATGCCCCATATTTGGCAAAACGATATTCCGAGACCAGGAGCAGGGACTGCGCCCATGAGTCAATTGCTTGAAAACATGCTCATCGTGCGTGGACTCAATATGCAGGTCGACGGTCACGGACCAAATCGACTTAAAATGATTAGGCCCAATCCAGGTGCCAATAGTCTGGATGGAATGGTCGCCGACCTTAGCTCAAAACCAATTCCAGCTGTTTCTACAAGCGGTGTCCTTCAAACCGCCTATGCGTCAGGACGTGGAATTGGACAGGTTGTTCTTGGCGCAAACAGAAACGGCATTATTGAGGCGATGAGCCCGTTTCGGCGGGCTGATTACGGTGGTGATTTCTTAAACCGGCGTGATGCAATGGAGCTATCAGTTAATGAAGGCCTTAGGCGTCTAGGGATTATAGCAATGTCGGGAAATCCGGCAGCAGATGGGTTATTTGAAATGCGCTCTTCTGCGGAACAACTTTTGAGGGACGGAGTAGGAAATGTCGGCGGCGAATACGATACTTATGTAGCAAAATACCGAGATCTGATTACTAGAGTTCGAAACGGCACATTGAAGGGCGTCACAAATGAGGCAATTACCAACGCGAATTTGAGCAATCAAAAGAACCAATGTCGCCTCACTGATCCAGATGCGGGAGCGAACTACCTGGATCAAGACGGTAACCTTCATTCAATAATATCCACTGAGACTTCGGTCAGTGGCCTGGCGGAAAACTTTGCAGTAACTGAATACCTCATTAGACGAGGGTATAGCTCGGCACTGACACTTGATGTAGGAATACCCACGAAGTTTAGAGCCAGTCGAATCAAAAAACGAAGTGACGATTCTGTGAAATCAAGTGATGTAAATTTCAATTACACGACAGATGAGCACGCAGGTGGCTCCGCAGTTTCCGTAATTGCGTGGAATTTCTATTTTACTTGTCTCGCAGCCTGTATTCGAGAAATGATCGATGTTTTAGACACAGACCTTGGAATATTCAATGAATCATTAATTCAACTTGGATCGGAATTCAGTCGGATACCTAGAAACGATCAGCTGGGCAGCGACCATGGCTGGATGGCAAACGTTACCAGTATGTGGTCGGGGGTTATTTCTGAACCAAAAGTTTTGGGAAATATTCGGCCAGAGCCCGTCAGCAATACTCAACGCCAGGGCGATTGGGGTAAAAATGCTCCAGTTGCTGAGCTGGACGGTTTAGATGAGCGAGAACTTCAAATGGGTAATTTAGCTTCGACAGTCACTGAAATCCTTCGAGTTGAATCACCATTTTCAAATAATCAGCCAGTAATCAGCGTCGATGAATCAACATCCAGTACAAGTCAACGCATTGAAGATGGAAGGGAGCGAAACTCATGAAAAAACTTTCATCGGTATCGGTTTTATCCGCACCAATTCTGGCACTGACGTTAACGGTAATTCTAACCCTAGCGAGCGTGCTCACCGGTTGTACTAAGACGGCGAATCGTTCAATAACATCGATTCGGAGTCTTGCCGATGATTCCAGCAATGGCCAAACTCAAATACTACCTGAAAATCACCCCAATCCGAATGAAAATATTGTGGTTGAAGTAAATGGGACTCGAATCGGAACTAGAGAATACGTGGCGTCGGTTTTTGAAAATGTTTTTGGTGAAAGTGCCGAAGTTTCTGCAATCATCGATATCTTGGTTGTAAAAAATATCACTATCTTTGGCGGTTCTTGCGACAATTACAATACAAGCAAATGTCCCCTGACAACAGGAAGGGCTCGTTTCGACGCTTCTGAAACGCCGGCAGCGTACCCGCCACGAGAAGGATTGCGCGTTCGCGCCTGTGAAGAAATCACAAATTTGGATTCAGCAATTTCCTACGTAGTAGGAGAACACTTAGATATTCCATCAGTTTCTACTGAACCGTCTGAAGTCGCAGTAAGAAAGCTTTATAGCATTTTTTATCCGGGACAGGATCCGAGTAGTGAGGTCGTTGATTCATTGTTGGCAATTGCGACCGACGCAAAACAAAGAAGTTATCCGACAAAAGATTCTTGGAGATTTATCATTTTAACGCTTTGCCTTTCACCTGACTGGCAAGTGCCATAGGAGGACATTAATATGCATCAAGTACGTACGTTGAAAATTTTAATTGGCTCGCTTTGTAAACTTATTGCGCTTTCCTTTGCGACTTTTGCTCTATTCGTAGGGGTTTTAAGCTCAGGCGCTGGGGAGGTTTTTGCTGCTGAGTTGAATCTTCATGTTGAACTGAATCCGGTCGGATCATTTATCGGAAAATCATCTAAGGTTAAGGGCTCTGTTAAGAAGAAAGACGGCGCTTATTCCGCAAAAAACATTGAGCTCGAACTCGATTCTTTGAAATCTGGAATCAGTCTTCGCGACAAACACATGAAGGAAAAGTATTTCGAAACAAAAAAGTATCCGGAAGCGAAACTGCAAAAGGCTACAGGAAAGGGCGGAAAATTTAGCGGAATTTTGATGATTCGAAAAATTAAAAAGAAAATTTCAGGAAAATATGAAGTCGACGGCAGTACTTTGAAATTTGAGTTTAAGACTAAACTCAGCGATTTCAAAATTAAGGAAGCCGCCTATATGGGCGTGGGCGTTGTCGACGAAGTGAAAGTAACAGGGGAGCTGCCAATTGAGTAAAAATACCACCAAAACTGTATTTCGTTTTAGTCGTATTTTTGTGTTAGCGCGCCTTGTAGGGGTGGGCGTTGCTTTATCTTCTTTTGTATTTGCACCGGGTTGCTTTAACACCTCTAATTCCGTATCGGGTGATAAGGCTGCGTTTGAAGCCTTAAATAGATTGGACGGAGACAATTCAGGGAATAAGTATTTTTCTGCTTTTATAGCAGTGATTCAGGGTAAATGCGTTTCGTGCCACACGGCCGGAGGAGCAGCGCCTTCCAATTATGCGGTATTGACGTCAGAAGGCGATTGGAGATCATCTGGTAAAATTGTACCCGGTGATCCTAGTTCATCGCTGATTTATCAACGAGCAACGACAAATATGCCGCCCGGTAACCCCCTTAGTGGAGACGACGCTCTTGCGGTTTCTAATTTTATTTTATCATTAGCTGGCGGTGGTACAGATGGCGGAACCGACGGTGGTTCTACTGGTGGCACGACTGATGGCGGCGACGATGGCGGCGACACCGGCCTTGGAAGCTGTATTCCAGTTCACGCGTCTACACAAAGTTTTGCAGCATTTCAAAACGTCGTGACGACTTATTGTAAAGATTGCCACAACGGTTCCCCCGGGGACATGCTTTCACCTTGGGCAGCGTACACCACTCAAGACGAGTGGATTTGTAATCTTAATATTTCACCAGGCGATCCGGATGGGTCAATATTCTACCAAAAACTGAGGCAAGTTTCCGGTTCGGGTGGAAATATGCCGAAGCTCACGGGCGCTGCGGCGCCTGCTCGTTCCTTAAATCAAGACGAAATAGATGACGTGAGAAATTATATTTTAAGCATCGATGATCAGTCGGGTGGAGGTGGAAATCCACAGGAGTTTTTAGATGCGCTGGCAGTGCTCGGAAACCCCGCATACAATTGTATGGGTTGTCACGCGACAGTGCGCGGTGGCGGAATTCCAGCCTTCGGTACTTTTACTAGTTCTTCTGAATTTGTGGCGAGTGGACTAGTGGTACCCGGACAATCAATTGATTCATGGTTGATGATTTCATTGAAAAATAACGGCGGACCAATGCCTCAGGGGGCATTACCGGCTTTGAGCGCGCCTGATCTGGAAAAACTTCAAACCTGGATTAATGGGATTCGTTAAAATACGAAACTTGATACGATTCTAAAAAAGATAATTGGCCATCAAGCCAAAGTAGACTGTGCTAAAGTTTTCAAGAAATCCAACTTCTGGAGTGATGTGAAAAGATTCTCGTTTCATAATCGCCTGCAGTACAAATCCATTGATAAAACGTGATTTACCTTCCAGCGTTTGATCGGCCCCAGGCGGCGGATTCCAGTCGATGCTTCGGTAGATGAGGGGTACCAGTAGTCCAACGCCAGCTTCAGAAATTTCAGATGGGTAATAGGTGAGTCCAATGCCGCCTCGAACGCCAAAAATGGTGGCACCGGCATCGCTGTGCACTTCTGTGGCATCCGGCTCAGCACTAGTATTTGGGCCCAGTTGACATTTACCCGCAAGTAGTCCGGCTTGAGCGCCAACTGCGAGCTGTTGGGCAAAGAAAATTTGGTATTGCACACCGGCGTTGAAACTGAGTTGGTTGGCGCCATGAGTGACTGAATAGGTACTACCGTTGAGGGAAATTACTTCTTGCCAAAATGAAAAACCAAATAGAGTTGATAGTTCATTCTCAGGCAACGGGTCTGGTTTTGGCTCGGGTTTCCTTTTTAAACAGCTAGTGGAGATTTGATAGGATCTCTTGCCGCGCTTAAACAAAAGATGGCCTCGTTTTTTCTTTGATCTTATGCCTCGTATTGGATCATCTTTAGAAAGCTTAACCTTTGCTTTAATCCATTTTCGGCCCTTCAGGGTCATGACCGTGCATTTCGGATTTTTAACGAGGTATTCAATCCTGTCGTCCGCCGATGCGAAATTCGTAGACAGGGCAAATAAAGCTAATAATATAAATTTTCTAATCAAATTTCTAATCGATCTCATAATTAAAGTCATAATCAAAACCACACGTGAAACTGCGCTAGAACTGCCATCGCATCTGGATTGACCGCTGGTTCACTCAATATTCGAGTGGACTGAAGCTCCAGGCGCATCTCTAGACGTTGCATTGGAAAATATTGAATACCGGGCGTGATTCGAAAAGTACGCGATAAATTAGCATTCAAATCATGCGTATAATATTCGAATGTGGATATCAGGTGAAACCCGCGAAAAACTTTGTGCATCGATTGGAAAAGCCCGTAGACGCCGCTTACGAGCGCCTGGTTTTTAATCCGATCTCGAGTGATTCCAAATTCGGTGATGATCCCAGAACCTTCTGCAAAACCGACTTTTCCATGCAGCGCCGTCATCCACCGACCCCGGAAATTACTCGCGGCCGAAAAAAACGAAGCGCCTACCTTGAGTTTTTCAACAGGTTCAAGTTCAGCCTTTACGCTTACTCCAGATATTCGAACTCCCTCTTCTTGAAATTGATTGCCTAAAAAACCATGCAATCCGAGTTCATATTTCTTGGTGAGGTAGTGAATGAGGGCCCCGTGAGTTTGATCATTTTGAGCAAGCAGAGTACGACTCCGACTAAATGCGATGTGATCTGGTATTCGAATCCCATAAACAACGTCCATCATTCCCATGTAAAATCCCAATTCGCGCGAAGGTTTGAAAGCGACGTAATGTTCTCGTGAGATCCACTCAGATGGGGTTGTTGTGGAACCGGAAACTTGTCCTGAACCTTCCGGAATTGGAGTGTAACCTATTGACGCGACGATAAAAAATTCATTTGGAACAAACTGCAAGGCGATCGCGGCATCTGCCTTCATTGTGATGTAATTTTCAGTAGGCCGGTTTTTGATTCCAGTAGCGTAATACAATCCACGGTAATTGAGAGATGGCCGTATGAGTTCCGGCAATTTAATAAAATCGGCTAGGAATTGAGATTCGGCCCCTAGTTTTTCGTCAGTGGTTTTTTTAGTTGAGTAAGGGGGGCGAGCTGCGATTGCAGTTGCCGAAAGGGCTCGACCATAATCAGTCAATGGGCCATTGCCATAGGGATTGTAATGGCAAACGGTGCAAGTCGTGTATCCGTATCCAATGAACGTGGGATACGCTTCGGCGATTGTTGAGCTGAACAATTCAATGACAGCCAGAAAGGTGAGGATCACGACGTTGCGCATTTCATTGTTCATAACTGGAAAACGCTTAAATGAATAGACTATTGCACTGCATTAACGGTGGTTATGGCCTTATAAATGAGTCGAATACTCGCTCCAAATAGCAGTGTCTTGAATAGCACAAGGAATACATGCTCCGGAAACCGCTTCAGCGCATGAACGCCAATCCAGGTGCCGAAAATCACGGAAGCAGATAAAATAATAATGGTTAGGGCGTAATCGGAATAAGAAAATCCGAGATAGATAAAACTTGGAATCTTTACTAAGTGTGAGGCCAGTTGGACCGATGCCTTGGTTGCAACCAACTCTTGTTTTTCTAAGTCACGGCCTAGAAAAAACGGAGCAATCAGCGGTCCAGTGGCGCCAATGACGATTCCAAGCCCACCGGAAACGAATCCAACGAAGAAAAATCCCCAGTTTGAAATGCGCAGAGGGGGGAGTCTTTTGGGGCGAAAAAGTGAGTACAAAATCAGCGTAGCCACCAAGAGCAATGCGTATTGCTCGTTAATCAGTTTTACTAAAAACAATGTAGAAATCAGCGCTCCGACGGGAGCCCCGAAAAGGTAGGGAATTAGGATTTCTTTTTTTATATGATCTCGAAGCAAAAATGCTCGTGTTGAGTTGCTTACGGCCTGTACTAGTCCATGAATGGGAACAAGC
>Ga0210057_1006985_pt1 | contig 13884 bp, 12 predicted proteins | sample CryGeyCG2114_010_2_FD_183968 | JGI IMG/M metagenome (GOLD analysis project Ga0210057, IMG submission 183968) | Groundwater microbial communities from aquifer - Crystal Geyser CG10_big_fil_rev_8/21/14_0.10 (SPAdes) (version 2) | ecosystem: Environmental > Aquatic > Deep subsurface > Groundwater ... | reverse complement strand
CTCGGCCTCGCTTATCGCGAAAGCCGAAGTCGCCGTTATCAAAACGGCGACAAGAGCAATCAAACTCCTCATCCGCATTTCACTCACCATCCCTTCTTTTTGCGGACAGAATCTTCTCTGTTGGCGGCGGAGGACTTACTACCGCCACAACAACAGATAACGCCAGCGCGCAAAAAGCATACAATGCCGCCCGCGCTGGGCTTTCAAACGACAAGGTATCGGCAGCGCCCAAAAAAACGAGCGCTCCGGAAACCAGTGGAATCGCACAGAGGAAGCGGATGAAACTAATCATCTCGCTCCCCTCCTTTTCTCTATGACTCGACAGGCCCCATATAGAAGCGAGCCTATCAGCGCCATGGGTATTACCACGACGCCGAAAAACGACTTATCGCTCTCTGCCAACGGCCACAAAACCGCAAGCAGAAAAACGATGACAACGACCCAATCCATTCTGCGCACCTTCGTATCCTCCTTGATTTGCCGCGTCTGACGGCTAAATTTTGAATATCTATCAGCTTCAAACCCAGCCGTAAGCTGTAGCCTGAAAGCTGTTTGCACTATGTTAATGTGCTTCCCTATGAAGGGAAAACGGAGTAATCATACCACAAATTGACTTGAAAATCAAGCCCTAAGGGACTATAATCCAAACATAGCCCAAATTTATTAATTTAAAAATTACTAATGACTAATGAATGATAAAATTATTTAATGTTTAAAACATTGAGAAATTAAGAAATTGATTAGTAATTAGTTATTAGATAATTTATTAATTTAGGCGGAGCACCTATGTCCGGTCACAACAAATGGTCAAAAATAAAACACCAAAAAGCAATAACTGATGCAAAAAAGGGCAAAATTTTTACTTTGCTTGGCAATGCCATTGCTTTGGCCTCAAAAGAGGGCGGAGGAAATCCGGAAACCAATTTCAAACTAAAAACTGCCATAGAAAAAGCGCGTCAAGAAAATATGCCAATGCAAAACATTGACCGGTCTATAAAACGAGGCACAGGCGAAATAAAAGGCAAAGTGATTTCCGAAATTACTTATGAAGCTTTTGGGCCGGGAGGCACTGCATTTATTATTAAAACAATTACTGATAACAAAAACCGGACGGTAAATAATATTAGAAATGTTTTAGCGCGTTTTAACGCAAAATTGTCAGAAGGCGGAGTAAAACATTTATTTGAAACTAAAGGAATTATTACTGTGGGAATTAAGAATTACGAATTAAGAATTAAGAAAAACGATATGGGGTTGAAAGCTATTGATGCCGGGGCGGAAGATATTGAAGAGCAAGATGATACACTTTTAATTTATACTCGTCCGCAGGATTTGTTTGCAGTGAAAAAAAATTTAGAAAGCGCGGGAATTAAAACAGAGTCAGCTGAACTTTCGCTTGAACCGAAAATATCTGTTAAGATAGAAGATGAAAAGACGGCGAAGAAAATTATTGGTCTTGCACAGACGCTTGAGGAAAACGAAGACATCTCGGCGGTGTATTCAAATTTTGAAATAACAGAGAAATAAATTTCTTAATTTCAAAATTACTAATGAATGATAAAATTATTTAATGTTTAAAACATTGAGAAATTAAGAAATTGATTAGTAATTAGTTATTAGATAATTAGAAAATTTCAAACTGACGACTAAAAGGAGGAAATTTGATAATACTCGGTCTTGATCCGGGAACAGCAACAACAGGTTACGGTGTCATAAGAAATAAGAATAATATTGAATTGATTGAATATGGCGCGATTCTTACTAAAGCTAATGGCTATATGCCTCAACGGCTTTGTGAAATTTATGCTGGTGTTTCTAAATTATTAAAAAAATTTAAGCCGGACCAGGTGGCGCTTGAATCTCTTTTCTTTTTCAAAAACCAAAAAACCGTAATGACAGTTTCGCAGGCGCGCGGAGTGATAATGATGGCCTGCGGAAAACATAAAGCTCCTGTAATAGAATATCCTCCACTTAGAGTTAAAAACATACTTTGTAATAACGGTCGCGCTGACAAAAAAGAAGTTCAAGAAAAGGTTAGAAAAATTTTGAAATTAAAAATTGTTCCCAAGCCCGATGATGCTGCAGATGCGCTAGCTGCAGCTTTGTGTTGTCATACTTGCAATAAACAAGAAATATCAGATAAAATAAAATAAACACTAACCAGCGTTTAGGGTTAAGCGATTAGCGTTTAGTTATTCCACTATCCCCTAAACCCTGAACGCTAAACGCTAACGAGCGACTGAAAGGAGCGACATTGCCTAAATTACGTCAAAATCCTGTTACCGGCGACTGGGTGGTTATTGCCCCGGAGCGCGCTAAACGGCCAGATGATTACATTTTACCCAAACCAGTCTCGAAGAAAAAAACTCTTGAATTTTGTAATTTCTGCGAAAATGGTGAAGCGTATAACGAAAGAATTGAAGGCGCCGGAACAAAAAATGTTTATGTAGTTGACAACAAGTATCCTACTTTTGTTTCAAAAGAAGCAATTATCCTTGATGCTGGAAAAATTTATTACAGCCAAAAAAGCATTGGCGCCCATGAAGTAATTGTCTTAAAGAAACATGAAAAAGATTTGGAAGAAATTCCTGTTTCAGAGATTGACGAACTTTTTAATGTTTATCAAAAAAGAATTACTTTTCATAAAAAAAATCCAATCATTGAAGATGTAATGCCAATCCATAATCATGGCGCGGAAGCTGGCGAATCCATTGAACATCCCCATTCGCAGTTTTTTGCTTCATCAGTTATCCCCAATAATATTTTGAAAGAATTAACTGGCGCTGAGAAATTTTATCGCGATGAAAAAAAGTGTATTTTCTGCGAAATTATTAAAGAAGAAAAAAGAATTGGTCAAAGAATGGTAACAGAAAATGAAGATTTTGTGGCTTTTTGCGCTTACGCAGCACGAGTTCCTTTTGAAATGTGGATTCTTCCAAAAAAACATTTAGAAAATTTTGACCAACTAAATAGTGCATCTCGTTTTCAATTGGCAAAAATTTTTCAAGAAACATTGCTGAAATTATACAAAGGTTTAAACGATCCGCCTTATAATTTTTTTCTTCATGACAACCTATGTCAGAAAAATCATAGTGCCGGATTTTATCATTGGCATTTGGAAATTATGCCGCGCCTTTCGCGCTTTGGCGGGTATGAGCTGGGTTCGGGGGTAATTATTGATGTTGTTTCTCCGGAACGAAGCGCGGAGTTTTTAAGGAAAGTGAAGGTTTAAAATGGGCCAAAAATATCAAATAATGGTTGGTATTGATGGTAGAAGTATCTCAGAAAAACTGGTTGGAGTAGGACATTATGTTTTTAATTTGATCCAATATTACACTCAAAATGGTATTCGGTGTATTGTTTTTACCAAAAGAACTTCAGATCTCTTATCAAATTTAAAAAATAAATATTTAAAAATTATTCAAATAGAACCATCCGCCAATTTAAAAACACAGGAACAAAATCATGATTGGGAGCAAAATAAACTTGCACCCATCCTTAAAAAAATAAAATTGGACATATATCACGCCACAGATTCAGCCGGCATTCCAAAGGATATTCAAATTCCGACCATTGTCACTATTCACGATTTAATTCCATATTTAATCCCTGTGATACAAGATGAAGCCGAGTCCAAATATTATAAAATGAGGATAGAAACAGCAATTTTAGTTGCCAAAAAAATTATTGCTATTTCTAATTCAACAAAAAACGATATTGAAAAAATTCTAAAAATACCTCCTTCCGATATAAGGGTTATCTACCAAGGGATTTCCAAGTTTAAAAAATCTCCAAAATATTGTTGGGATTCTTTGAAACAAAAATTTAATATCCAAAAGAGATTTCTTATTTATGTTGGTGGAATTGCACGACGTAAAAACATTGATAAATTAATTATCGCTTTATCGCTTTTAAAACCAGCTTTAGATTTCCAGCTTGTGGTTGTGGGCCAAAAACACAAACCGCTTAATGATGAGCTCAATGAAATTGCCAGAAAAAACGGGGTGCATAAAGAAATTGTTTTTACTGGATATCTTGAAGATAAAGACAAAAACACCCTGCTGCAAAATGCCGAAATGCTTATTTATCTTTCTTCTTATGAAGGTTTTGGATTGCCAATATTGGAAGGGTTTCAGGCGGAAGTTCCGGTTATTACTTCTAATGTTTCTTCAATGCCTGAAATTGCCGGAAAAGCTGCCTATCTTATAAACTCTCGAGATTCTGAATCAATTGCAAAAGCTGTCAGAAAATTATCAACAGATGAAAAACTAAAACACTTGTTAGTCAAAAAAGGAAGAATTAGGGTGCAAGATTTTTCCTGGGAAAAAACTGCACAAGAAACCCTTTCTTTGTATCAGGAATTGATTAAAGAATAGATTAGCGCAAGATATTGCTGAGCGATGCTTAAACTTGAATGTTTTTTGACATATTTGGCGGCCGCATCTCTGATTTTTTGATATGCTGGTCCTTTTTTAAAAATATCGTTCAGAATTGCTTGGAATTCCTTTTTATTTTTAAACTTAATCACCTCATTTTTTAGATTTTCGACAAAATTAGAATCAAAAGCGACCACTGGGCAACCAGAGCCAAGACATTGAAAAATCATACTGGATAAAACTACGCCAGGCATAGATTTTTTATTAAGTAATAATAAGTCGGCGGCGTAAAGATATGAATAAATTTTAGAAGCAGGTAGATAGCCAGACTTTATAATCCTAATGTCTATGTCCTGATAATTCTGCAACTCCGTTGCTACACTTTCATGCGGATTTATTATTAAAACCATAATTGGAAAGTTGTTCTGCATTTTCTTAATCCAGGGTAGTATTTCTGGTAAAAAACATGTTGCATTTCCAAAGGTAAAAATTATTTTTTTATTTAAAGGTAAATTCAGTTTTCTACGAGTAGGAGCTTGCGCACCAGGATTATAATCGCTGCAAGGATATGGAATCACAGAAATTTTCGAATTCGGAAAATCCTTACTTAAAAAATTTTTATATCTTTCATCAAAACAAATCAATTTATCAAAATCAAAATTATAAAAAAGCCGATCTTCAAAAGGTTTATTTGTGTGTATTATATTAATCGTGGCTTTAGATGTTTTTTTAATTTTAGGAAAAATTTCATAAAGTTGTTTATAAGGAAGCATTTCAATATCATTAACAATAAAGGTGTCGTAATTCCGTTCTAAAATTGGCCTCGTATCTAAATGCGGGTTTAATTGCTTTGAGGTTGAAAAACATCTCTTTACATAAGATTCATCTTTTTTTGCAATTCTGGTGCCGTGAAATGCTCCCTTGTCTCTAAAAAACGAAAAAACTGCAAGCTCGTGTCCTAATTTTTTAAGCGAACGTCCAATTAACTCAGCACACACTGAGGCGCCAGAATCACTATTCCATGCGCTCATTAAACCTATTCTCATTGTATAATTACTATATAAAAAAATGTATAATAAGTCCATGGATAAGCTCACAAAGGAAATTATTAATTTTTTTGATAAAGAAAAAATTGAATACTCTGCTCGCAAACTTTCCGAAGCATATAATTATGTAATTAGAAATAACCGACCCTTTTTAACCATACCGGCAAAGTTAAAAAATAGGGAAGGAATATTAAAGCTATTGTTGCCAAATCAACAGGAACATTTTAAGAAAACATTGCTAAATGAAAATAAATCCTATAAAATTTTGTCAGGTTTGGTCAATTTTAATCCCAAAATATATGCTGGTTCGCCTGAATCAATTTGCACAAGTACAAAAACAAGTGATTTAACGTATATATTTAGAGAAAAAATTATCGGGAAAGCCGCCGGCAATGCGTTTGATTACAAAACAAATTCTCTAAACAAAAAAAGTGTTGAAAAAATTGTTAATACATTAATAAAATTTAGTGAAATTGACCAAGGAAATTTCAAACCTGCGGAATATTTTAAGAAGAGCCAAAAAACTTGGAGCTTAAAAATTTTAAAAAACTTGGAAAAAGATTCGAGCCTTAAAACCAAACAAATTATGGATTTTGAAAGATTAATAAAGTTCTCTACTATTTTTTTTCACAAGAGTAAAATAAAAGATGTGCCGATACACGGCGATCTTATACCGGGAAATATTATTGATAATAAAGATAAGGTTTTCTTAATAGATTTTGAAAAAACTTATTCTGGCTCGCCTTTTTATGATTTTGCTTCATTATATGCGTGTTTCTGGAATGACAGTAAGATGCAAAATATATGTTATGAGATATTGAAGCGTAAATTCAATAATTTTGATAGGCAAAAAACCGGTTTTGATTTTTATTTAATTTGTCATTTAGCGATAATTTATAATAAAAAACCTAAAGAAAAATTATTAGATGTTATTAGGAAAGAGACCGAATGGCTAAATTGAAAATCGCTTATCTTACAACTTGGCTCCCCCGCCCTTGCGGCATTGCAACTTTTACTAAAGATATGGCCAGAAATATCCAATTAGTTAACCCAAAAATACACTGGGAAGTAATTGCGTTAAATGAACCTGGCGATAAATTTAAATATGACTCAAGAGTGAAAACTCAGATCTACCGCGATGATTTTAAGACATATCAAAAAGCCGCTGATTATATAAATAATTCCAACATTGATATAGTGATTGTCCAGTACGAATTTAATCTTTATGAACCAAAGGGGTTCCTCCCTGAATTTCTTTCTCTAATAAACAAAAAAATCATTACTATTTTTCATGCAGTTCCTTTCCCGGAATTATATCGAAGCGAGAAGATTCCTAAAAGAATCAAAGCGCTTAAAGAAGTGAGCGTCAAAAGCCATAAAATAATCACTATGTGTCAAACTGCTCGGCTAAAGATGATTAAAGATTATAACGTTCCAGCAAAGAAAATTGTGGTCATCCCCCATGGCGGGCCAAATTTTAAACGAGTAAGTCGCGAAAGCGCGAAGAAAAAGATCGGTATCCCGTCTTCTAAAATAATATTGAGCTCGTTTGGCTTGATAAGGCAGAATAAAAATTTTGAGCAGGTCATAGAAGCACTTAAATGGGTGGTTCCAAAATTTCCCGAAGCACAATTCTTTATTTGCGGGGAAGAGCATCCTCTTATGTCTCGGGATTACTATAGTTATTTAAAAAAATTAGTCGAAGAATTAAACTTAAAACAAAATGTTGTTTTTGTGAATCATTTTCTAACTCCGGAAGAAATCGCTAAATACCTTCAAGCAACAGATATTTTTATTCATTCGGGGAACTTTTTAAGCATGATTTCTAGCGGCACACTAACTTTTGCCATAACAGCAGGTAAGTGTATACTTTCAACTCCGTTCATCTATGATAAAGAGATTTTAAAACAAAAAAGGGGATTTTTATTCCCGGTAGGCAAACCAAAAATTTTAGCCAAAAAAATTATTAATTTATTAGAAAACCCAAAATTAAGAAAGGAAGCTGAAGATAGAGCTTGGTTATTTGGTCAAGATTTACTTTGGCCCAAAATAGCCAAAAAATATCTGGATTTATTCAAGCAAACCATAAAGGAACGTGATTAAACCATGAAAACGAAAAAAATTATCATTACTGCTTGGATGCTTGAAGTAAAAGGTTATTCTATTTGGATTGAGGCGCAAAAATGGATTAAAATTTTTAACGATATGGGCTTTAGAATTGAATTGATCCATGGCCGCAACCCGAAATATTCATTTTTAAGCCGAGAAAATAAAACCTTGCTCAATCTCCAGACAAAATTATTTAATAAAAAAATTTCCTATTCGCAATTTATTAAAAATGTAGCTTTTTTAGATGTGTACCAAAAAACTTATGATTTATTTGAGCGAAAATGGCAAAAGGAAAAATATATTTTGGTAGCAGAAAATACTTTCGGGCCCGCACTCAACATTCCTTATACCAAAGCGTTATTTGATGTTATCAACAAAAACAAAATTCCTACCATTGCCCGCATCCATGACTTTTATGTTAATTTTTATACGAAACATGATGCCCAGATTAAAGATTCTCTGCCTGAATTAAAAAAAATTTTCCAAGCGCAATCTAACTATATTGAAAAAGTTTTTATTAATAAGTCCGATTTGCAACAAGCCCGAAAAAGGAAAATGAAAAATATTTACCTAATACCAAATGGCTTTGATTTTAACACAAAAATAAAAATCCGCCAACCAATCATTGAAAAACTAAAAAAGCGCATTAATTTACAAGCATCTGAGGTGATATTTTTGCAACCAACTCGTATTATCACGAGAAAAAGAATTGAAGACTTAATCTATATTATTTCTGAATTAAAAAAACGTACTAAATGGAATTTCAAGTTATTAATTGCCGGCGGTTTTAAGGAATACAATCCTGAAACAATTCACTATCAAGATAAAATTATTTCTCTCTCAAAAAAAAATCAAATACCACTATTTATTCTGAAAGATTTGGGCATACTGTTTGAAATTCAAGAAGCATACTATTTAGCCGATTTTATCACTCTGCTTAGCCAAGAAGAAGGATTTGGCTTACCGGTACTTGAATCGTGTGCTTATAAAAAAATGCTTATAGTAAGACGATTCCCTCGTTTTAGTGTGTTCGAAAATCTGCGAGAGGGAAATTTCCAATTTATAGAAACCAAAAATCAGACTCATCCTTGGCAATGGAAAAAACAAGAATTAACAAATTTCTGCCAAAAAATCATTGATTGGCAAACACAAAATAATAAAGAGAAAACAAAAATTTTGCAAAAAAACTACCAATTAGCAAAAACAAATTTTTCTTTAGATTTATCTAAAATTGAATTAAAAAAAGTTTTAGATGGGGCACAAAATATTAACTTGTGATATAATATTATCAATATGTCCGAAGAAACTGACAAAGTTTTAAGTTGGTACAAAGAAAATACCTTTCATTACAAGGATTTTATTCGCATACATCGCCTTGTCAAAAAGAAAAAACAACAAAACTTGACTATTGGCGTTTGCATACCAACCAAAGATGAAGAAGCAACAATTTTTGAAATTGTTAAAAAAATTAAAGAAGAGTTAGTAATAAAAGAACCGTTAGTTGACAAGCTTATTGTAATTGATAGTGAAAGCGAAGATAAAACCATGCAAATGGCTAAAAAAGCCGGTGCTGAAGTTTATCATGTACACGATATTCTTCCTGATGTTGTTTATAAAGAACTGCCCAAATGGGGAAAGGGCGAAAATATCTGGAAAAGTATTTATGCTCTTGATACTGACATAATTGTTTGGGTTGATGGTGATATTGAAAATTTTAGCCCGCGCTTTGTCTATGGATTAGTAGGACCACTATTAACTAAACCTTCCCTTGGATTTGTAAAAGGTTTTTATCAGCGACCTATTAAAATTGATAATGTTTTACATTCATCGGGCGGCGGCCGCGTTACTGAACTTTGTCTGCGTCCGCTATTAAATACATTTTATCCGGAGTTGGCGCGGATTCTGCAACCCTTGGCTGGTGAATATGCTATCAGACGTGAAATCATTGAACAAATTCCAATTTGCGTCAATTATGCAGTTGAGACCTGTATGTTAATTGATATTTATCAAAAATGGGGGCTTTCTGTAATTGGCCAGGTTGACTTAAAAGAAAGAGTTCATAGAAACTCTCCATTAAAGCATCTTTCCAAACTTTCTTTTGGTATTATGCAGGCAGTTTTTAATCGCCTTGATATTCATAAAAAAGTTAAACTGCTTCGTGAACCAAAATTGCAAGAAGGACGATATGATTTCAAAAGTATAAAAATTATTGAAGATCAAAGACCTGCGATAAATACAATTAAAAAGTATCAGAAAAAATTTAAAAATCGTGAGGCAAAATGGCCAAAATCATAATTTTCACCGACTTAGATGGCACTTTGCTCGACCATAGTACCTATTCTTATGATGCAGCAAGACCAGCGCTTACAAAAGCAAAAGAAACAAATACACCCATTATTCCTGTAACTTCAAAAACATTTGCAGAAAATGAAGCTATCTTAAAAGAAATCGGGCTTTGGAAATCTGCTCCGGTTGTTGTGGAAAATGGCGGCGCTATCTACATTCCTAAAAATTATTTCTCTTTTGATGTCAATGAAGAATTGCCCCACTTCGCCAAGGCTTCGTGGGATGATTTCTACGAAATCAAACTTGGCAAACCTTATGAAGAGGTAAGGGCAATAATGAAAGAGGCAGCAGAAACGGCTGGCCTTGAAATTCGCGCTATTGGCGATATGTCAGCAGAAGAATTTCAGCGCGAAGTAAATTTTGAAACTATTGAAGAAGCCCATAGAGCACAGGAAAGAGAATATCAGGAAGGATTTAAGATTTTAGTTCCAAAAGAACAAATGAAAGAAGCGCAGGCAAAAATTAAAGCCGAAATTGAAAAAAGAGGATTTTTTATGAGTATTGGCGGCAGATTTTGTCAAATTATGGGTTCAAAACTTGCCCGCCAAAATCGCAGCACGAGCCGTGAACGAATAGTTCAAAAAAGGCAAGTGCTAAAATTGGGCGGGGCTAAAATCAGGTCAGTTGAAATTTTAACGCAATTATTAAGAAAAAAATTTGGTGATATTCACACCATAGGCCTTGGTGATGCACAAACAGATATTGAGTTTTGCGAACATTGTGATGAAGGTTTTATTGTCAAAAATCCAAAAAAAACTGTTGGTGCTGAAGTAGAATCTGATAAAATTCATTTAATTGAAGAAGAGGGGCCAACAGGCTGGAATAAAGCGGTTTTAGAAGTATTAAAAAATCAAGATTAACTTTTGTTCCAGATTTTTTGCCAGTAATTTCCGCCCTTGGCAAAATCTATTGCCAGTGAAGCTGTCCAGGAAAAATCACCCCTTCCTAATGGCTCATTGGTATCAGGATTATAATATTCAGCAAAACCGCTTTCTTTCACAAGTTCCAAAGAATATTTTTTAATATCTTCGGCATCTTGGCTTAATCCCATTCTTTCTAAACCCCGGATAACAAGCCAATTTGTCGGCAGCCAAATAGGCCCGCGCCAATAAGCTTTTGAATGAAAAGACGGATCACTTCGGGCGGTCGACGGAATTAAAAACTCGCTATATTCTCCTTGAAAATCACGTCCTTTTAGAATCTCTGCCATTTTTTGTGCTTGTTCCATTGTTGTTACTCCAGCAAACATTGGAGTAAAACAAGCAACCGTTTTTCTTTTTATAAGCGCGCCTGTTTTTGTATTCAAATCATAATAAAGTCCTGAATCTTTATCATATAATTCTTCAAAACCTTTTCTTTGTTTTTGTAAAAATTCTTTTGTTTCGCTTTTTCCTTTTTCATCGTTTAATTCTTCTGCCATTAGATATAAAGCTTCATTTGAAGCATATAAAATACTGTTAAATAAAACATCTTTGACATTAAAAGGAATTTCTGGATAAACCTTTTTGTCATTATAATTTCTCTCTGCCGCAAAGCGAAAAAGATAAAGATAACGGGCATAATCTTCGTCAGTCGGCCGCATTTCTTTTGCAACAAGCCCTTTGATATCGCGTCGCAATTTTCTGGTTTCTGCAAGTTGCTCCTTAGACACAGAAATTTTGGAAAGTGCATCTTCCCATCGCGGAGAATTATCAAGTCCTGCTTCCCAAGGATGATAAATAGAAACCAGCCCGCTTTTTTCTGGATCGCGTTCTCTAAAAAGATATCTGTGAAAATTCAAAATGCGCGGATAAACTTCTTTTACAAAACTTTCAGCTTTTTCCGGCGTTTTTTCCTTTAAGCTCTCATAAATTCTCAAGGCGCAAAAACCCAAAACCGGCGGCTGAGTAATGCCAGAGGTGAAGTAGTCTGGCGCATCGGGCGAATTTTCTGTTTTCCAGTACTTTGGACCCGGGAAATATCTTTCTGGCTTTGCTTTGTAAAACAAAATGTGCGGCACAAGACCGTTTTTCCATTGAGAATGTCCCAAAAAATTTAGAAAAATTTCAGCTGATTTTTCAGGATTTTGTAAACTTGCTCCAAGTTCATTAAATCCTGTATCCCAAAGCCAATTGCCCTCATAATAACCTTTATCCGGAGGACGAACTAGTATTTTTTCTTTATCGCCATCCCTTCTTTCTATTTCCACTTCCTGTTCGTTTTGTTCCAAAATCTCTGATGCTTTTATTATTAAAGCTTTATTTTCAGTTTCCGGATTTTTTAATTGCTCGCTCATAAATAACTCCTTAAATATATTGTACAAAAAAAGACGGCTTTATAACACCGCCTGTCGTTATCAATTTTTTGTTAAAGTTTTTTTGATAGCTCTACTGCGCCGATTACTCCGGAATAAGAAGTAAGAGCGCCTTTTACTATTTTGGATTTTGGAGTATTTCTGAAAATTGGAAGCAATTCTTCACAGCGTTTTGATACTGCTTCGACAAACCCCGTTTCCTGCGCCAAACCTCCGCAAATTACAAAGCATTCAGGATTGACAATGGCAATAAAATTGGCACAACCTATGGCAGTATTTTCTATCACTTCTTGCCACAATCTTGGAAGTTTCTGAGGAATTTGTTTAACGCTGTAGTTACATCTTTGCTCTAAAGCTCCTGCTGAAATATACGCCTCAAGATGTCCAAATCCTCCGCAGCCGCATTGCCGACCGTGTGGGTAAATAATCATGTGGCCCGGCTCTATATCGTGAACGCCGCGGTAAATCTCTTTATCAATTACTATCCCACCTCCAACACCAGTTCCTATTGCAATACCTGCAACGCTTTTGTAACCAAAACCGGAGCCACAAATTGCTTCGCCGTAAATCTGAGCATTAACATCATTTTCAATACCGATTTCTTCAACTCCCATCATTTTCGCCCAATCTCTATAGCTTTTATCCTTCCATTCCTTTTTATTGGGCGATCCAATAATCTCAAATGTTTTATAGTCAAACGGCCCAAATGAAGCGAAAAAAAGATGTGCTGGTTTTCCAAAATTATTCAAAATCGCCTCGCTAACCCTTTTTCCAGTTGATTCAAAGTCCTCTGTTTTTATACCATCAATAACATCGTATTCATTTCCGTCACAAGAAACTACTTTTTTTCCTTTTGGCTTACAGGACTTTTGAAGCAAGCGGCCGATTTTGACTGTTTGCGCCCCAATATCAATCCCGGCATATAAATCTTTCATTATTATACCTCCCTCTTTTTGATATACTTATTTAACATTTTTTTAATACAATTGTCAAATCGCCAACATTAACAGGCAGCGGTCCGGTTTTTATTAAGTCGCCAGTTTTTTGAAAAAAATTATAACTGTCAAAGTTTGCTAAAGAATTGTCCGACATCAACCTAAGTTTTTTTGCTTTTTTTAATGTATCTATGTCTACAACTGCGCCGGCTGCATCAGTATTATCTTGACCATCAGAATCTATTGACGCAAAGCAAGTATCAGACGGAATATAGGGCAAAACAGCCAGGCAAAGATGAGTGTTTCGGCCGCCCTTACCTTTTCCTTTAACATTCACTTCTGTTTCGCCGCCAGCAATAAGAGCTTGTCCGAGCTTTATTTCTTTCAAAAGTTTTTGTCCGACATCAGATGCGCTGCCCGTTAACCTATCAGTTAAAATCTGTGGTTTGTAGCCCAAACTTTTTGCTTTATCTCTCATTGCCTCAAGCGCTATTTTATTTGTAGCCAATAAATAGTTTGTAATATTTTTGAAAAAATTTTTGTCTTTTGGTGTTTCAATTAGTTTCGTTTTAGGAAAGTTATAGCAATCAATTATTTTTTGCGCGTCAGAAATCGTTGAATTATCAAAAACTGTCGGACCAGAGGCAATTACCGATAAATCATTTCCCGGAACATCAGAAATTAAAAAAGTTAAACATTTTAACGGATAAATTATTTTTGCCAATTCGCCGCCCTTGACTCTATCAAGATGCTTGCGCACAATGTTTATTTCACCAATG
>Ga0210057_1006983_pt1 | contig 13885 bp, 11 predicted proteins | sample CryGeyCG2114_010_2_FD_183968 | JGI IMG/M metagenome (GOLD analysis project Ga0210057, IMG submission 183968) | Groundwater microbial communities from aquifer - Crystal Geyser CG10_big_fil_rev_8/21/14_0.10 (SPAdes) (version 2) | ecosystem: Environmental > Aquatic > Deep subsurface > Groundwater ... | reverse complement strand
GGCGCAGCTGGCGTCTGAAGGCGGCGCGAAGATATCGCCGGAGATGATATTGGCGACGAACGGCGTGACGGGGGGACTTACGGCGGCGCTGCTGTCTCACCTGCAGGCGGGCGAAGCAGTGGGATTATGCGAACCATTCTTCCCGGCTCATGACTGGCTGGTGCGCGCGCTGCATTTTGTGCCGCAGTACGTGCCGTACCGGGAGGACTGGTCGCTTGATGCGGCGGCGGTACTGAAGATGATCCCGCAGGTACGGGCGCTGGTGCTGGTTAATCCGGCGAATCCATCCGGCACCGTGCTGGCGGCCGAGGATCTTACGCAGGTGTACGCTGCCTGCCGGGAACATGACGTGCTGCTGATTGTGGACGAAGTGTACCGAGACTTTGTGTGGGAGGGTGAACACGCTTCCCTATTGGAGCTGACGGATGATTATTCCCATTTAGTTGTCGTGCGGAGTTGGTCAAAGAACCTGGCGCTGGCTGGTTGGCGGATTGGGTATGCGGTGAGCAGCTCCGAAAGGGTGCGGGCAATGACGCAGCCGCCTCACGAAGCGCTGTACGTCGGTGCGCCAGGGCCGGTGCAAGACGTGGTGGCGGAGCTGTTAGACCGCCACCGGCCGATTGTCGATGAGTTCATCCGCGGACTGCTTACACTCTACCGTCAAAACCGGCAGACAGTCATTGAGGCCTTTCGAGCTTACGGCATGGATCCGGTACCGAAAGAGGGCGCCTACTACATGCTTATCCGCCATAACCGCGAGAGGGATATAGCGGCGATGCAGGAGCTGTTGGACAAAGGCATTGCCGTAGCGCCAGGGGTTCCTTTCTTTCGACCAGGCACAAAAGATACCGGTTATATCCGCGTACACTTTGCGTTGAGTGAGTCCGACCGGAGACGGGCGGCGGAGATCTTATTTTCAAACAATGCCTCCCCACAATCTCTCATATGAAGGGGGAAGACATTTCTAGCTATGCAGCTGATTGTTATTAGGCACGGTCAGACTGACCATAATGTCGGCCGGGTGTTGCAAGGGCAGCGGCTTGATGACCCGCTCAATGCGGTCGGCCGGCGGGAGGCGCAAGCACTGGTGTCAGTTTTAGCCGATGAGCATATTGCGGCGCTGTACTCTTCCCCGCTCAAGCGGGCGCGGGAGACCGCGGAAGCGTTGGCGGGAGCGCGCCTGCTGCCGATTGTGTTCCGGCCGGAGCTGATGGAGCGGGATTTTGGCGAGCTCTCCGGACAGACATGGGAAGACGTGATGGCGGTACATGGCGGCCACATGCAGGAGCAAAACAAGCAGTTGCGCTATGATTACACATCGTTTGGCGGCGAGAGCCACGAGCAGGTGCGGGCGCGGCTGCGGCAGCTGCTGGAAGAGCTGGCGGCGTATCATGGCGGGGATGCGGTTGCCGCCGTGACGCACGGCGGGGTTATCCGGCTGCTGCATGATGAGCTCAAGGTTGAGCTGCCGGCGCACGTGCCGAATGCGTCAATACATCGGTTCGAATTATAATTTCACCTCCTCTTTCCGCCAGCGGCTGCCCCCTCCCTCCTTCGCCAAGGGCTTCGGATGGGCGCGGCGCTTGAAGGGGAGAGAGCGGACCGAACCCCTCCCCGCCTCCCCTTCACAAGGGGAGGAACTACTGCTTCTGCTGCAGGAAGGCGTCGATGGCAGCGTTATAGGCGGCGATAAATTTTTGGGTTTCTTCGCTGCGCTTTCCGGCCTGTTCCGGTTCGTCATAACCGGGGATCAGCCAGGACGAGAGGGAGAGGATGGCGCGGTCGCTGACGACGGGCTGGCTGGTTAGGATTTTACGGACGGCAGCGGCAACGGCGACGCCGTTTAGGAGTGCGGCGCCTCCTAGCTGCGGCCAGGTGGGGATGGATTTGCCTATCTCTAAGAGCGATTGCTGCATCCGCGGCTCAGTAATGCTAAAGCCGACGAGTTTCTCGCCAATTTTCTTGCCGATCAGCGGCAGGGGCAATTTTCCCGAGAGCATCTCGTCAATATCCTGCTGGTTTATTCTCCCGTGAAAGTACGGTACGTCTTCCTGATCATGCCGCTCGATGTCCAGCAGGCCGGAGTCGCCATTATCCGTGGCCATTACCACCGGGATTTTATGCTGTTTCGCCTGATCGCGCAGGAGGATTTTGATGCGGAGATTATCTATTTCATCAATGATGATGTCGGCGCCTGCGCAGAAGGCTTCAATATTCTCTTCGGTGATACCTTCGGGGTACAGCGTCAGCTCAGCATAGGGGTCAAGCTCATACAGTTGCCGGGCAGTCATGTATACTTTCGGCTCGGTGAGATCCGTAATGCCTGCGCGGATACGGTTGAGGTTCGTTAGCTCCAGAGTGTCGGGATCGGCCAGGCGAAAACGCTTACCGCCGCCGGTTAAGACAATGGCGAGCGCGATACTGTTGCCGACAGAGAGGCCGCCGAGCGCAATGGTGCTTCGGTAAAATATTCTCTGTTCCTCGGCAGGAATGAGGTTACGATTGCGGGCAGTGCGGACTTCGTGATACTGAGCGTCATCCAAAAGATGCAGCAGGGTGTTGCGCCAGGGCAGATATGCCCAGACGCCGGCGGTGTGCGGCTGTTCTGCTCCGTAGTGCTGCCCGCGGTAGTTGGCAAATTGTTTGTCCCGCTCGAGAGGGTTGAGGTGCAGCGGAGGGTTTTGCAGCACGAAATATTCTTTGAGCTGAGTGTCGTACGTGTCGATGATGCGCGGGCTGTTGGCATCAATAAGCGCCTCAAGCGCGGCGGTATCTTCAGCGGTGGTGAGGCGGAAGAGGCGCGGCTGGGGGGCGGCCGTTTCACTCGGCGTAGGGATGAGTTTATCGGCGAGAGGCATATAGCTATAGTAGCATACTACCAATACGAACATTGTGAGAATTCCAGCCTGCTACCCCGTGTGCAGAGAAGAAAATTTCTGTGTATTCATTGACAACTGCGTTAGTAATCCGTATGGTTCTGGAGCAGTTCTTTTCATTTTCAAGGGCCATATGTCACTGGCCCAAACCCTGTTTGTCTTCCTTCCGCCAGCTGGCGGACAGTGAGGCACCCTGTTCAAAGGAGTTTGTGATGAAGCGTTATGTGTGGAGTGTATGGTTTTTATTGTTATTCCCAACTTTGCTGTTTGGCGCCGAGCCAATCCGACAAACACCCCTCTCATTTCAGTTGCCGCGGGCAACGGCAGCGAACCTGTCTCTGGCAATGCACGGGTGGAATTTTTCCCGCTCAGGTTTGTCAGGCGAGAATTGGCTGCGCCGGTTTACTGATGCCATTCAAGCAGAGGTGCCTACGGGGCTAGGCAACGAGAGGCAATGGGATGTGCAGCCGTTCTATTGGGACACGATTGCCGGCGACTACTGGTCGACGGCGCCGCACAAAGCAGTTCAGCGCGCGTTTGAAGTCGGGGTACGGCTGGGATCGCAAATAGTCGAACGCGGCTATGATCGTGTCCACTTGTACGGATACTCGGCCGGAGGAGAGCTGGCGGCAATGGCGGCATGGCAGGTGAAGCGGCTCTCGCCGGATACCACGGTGCAGCTGACACTGCTGGATCCATATGTGCCGGGACGGCAAGGTTTGGATGACGGCGTGCTCACAGACTGGGCAGACCATTACTTCACGGAAGATTCCGGTTCTGGTTTTTTTCCCTATTTATCCTGGACAGATAATCCGCTGCCGAATGCATTTAATGTTGACATTTCTGATTTCGATCCGGTGTTCTCATTCAACCCGGACACAATCTTCGGCGTGGGACACTTGGAAGTGCGATGGCAGTATGAGCAGACTATTTACGGTAATCGGCCGTGGAATAGCGGCACATTCGGATTTCCTCTTTCCATGGAAGCGTTGGGTGAAGACTGGAATCCGGCCGCTGAGTACCCCAAGGGTGAGGTTGTCTCACTGGGCGGGTCCGGCAATGCGCCCTATCGATTCCCCGCAGTTATCTTCAGCCAAACGGTGGATAACCCGGCCGCCCTGCAGGTTGCTGAACAGAGTCCCATGGGTGTTTCGGTGACGCCTGATGCGTTTACGTTGTCGGCCGGAGGCGGGCCTGCATGGGTGCGCTTCTTTGTCGATACACAGCGGGAAATTAACTCGCTCCGGTTTACGTTTGCCAGTGATGGCAAAGGGCTGGCGGCGGTGTATTGGGATAATGAGCCGATCCGTCTGCTGCAAAGCGATATGCTGCCGCTTGATCCGACGGAGTACTCCGTGTACCTCTCGGAAGAAGCTGCCGGACGGCATGAGGTGGCGCTGCGTCTGGATGGTGCAGATAGCCAAGTGCGCTTCAGCAATGTGGCGTTAGAATTTCTGGCGCTGACGCGCACCCCGCTTTTCTTAAATGGCGATTATGATGGCAATGGCCGTGTGGACCAAGTTGACTTAGACCGGGTACTTCTCAACTGGGGCCGGGACACAGTTGATCAAGAAGAGCTGGATCGCGTGTTACTAAATTGGGGACGCTCCTCGATCGGCAGTGCGGCGGTTCCGGAGCCGCCAATGATAGCGCTGGCGCTGGCAGGGGCAGCGATGCTCTGTGCGCTGCGGCCCTCTGTGTACGTTTAATCCCTTCGTAAGGGTGACAATCTTCTTTGTGCCGCTTCCTAACCCGGAGCGGCTTTTTGTATCCGGATCCGGAGTCTCAACTTCCCGGGTACTGACCGGCGGTTTGCCGGGTCAGCACGCCAGGCATTATCGTAAAAAAGACGGAGCTTCGAGCTCCGTATAAAAGGACAGGATTTACTTGAGCGTCCGGTCTTTAGCGGATTTTTTTACAATCAGCGGCCAGGTTAGTTTGCCCACGATTAGCGTGGCGGCTATTCCGGGGGATACATTCCAGTATACTGCCATCTCAAGACCGGTACTGAAACACCATTTGCGCAAGGCGCGTGTCCAAAAACTGGCCATGCTATGGCCCTCCTTGAAAAAAGAAAGAACGGGTAAACGACGCTTGATCTTCCTTGCTGCCAGTGAGACTTGCCTTCGGCGACTCCTCCCCATGCCTGCAAAGATGTACGATGCGTACCTTTCAGTCCTAGCAGAAATTGCTTACTTTATGCAATCTTCCAGCGTACGGCGGGGAGTGCTGCGCAATGCTCCAGCGCTGCTGCGGCCAATGCGTATAATCGATTGTGGTAATTGGTCGCTGTTTATGGCTCGCTGCAGCTGCCGGCGAACATCTTCGCCGGCTTCGATGGCGGCCACCTGCGGCATGACGGCTAAACCGGCAACGGCGGCTTCCAGCCATAGTTGCTCGAGGACGCGTCCGGCCTCCAGCCATTGCGCCGGCGTGTCGCCGGTTGAGGTAATGACCGCCAGCGCACTAGCACTTTCAATTTGCAGTCGGGTCTTCGGGGCTTCCTGTTTGTGAATAGGGGCCATGCGGACCATGAGGCGGCTGAGCAGGGAGACAGGTGCAGGCATTCCCATAGCATAGCCCGGCATCCCGTCCGGTTGGCGGGTCCAGTTGTTGCGCACCCAATGAGACAATTCCTGTTTAAAATCTTTACGTGAGAGCGTGTGCTCGGTGCCAAGTTCCGAGAGCCGGGCGATGTGGTTAATGATGTCCCGGTCCTCGATGAAGATGACCTGCGGGTGTTGCGCGGCCGGCAACTGTGCTTTTTCGGCAGCAGTAAGCGGGTGGGCATCATATAGTGAGCGGTCAGTCCGGCGTTCAGCGATGGCGGCAAACAGTTCGTTGGCGACTGTCTTGGTATTAGGGTCGGTGTACCCATCCCGAAGGATAACGCGGGCAACCGGCTGATCCTCCCCTTCTCCTTGCGGGAAATAGGTGATGCGGGCGGCCATGTCCCAGTGCCTGGCGGCGATGGCAGCATTCGTAACTGCACAACCGAGGCTGACATACAACTGCCGATGGTCCGGATCGGAGATGTGCAAGTGTCGATCCCAGTCGACAAAGATATCCAACTTGTCACCGTTAACGCGAAACTTCCAAGGTTGGGTATTATGGGCTGACGGTGCCATGATAGCAGACGGAATTATCCTTGTTATTCGCCGGTTAAGGCTCTTTACAGCCTTTATAGACCTATTTTGATTGCTTGGTTGTGCCATAGCTGGTTGATCCATAACCTTTAGGATAAAACCTGTCTTTGTACACCACCAATTCTATTCTGTCAACTTTTATTGACACTTTAATTATCTATCTCAGCTACATGGCTTGGTCGTTTCCGGCCAGCCCGGCAAGTACAAAAAAATTGCCTACCCAATAGAAGCAGGCGTACAGCAATCCTTGCTTTTGAGTAGGTCGTCTTAAGTTCTGTCCAGGTTCTGTGTGAGATCCTCCTCCGCGCAATCTGTTAGCTATTGCCCGGTTTTGGCGTACAGTTTTTCGGCTTCAGCTTTGAGCGGACGCCACCAGGATTCATTGAGCCGGTACCATGAGACCGTTTCTTTGAGCCAATCGGCAAAGGAATGTTCCGGCTGCCAACCTAGCTCTCGCTTTAATTTGCCCCAATCGACTGCATAGCGGCGGTCGTGACCGGGGCGGTCTTTGACGAATTCAATATTGTTCTCCGGAATCTCGAAGAGTTGCAGCAGCTCTTGGGAAATTTTCAGATTTGAGACAGCCTCATCCATGCCGCCGACCACGTATGTTTCCCCGGCTTTCCCCTTCTCCAAGACCCTTTCAATGGCCCGGCAATGGTCAAGCACGTACAGCCAGTCACGAACATAGAGTCCGTCGCCGTATAGTTTTATGGGCTGGCCATCAATAAGGTTGGTGATCATACGGGAGATAAATTTCTCCGGGTGCTGGTACGGACCGTAATTATTGGAGCAGTTGGTAATGGTAACCGGAAGGCCAAACGTACTATGATAGGCACGAACCAGGTGGTCGGCGGCGGCCTTCGAGGCGGAGTATGGACTGCTGGGACGGTAGAGGGTGGTTTCGTTAAATTTTTCTCCGGTGTCCAGCGGGAGCGCGCCGAACACTTCGTCGGTGGAGATGTGGTGGAAATGCAGTTTGCGGTGGCGGGCAGCTTCGAGCAGCGTGAAGGTGCCGGTGACATTCGTTTCCACAAATGCTTTCGGTCCCAAAATAGAGCGATCCACATGTGTTTCAGCAGCGAAATGGACGATGATATCCGCTTCAGCGGCTAGCTCATTGACCAGTTCAGCATTGTTGATATCTCCCCTCACGAAATGATAGTTCGGTTGACTGGCAACATCTGCAAGATTTTCAGGATTGCCGGCATACGTTACAAGATCTAGGTTGACTATCATGTCATCCGGATGGCGCTGCAGCCAATAGCGGATAAAATTTGAGCCAATAAAACCTGCTCCCCCGGTGACTAATAATGTACTCATATCAGGCTGGTTATATCACGCGGACTTTTTCCTAGCAAACAAAGGCTCTGCTGGTTTCTTCAGCGGGCGGGCGGCAAGCAGTCCGGTTAATTTCTCATGTGTTTCGGGCATAAAGGAAGCAATGGCGGCGTTGATGGTAACCAGTGAACGGTAGAGTTGGTTTAGCACCTTCTCTAGCTCCTGAACCCCCTCCAGCCTTCCCTTATTTGGGGAGGAGCCTGCTTTGGCAAGTTCCCATGGTTTTTTCTGTTCGATTAGCTCATCAGCTTTTTGAATTTCGTGCCAGATTACTTCGAGTGCTTTATCAAAGGCGAGAGATTCAAGGTTGGCGGCGACAGTTTGATCCCACTCTCGCTCCCCCGTGTAAAAGGGGAGCCTACTTTTGGAAGCCCCTATGCCCCTCTTCACAGGGGGGAGTTGACGGAGGGACTCCGTATCAGGGGGGGAAATTTTATATTGCTCCATCATATTCAATACGCGGGAGACGAGGTTTCCAAGACCATTGGCAAGATCGGCATTGTAGCGCTCACGCAGGCGCTCGGTGGAAAAATCGCCATCATTGCCAAAGGGGATGTCGCGCAGGATAAAATACCGCACGGCGTCGGCGCCGTATTCATCGGCCAACACCACGGGGTCAATGGCGTTCCCGAGGCTTTTGGAGATTTTTTGACCGTTTATTGTGAAAAATCCATGCGCGAAGACCTTCTTGGGCAGTGGCAGGCCGGCGGCCAGCAGCAGCGCCGGCCAGATGATGCAATGGAATTTGATAATATCTTTGCCGATGAGATGGAGGTCGGCCGGCCACCAGTAATCGAAGCCTATGGTTTGACCCTCTGCCCGTTCTCCCCGGTCAGCGGCAGATGACGGCAGGCCGTAACCGATGGCGGAGCAATAATTGAACAGCTCATCCAGCCAGACATAGATGGTCTGGCTGGCATCCCACGGCAGGGGGATGGCAAACTCGACATTTTGCCGCGAGATGGAAATGTCGTCTAGTCCCTGCCCGATAAAGGAGAGAACTTCTTTTTTTTTGCTTTCCGGCTGGATAACAAGGCCGCCTTTGGTGATGATCTTCGTGAGCGGTTCGGCGTAGGCGGAGAGCTTGAAGAACCAATTTTTTTCTTTTACGGTCTCCGGTACGGTTTGGTGGTCAGGACATTTACCTTCGTCATCTAATTCCGATTCTTTTAAAAATGCTTCGTGGCCGACGCAGTAGAGTCCCTCATACTCCCCTTCGTAGATTTCCCCGGAGCTTTTCAGCCGTTCAAAAAACTTTTTGACGGCTGCTTCATGCCGCGGCTGACTGGTACGGATAAAGTCATCATAGCGAATGTTGAGCTTCTGCCAGGCGGCGGCAAAGCGGGCGGAGTTTTCACCAACAAATTCCTGCGGTGACATGCCGGCGGCGCGGGCTGCTTGGGCCATTTTCTGGCCGTGCTCGGCGGTGCCGGTGAGGAGAAACACATCCCTGCCCTGTTGCCGGTAGTGCCGCGCCAGCACGTCGGCTGCAATGGTGGTGTAGGCCGAGCCAACGTGAGGCGCGGCGTTCACATAGTAGATGGGAGTGGTGAGATAAAACTTTTTCATCCTTGAAAAGATTAGAACTTATTCGCTGTTACGTACAGCATACCAAGCGTGAGTAGTCACAAAGTACAAAAGTTAGCAAAGCCTAGAACTCATTCCAAATCAAGTTTACCAGTCGAGAGACTGGCTTTTCGCGCTGACATCCAAACTGGAGGGGCAATATCAGGATCTTTCGAGCCTGCAGTAATTCGTTGCAGGCTATGGGTTGATTTTACAGTGCCGGACAGAGGTTGGGATATGAATGCTAAATACAACGGAAAGTACAGGTTATCTGCAGACTCGAACACGAGGATGGAATGCGTTAGTGTATCCAGTTCTGTGCTTTGGTTGCAATTTGTGATTGATGACCTGTGCATGTTAATTGGTTCTCTTTTTACACCACTTTTATTTTTCGTTATCACCTTGCATCGTTAATTTTGCCAAATCATACACATACAGCGGCAGGCAGTTTGGCTCTTTAATAACTTCCAGCGGTTTGATGCCCGAAAAGGGGAAAGCATAGACAAGGCAACGGCGGCCCCGCGGCAACGTTTGCCGGGAAAGCACACGGCGAATCTGCTGCATGTGGTCCGGCATAAGAAAAACAAACACGACGGTCGTGTCCGGCGGCAGCGTTTGCTTGTAAAAATTGCGCCATTTTACCTTCACACGGCGATATCGCAACGAGCGGATCGCAGCGATACCCCACAACACGGGAGAAAGTTCGTACCCGGTGGCAGCGGCCCCGCGGCTGGCGGCGGCGATGAGCGTCCGGCCGTCGCCGGCACCAAGGTCAACAAGGTGATCAGCCGGTCCCAATGTAATTCGGGCAAACCCGCGGCGGATGGCGCGGTTCCAGGTCGGCGCATAGGGGGCGCCAATCAGGCCGGCATACGCAGTTGGAACGAGCGCGAGAAGAAACAAAAGACTGGCTATGTTAAAAATGGTGGGCACAATGATGAACGTCGAGGATGAAAGAGCCAGGTTACACGGCGATCCCCTGCCCGCTGGCGGGACGCTTGGCTCCTGAGACCTTTTCTCCTTTTCTGCAAGGAGAGGAATTTTCTGCTACGAGCCCTCGCGGACTCGCAGACGACGGGTCATGGCGGTAGTGGCTTTGGGAATGCGAATCGTCAGAACGCCGTTTTTGATCTTTGCTTCGGCTGCATCGGCATCAATTTCAACCGGTAATATGATAGAGCGGGAGAACGAGCCCCAGTAACACTCCTGGTAAAAATAATCTTCCGGGTTGACAGCGAGCGCGCGGCGGCGTTGACCGCGGATAGTGACCATATCGTTGGTGATAGAGACGTCAAGATCCTCAGGGGCGACGCCGGCAATGGTGCTTTGAATAATGACATTCTCCTCATCCTGAAAGACATCAACAGTGAGTTGACCTTCCTGCTCCTCATACTCCTGCGCTATTTGACCGTTGTCTTCATCGGAGTATTCCTCTTCCGGTTCCTCTTCCGGTTCCGGCTCGCTCATAGCTTGCTCCAGGTATTGTCCATCGTCTGGCGCAACCGCCTCATCAACGATGTGCGCATTTACCTCTTCGGCTTCCTCTTCAGAAACAACTTCATGCCGGCGGCCGCGGCTCATGATGCGGGCGCCAGTGAGACGTTCAAAAAATCCGGGGGTTTCTTGGACCATATGGTCATTATACCAGCAGACGGCGGCTGGCGGCAATCTCTTCCAGACGGCGGGCGGCGTCGGCGGCGATCTGTTCTTTTTCACTGATCACACCGGCGGGTGCCTTGCCGCGCATACGTTTCAGTTGGACGGCTATTTGGCCGGCGCGTTCTTGCAAGGCAGCGGCCTCTGCGTCGAGGCGGGCGGCGGCAGCGGCGCGGGCGGCGGCAGTGAGCGAAGGGGCGGCCAGCATGGCAATTCCGCCAGTGTTCAACGGCAGAGGCTGCATGCCGTCTTCCGCCTTTTCGATGATCTGAGCCCGGCCGAGCGCCGCGGCCGCGGCCGGCAGCGGGCAGGATCCCGGTATGTGTACCCGGACCGTTTCTGCCGGTGGAATCGCAAACAGTGTCCGAGCGGAGCGGACGGCAGTGATAATATCCTTAAAACGCTCCATGGCGCGGTGGGCGGCGGCGGCATCAGCACTGACGGACGCTTCGGGCCAAGGCGCATTTATGAGTAATACCGGCGCTTCCCCGCCCCGTAACCCTGAGGAGTAATCCTGACGAAAATCTTCCCAGAGTAGTTCGGTGAGGTGCGGCATGAATGGGTGCAGCAGCGCAAGGGTATCGGCAAAGACGCGACGCGCCGTTGCGGTTGAGCCGCCTGTTTTTAGAATTTCCAGGTACCAATCAGCATATTGATTCCAGAGGAATGTGTGGATTGTGTGCGCTGCGTCACCGAGTCGGAATTTCTTGATATCGACCGTGACTTGCTCGGCAGTGCGGGCCAATTCGTCCGCGATCCAGACATCGGCGATAGTGGGGGTGGCAGATTCCCCCTCTCCCTCCTTTAGAGGCCAGGGCTGAAGATTGTCTAACAGGCGGGCTATGTTCCAGATTTTATTTGCAAAATTTCGGGCGGCGGTGACGGCTTCTTCGTCAAACTTGACAGCTTGGCTGCCGTAATTGAGTTGGTAGATCAAGCCGAACCGCAGCGCGTCAGCGCCATGGCGTTCAATCTGCGCAAGCGGGTCAATAACACTGTTCGGATCTGACTTGCTCATCTTTTTACCTGTGCTGCCAGTGATTAGCCCGTGCAAGAGTACCTGTTTGAAAGGGATTTGGCCGGTGGCGTAGACAGTCATCATAATCATACGTGCTACCCAAAAGAAAAGAATGTCATAGGCGGTTTCCAGAACGGCAGTAGGATGGAATTTCTGGAAATCCGGGCTGTTTTTCAGCAGTTCTGAGAGAGAAAGAGCCGCGTCTTCGGTGAGACGGCGGTCTATGAGCGTACTGAATGTCCACAATCCGGAGGAAAACCAGGTATCCAGGGTGTCCGGATCCTGTTCCCATCCGTCTCCTGCCGGTTCCTCTCCAACCTGGATCTCGTCATCACGGTACCAAACGGGAATGCGGTGGCCCCACCAGATTTGCCGGGAAATACACCAGTCCCGCAAATTATCTACCCAGTGAAAATACAGTTTTTCGTACCGATCAGGAAGAAGCCGGACCTCTTTGTCCCGTACTACCTGCTGCATAATTTCCTTTAGGCTTTTTTTCCCGCCCTGCGCGCTCTTTGCACTATTAGAATTGAGCGGCCAGGAGACGGCGGGTTTGTTGACATCAATAAACCATTGCAACTTAATTTGTGGTTCAATCGTTCCTTTGCCCCGAGAGTTCACTGCTTTGCTATGGAGGTATGATTCATCAACGCGAACGAGCAACTCCTTGCTTTTAAGTTTGTCTACTATTTTTGTTCTTGCTTCAGCAATCGTTTGACCGGCAAACTCCCCTGCTATGTCTAATAGTTTTCCGTCAAATCCGATGATCTGCTCCTTGTCTAACCCGTGACGTTCCGCAATTTCAAAGTCAATTTGGTCGTGCCAGGGGGTGATCGTCATGACGCCGGTGCCGAAGGTGGGATCAACTGCATTGTCTTTAATAACCGTGGCAGTGACGGGGCCATTTATCCATTCGGCCGTAAAAGTGTCACCGTGGGAATAGTGTGAGTACCGCTCATCGTCAGGATGCATAACGACGTATTTATCCCCGAATTTTGTCTCGGGGCGTGCGGTGCCAATGACAAAGGGTCCGTACTGGAAATAATAAAACGGTGTTTCTTCCTCCACACGTTCAACTTCGTCATCGGAGACAGTAGTTTGTAATACCGGGTCCCAATTCACAATTCTCATACCCCGGTAAATAAGGCCGTCGCGGTACATGCGGGAAAACATCCGGCGTACCACCTGGTTCATCGCTGGTTCCATAGTATATCGCTCACGCGACCAGTCGCAGGAGGCGCCGATGCGCCGAATCTGCGATTTAATGATGCTGCGGCTGTCCTCTACGTACTGTGCAATTATTGTGACCAACTTCTCCCTGCCAAACTCCTGCCTCGGGTCGGTAATACCCTCTTGCTGCAGCCGACGGATCACGACGCTTTCAGTGGCAATGGCGGCATGATCGGTTCCCGGCAGCCACAGTGCCTCGTAACCTTGCATGCGTGCGGCACGGATGAGCACGTCCTGAACCGTCATACGTGCGGCGTGACCGATATGTAAGCGGCCGGTAGCATTCGGCGGCGGCATACTGATGGCAAAGGGCGGTTTTTCACTGGCAGCATTAGCTGTAAAGGCGCCGTCGGCCTCCCAGCGACGGTAGACTGCCTCCTCATGGTCGGCAGGATTGTACTGTTTCGATCGAGCACCCATAGGTATGTCCCTACTTAACAAAGCTTAACTTAGTCTTGAAGTCAATGTTTCGCACTGAGGTATACGGAAAAATATGATGAACCCAGTCTGCGGCTTGTTAACACCGCAAGACTAGCCGCGGGGTTTGGCTTTTTTTATTGCTTATTCGCTGCCTGTATCTTCCCCACCAGGCGCATTCCGAATATTTTACCTGGCCAAATCGGCAGCCAGCACGTATACTGGTTGGTCTATGGCGTTAGCGTTGCGTATCGGTTCGGTCCATGTGTTGGGATGGCGGGAGCAGCGCCCGCCGCGAGCATGTAGCTGCCGGGAAGCGGATGCAGCGTGTGCGCCGCCTTTCGTTTTCAGTATTTCGGGCCAGGTGAACTTTCGCGGGGCACTGCTTCATTTGACAGAATGCCGGCGGCTGCGCTGCCGGCGGCTGACAAGCCGAGTCTTTCGCGGCATGGAGCAGAAGCTGGCCTGGTTGATGGCAGAAGAATCGCTGCTTGGCTGCGTGCATATCCAGCCGGCACTGTACGGCCGGCGGCAAGTGGTGGCTCGGCGGTGGGATTTTGTGATGATTGCCTATCACTTGGCACATTGTCCTCGGGAGAGTTGTGCACAGCTGCGGCGGGCGCTGCTGCTTTCCG
>Ga0210057_1006982_pt1 | contig 13887 bp, 16 predicted proteins | sample CryGeyCG2114_010_2_FD_183968 | JGI IMG/M metagenome (GOLD analysis project Ga0210057, IMG submission 183968) | Groundwater microbial communities from aquifer - Crystal Geyser CG10_big_fil_rev_8/21/14_0.10 (SPAdes) (version 2) | ecosystem: Environmental > Aquatic > Deep subsurface > Groundwater ... | reverse complement strand
TACAGAGATAGTAGTAGCTATGCCTAAAGGGATGCTCACGACGTAACTGCTGGCGATGACCAAGCCGTCTAGGAAATTATGCAGACCATCACCGATCAGATTCAATGGAGCCAAATGATAAGCATGGGCGTGAGCATGACCTTGACCAAGAGTTTGATGGTGCTGATGAGCATTTTTATAATGATGATGATAGTGGATAAATTTTTCTACGAGGAACAAAACAAAAAAGCCAATGATAATAAATAATCCCGTAAAGAGAGAATATCCTTCTTCAACTACTTCCGGCAGGAAATGCAGGAAAACTCCACCTAACAAAGCACCGACGCTTAAACTAAGTAACAGCAGAAGGATATTGTCAGGAATCCTTTTCTTAAATAAGAAAGGGATAATCACTAACACAGAAATTAAGGAGACGACAATGACCGAACCGAGAGCATATAGTAATGGTGACATCTTTCTAAAAAAGATCTGCTAATATAAATAGTTATTGATTTCTATTCTCAATAAGACCATTTGATGAATTGATTAGAAATTTAAGAAATAGAAAATAAAAAAAATTAATTCCTACGGTAATTGCGGGAATTTCCGTTAGAGGTTCTTCCTGAGGAATTGCGACCGGAGAAATTACTGCTTCCGGAATTGTTGTTATTGCTCCTTCCTCTGAAACTAGATGGGCTGTCACTACCGCTACGACCATTTCCTTGGAAATTGTTGCTTCTTCCACGGAATCCAGATGAACCTTGAGAACTGAAGCTGCTACTCCTTTCGCTATCATTCCTAGAGAAATCACGATTTCTGCCTCTAAAACCAGCAGGTCTTCCTTCACTACGACCGTTCCTTCTACCGCCATCTCTAGGTCTTTCTACCCTAGTCTGAAACTGCAGTTTAGGATAGACTTCATCAGGAAGTTCTTTGATTTCCACACTATATCTACGGAAGATTCCATCGAAGTTGCCGAAATCAGGAGGTGAAAGTAAAGTGATCGCTTTTCCAGATTCACCGGCACGGGCGGTCCTGCCTACTCTGTGGATGTATTCCTGCGGATCATGAGATAGATCGTAGTTGAAAACGTGAGTTACACCTTTGATGTCTAGACCACGAGCAGCTACTGAAGAAGCTACCAGACATTTAGTCTTGTCATGGTTGAAATTTTCAATAACTCTCAATCTCTGGTTCTGAGACATCTTACCATGTATCATCTCTGATTTAATACCATTTGCACGCAAGTTATTCTGCACTAACTCCACAGTGGATCTTTTGGAACAGAAGATGATCACGCGATCAGTATCTTCTTTCTGCAAAAGATGTACCAATAAAGAAAATTTCTGGTGCAAAGGCACGTTATAGTAATACTGCTCTAACAGGTCTTTCTTGACATGCAGTTCAGCTTCCGCTTCCACCGGATTGTGCATATACTTCTTCTTCAAGTAGTCGATCTCATTAGAGATGGTTGCACCAAAAAGTAGGATCTGTCGAGTTTTAGGCATAGTTCGCATAATCTCTTCGATGTCTTCGATGAAACCCATTTCCACCATCTTGTCTGCTTCATCTAAAACGAACATGGACATACGAGTCATATCGATATTTCTCCGATTAAGGTGGTCTAAGATTCTTCCTGGTGTTCCGACAACAATCTCGGAACGGGCGATTGCAGATGCTTGCGGGTCAAGAGAAACGCCGCCAAAGACAGTAGCAATCTTCAAGTCAAGGTTTTTACCCCATTTACGCAATTCATTGGAAATCTGGTTGGCTAACTCCCTAGTTGGTGCTAAGACTAGACCTTGCAACCCTTTACGGGGCACAACTTTCTGCAGCATCGGGATACCGAAGGAAGCAGTCTTACCTGAACCAGTACGGGAAATACCGATGATATCTTTCCCCTCATTTGCCAAGGGGATGGTTTTACTTTGGATTGTAGTAGGCTCAACAATTCCTTGTTGTTTTAAAGCGGTTACAATCTCTTCTTTTACATTTAGTTCACTAAAGTTCATTTTATTACTCCTATCTAACTAACTTATTAAGTGAAACAGAATTAGCAATTATACTATCTGTCTCGGCCAATTAAATATGTTATATCAATAAAGGGTTTATTTATAAATCTTTCTGGTAATTATTACTAATCGGTTATGATTGGTTATGGTTTGTAATAGCTTAAACTTATTACATAATCTTTAAATCTGCTAGCAAGGTTAATCTTAGATGACAGATGCTGAGATTACTATTATAGGGGGAGGGATTGTTGGCACAGCTATCGCTTACGAGCTAAGAGATAATGACCGAGTTTTCTTGCTGGACAAGAACAAATATTTCCCTAGCGATAATCAAAGTTCAAGAAGTTCTGGTGTAATCCATGCCGGGATCTATTATGACCAAAAACAAAGTCCACTGAAAGCAGAGCTATGTGTTAAAGGGAATGAACTGCTTTATGAGTTCTGTCAACGTTATGATTTACCGGCAAGAAAGACAGGTAAATTAGTGGTTGCTGTTGATGAAGTTGAAGATCAAGCTTTAGATGAACTGTTGATTCGAGCCAGAGAGAATCAGGTGCCAGGTGTTAAAAAGATAAGTGGCAGAAGCATTGGGGATTATGAAGAAAATGTCCAGGGTTATTCAGCCTTATGGGCGCCATCTTCAGGAATTGTTGAACCGACAGGAGTAGTTAGAAAATTAAAACAGTTATCTAATCTCGAAGGAAGATTGATGCTAGGCACCGAAGTTAAGAGTATCAGAGCAGGGAGAAAAGAATTTGTAGTTAAGGTCAAAACTTTTCAACAAGAAGAATATGAGTTCAGCACCAAATATCTGATTAATTCAGCAGGCTTAGATAGTGCTGAAATAGCACTGATGGTGAATCCAAATTTTCCCCTAAGAATCTTTCCCGTACGGGGAGAAGCAGCTAAATTTTACCAAAGTAATGAACAGCTTAAAGTCAGTAGGAATGTTTATCCGGCACCAAAATATTATACTAAACCAGATGGAACACAACATCTTACTGTTGGTGTTCATCTTACCCCAACTTTCACTTTAGATACTAAAGGAGATTATAAGAAGGAAGGGGGAGAATTTTCTTTAGGTAAGGAAGTAACTGTCGGTCCACTCAACAGAAAGAGAGGGATTGCCAAGGATGATTTATCTTCAGATCTGGCTGAAGCAGAAGAATTCTGGCAGCAGATAAAAGATTATTTCTCCCACATTAAAGAGCAAGACTTATCATTACATCAAGCTGGGATCCAGGCAGTTTTAGCTAATGGTCCTGATTTTCATATCGCAAGGGATAAAGTGTACCCCCAAATTATAAATTTAGTCGGTATCTGTTCACCGGGTTTAACCGCTTCGTTAGCCATCGCCCAGAAAGTTAAAGCGATGATTGAAGAAAAAAGATGATGTTAAGAATAAATAAAGAAATATAATAATTATCTGGAAAAATTTCCTACTGAAAATTTATTTATTCAGCTAAAGAAACGTTTTCTGCTTTTGGTCCTCTTTCTCCTTCAACTACGTCAAAGGTTACACGAGCCTCTTCTCTAAGAACTACGCCTTCATTAATTCCTGTTTGATGTACGAAATACTCTTTACCATCATCAGAAGTAATAAAGCCAAAACCTTTGGTCTTATCGAAGAATTTTACTTTTCCTTCCATTTAGATTGCCTCCTTACGTTTATCTTGACATGAAGCACAATAAACTGCTCTTGATTTACTACGTTCTACAACGAATCTTTCCTTACATACTCTGCAATATTTTACTAATTTGTAAGCAACCATGTCATTTCAGAAATAGCGTTGACTAAATCTGTTTTTGTTGAAGAAAAGATAATCATTTATAAAGCCTTTGCTTGTGATAAAGATATTAAACTAAAAAATTTACTCGGATTCTTCAGACTCTTCTGGTTCTTTAGCTTTCTTTTCTTCACATTTATCGCAAAGATACTGCCTTCGCTTACTTTTATCAACAACAAATCGTTTCTTGCAAAAAGAACAATATTTAACTACATTATATTCAATCATTTTTTTAGGGTTAAATTTGTTAAGGTAAAGGTCTTTTATAAAACCTTTGTTGTGAATCAGGACAAAAAGTTATTATAGTTAAAGAAAATTACAAATTATCATGAAAAAGATCTGGTTAATAGTAGGAATAATCTGGACTGTCTCAATTATTATGAGCATCGCTTTTTATTCTCAATTGCCTGAGAAAGTGGATTCACATTGGAATGCACAAGGTGAAGTTAACGGACAAATAAGTAAATTTTGGGGAGCATTCCTTAGTCCTGTGCTGATACTCGGCATTTTCTTGCTATTTTATATAATCCCGAAAATAGACCCCTTAAAAGACAACATCAAGAAATTTCAGAATGTTTATCACGGATTGATCTTAGTGATTATAATTTTCTTATTTTTGATCCACTTACAAACTTTGCTCTGGAACAGCGGTGTGAAGATTAACCCCGCCAATACTACTCCAGCCATTGTCGGCCTGATATTCCTCTACTTAGGATTCACTTTGAAAAAACTGAAGAGGAACTGGTTTATCGGCATCAGGACACCCTGGACGATAAGTAGTGATATGGTGTGGAAAAAGACGCATGAATTAGGCAGTAAATTGTTTTTGATTGTAGGGATAATTACTTTGACAGGATTATTATTTCCGACCTATTCCTTTTGGTTGCTGTTAGTACCAGTCTTTGCTTCAGTGCTAATATTGTTTGTTTATTCTTATCTGGAATATCGTAAAGAAAAGAGATAAATAAAAATATTTAAATAATCCAAAAAAATCTTTTTTGTTATGGGTTTGTTTCAATCGCTTGATAGTAAAATCAAATCGGTAGAGAGCAGACTGCATCAGCTAAGAAGCAGGTTAGTTGAACTGGAAGCGATGGAAAGGGATAGCTTAGTCAATAAAAACAGGGAAGGTGTGCATCGCCAAAGAATCAGGCAGACCAATTACAAGATAAAGATTTTAATCCAAAAATTAGAGAAGCTAGAGCAGAAAAAAGCAAGAAAAGAAGGATTAAGTGAGCATGCGACAAAATTACAAGAAAGTACAACTGAAAGAAGGGAAAGAGCCACCGAAATGGCTAAATCTAAAGTTATTAAATCAGTTAAAAATCATAAAAAGTGAACTAAGCTTATTCTAGAAAACCACGGTTAAGAGCTTTTTGAGCATATTCTCGACCGGTTAATTTCCCGTCATTATCAATATCAAAACCTTTATTCTGACGGTAACCTTTACTTCCTTTCTTGAACATGACCGCATCAAGATTGTCTGCATAACCAGGATTAAAAACTCCCAAGGCAACTTGTGGAGGATCACTTAGATCAAGATCAAAATTTCTTTTCTGTCGGGAAAAATATTCCCTAACCCAAGCCAGCTGATCAACTTGCGTCATCTCAGCCAATTCTTTGGTAGAAGTTCCCAAGTTTCTCGCAGTATCAGGCATGAACTGAATCAGACCAGTAGCGCCAGAACCAGCAAGATTTTTTATACTGGGATTAAATGAACTTTCATAATCCATGACCGAAAGCAAAGCCATGCAATGCATATCTAGATCAGTACATATCCCTGCAACTTCTTCCAGAAAACCATCTTCAAACTTGTTCTCTTTGATTTTACGTTGTAAAACAGGATTGTCATAATTTATCTGAGTATAAGAATTATCTTTAAGCTTAGGGATTACAGGGATAGGATGATAAGCAGCAGGTTTTTCTTTAGAACAATTAGCAGCAATAAAGATAAATTCATCATTGAATCGAACATTTCTGGATCCAGTATTTTTGCAATGATTACCATTTGCTTCATCCCAAGTGTCAAAAGCAGCAGAAATATCCCTTTTGCCATTGATACTTTGAGGATCAATATCTCCTTGGTACCGGAAGATATCATAACCTTTAGTTGTTTTCTCACCAACAGATCTGAATTCTGGATCAGATAATTGGCTATTAGCAAAATAGATCCCTGTGCCTAAAGCTAAAGCTGTAGCGAAAGCCCGAAAATATTTTTTAAAGGTCATTACAAACAAAAAAAAGAGTGTTTATATAAATGTTTGGTTATTAATTACTGACAAGTGAGAAAAAAGGAAAAAGGAAAATCAATGTTCTTTTGCAGCACTTTCTCCCGCGAAACGTTTAGCTACTTCTTCCCAATTGATTAAGTACATGAAGTTATCAACCCATTCTGCTCTCCGGTTCTGGTACTTCAAGTAGTAAGCATGTTCCCAAACATCACAGACTAAGATTGGTTTCATACCTGGCACCCAAACTTTCTGATGATTCTCCACAGAATAAATGGACAAACTTTTTCCAGGACACATTGCTAAGACACCCCAGCCGGAACCTTCAACAGCAGTAGTCGCAGCTTTGAATTGCTTTTCAAAAGCTTCCCAAGAGCCAAACCATTTCTCGATAGCAGCTAACAATTCACCATCTGCTTTGTTATCTTCTTTTCCTGGTCTCATGTTTTTCCAGAACATGGAATGTAAGATATGTCCCGCACCATGGAAAGCCGCTTCTTTCTCCCAATGCTTGATCAAAGAGAAGTCACCCGTTTCACGGGCTTCTTGCAATTTAGCGACGGCACCATTCAATCCTTTGACATAGCCAGCATGATGCTTGGTGTGATGGATCTCTAAAGTTTCCTTATCATAATAAGGTTCTAACGCATCGTAAGCGTAAGGTAATTCTGGTAGTTTAAATTCTTCAGTCATTTTGTTTCCTCCTATTTTTGATATTGTTGTTCTTTTTTAAGTTTATATGATGGTGATGAAATGATACTAAGATAAACTTCCCTAGCTATCTCATCTGCTCGATTAAGGTCTTCCTTAGGAAAAGGAGCAGAAGAATCTGCCGTAACTACAGCATCAATTCTCCCATACCTTTCTCTACGGATTATTGGTTCATTATCAACCATCTTAAATTTTACCAACTAAGTCTAAGCCTGGTTTCAAAGTATCTTTACCTGGCTGCCAGTTAGCAGGACAGACTTCACCGCCATGAGTCCTGACGAATTGTGCAGCCTGAACTTTCCTTAATAACTCAGCACTGCTTCTACCAATGCTATTGTCATTTAACTCATAAGCTTTCAGTTTTCCATCCGGATCGATGATGAATGTTCCCCTTAAACTCAGTCCTTCTTCAGGGATGTACGTTCCATATGCCTTACAGATTTTTGCAGTGGGATCAGCCACCATCGGAAATTGAATCTTCTTGATGGTTTCCGAATTGTCATGCCAAGCTTTATGAACAAAGGCAGTATCTGTACTCACGGAAAGAACTTCAATACCTAACTCTTGGAATTTAGCATAATTATCCGCTAGATCTCCTAATTCAGTAGGACAGATGAACGTAAAGTCAGCTGGATAGAAAACTAAGACCACCCATTTTCCTTTATAGTCATCAAGGCTAACAGTCTTGATCTGTTCGTTGTGGTAAACTTCTGTAGTAAACTTTGGTGCATCAGCATTGATTACTGGATGCTTCTCCATTACAAATTCTTGTGTCATTTTTCATACCTCGTATTTTTATCTTGCTATTTGCATTTGATATTGTAAGTTAATTTGCACAGGAAGTACAAACTCCAAGAAATACAATTTCAACTGCAGAAATCTTAAATCCAGGCTGCTTAATTTCTTTGATTGATTCATTCGCAAATTTATCTTGATGAACATCAAAAATCTTTGAACATTTACTGCAAACGCAATGTTGATGTTCATCCATTTCTGCATCATAATGATACTTTTTATTGATTTCTAATCTGGAGATCTCTCCTTGTTCGGCCATCTGATTAAGATTGCGATAGACAGTAGCTAAGGTGATAGCAGGGAGTTGTTTCTTAACCACCTGATAAACAGTTTCAGCTGTTGGATGAGTGTAGACAGACTTAAGATAATTCAAGATTGCTATTTTTTGAGTAGTATTTCTTGTAGGCATTTTCTTATTAATAATGATTATTATCTGATAATGACTATTGTTTATAAACTTTGTGGAAGAATGATGAAAAAAGGGAGATTTTGGAAGTAAACTTAATACAAGATAGAAAATATATTACTTATTTGAGTTTTCTCTAGCGTAAGTTAGTGCTTTTACAATTAATCCAAGATTTTTTTCAGGAGCATCAAAACTATTATTAGAAAGTATCAAAGCAGGAATGGTATTATCTTTTTCATAGGGAAGAAGGACTGCAAATTCAGGGTTATGATGAGTTGAATATTCTCCAAAATGCAACATTAGACCATAACTATATCTCTGACCATTAACTTCAGGGTTATGGAAACCTGCTAATTGAATAAACCTCAAATCTTCAGGGACTTGTCTTGAGAGATCATCGGTAATAATAGTTGTTGCTAAATTAACTGTATCAATTTTTTTATCAAGACCACTGGAGTATGGACCATTTTTTCGGCTAGAATCTTTTATATCTAAGCCTGCTTCAACTTCAACAACTAAATCTTGAATCATGCTTTCAATTGAATTAGCCCTAGAAATCCCATAAGGATTATCAATAATCTCCACTGTCCTAAAATTCTTACTTAAGTCTTCAATATTTGAAGGATATAGCTTTGAAATTTGTACTGATTTCGATAGTGACATGGTGTTTTACTTTTATTAAAATAGTTATAAAGGTTTTGTAATAAAATTATTGATAATTATGATTGATGCTTAATTCACAGTTAACTTAATATAATAATTATCAATTGATTAATCCATGGACGAAGTAGATAAAACCGTAAAGGCTTATGAAGAAATTAAAGAAGATTTTTTAGAACACAATAGCAAATTTGATATGACCCCGGAAATCAAGGAATTTTGTGAGTTTTTGTCTGATAAAAATGTTTTAGATATTGGCTGTGGTCCAGGAAGAGATTCTAAAGTTTTTGTTGAATTAGGTTATAACACCAGGGGAATAGATTTCACTCCAAGTTTCGTGAAGATGGCACAAGAAAATGTTCCCTCAGGTAAGTTTTTACATATGGATATGCGTCATTTAGAATTTGCTGATGAAGAATTTGATGGAATTTGGTGCTCAGCTTCTTTCATCCACATTCCCAAAAGAGAGGCATTGGCAACCTTAAAAGGATTTTATCGGGTTTTGAAAAATAAAGGAGCTTTGTTCATTGGCGTGCAAAAAGGAGACGGCGAGGGCTGGATGGATAAGTTTGGCAAGGAAAGGTTCTATGCTTTTTATCAAGAAGAGGAGTTACAAAAGTTACTGGAATCTGTCGGTTTTGTAGTTAAGGCTACGCATAACAAAAAAGGCAACTATGACTGGATTAACATGATTGCGGTTAAAGCCCCAACTTCTTGATCTTCCGATGCAAAGTTTCTGGACGGATATTGATATTACGGGCAGTCTCAGCTAATGAAATGCTATCTTTCAAGGCATGGCGGATGAACTGCCGTTCAAAATCCCGCTCGGCTTCTTTCCAGGTCATGTCTTGATGCGGCAGGAATTTAGCGATATTGCGTGAAAGATGGGGAACTTCATCATAGAACTGCTGCATCTTGCTCGGCTTGATCAGGTCTTTATATTCGCTTAAAGCAGAACGGATAGTTTTGTCGATGACTGCTTCCTTATACTTGTCTAAGGCCTTCTCTTCAATCCGCAAATCCTTGACATCAATCTTTAGATCACTGATAGCACGATGGATAGAGCGACGATCAAGATCCAGGGTTTTTGCTAATTGAGAAATATTACCAAGATGAACTCTTAACTCACGTTTAAGGAATTCTCTCTTGAAGATTTTCTTGGCTTCCTGGAAGCTAAGATTTAAGGGCACATAGATATCCAACTGCGGATTTTTTAGTTTATCAGTAAGGTCAGATTCTAATTTAGGGATAGAAACGCCCCAGCTTTTCTCCATGATACCTTCTACTAAAGGAGAAATCTTCTCTTTGATAGTTTCTTCAAGATTTTTGACGGCCATCTTTCAATAATGTTCCTAAAGGGAAGCCATATAAAAAAATTGCTGTGACAAGAGTTATCTGCAGAACTGGATCGGTAATGATAAACAAAGGCAGGAGAAAGAAAGGATAATAAGCAAGATCGAAAAAAATTATCTTTAGCTTAATCTCATTTAAGAGGTAAAAGGAAATTACCAGCAAGATAGGAATGAGAGCATAAAGATGAATTGGTGCTAAGGCATAGAGCAAAAGAACAGCGATAAACAAGAAGAAAAAATGTTTGAGAAGGAAGAAATATTTTCTCCCTGGAGCTAATTCCTCAGGAGCAATAAAAGCTAGGAGAAAACCACAGAGTAGACCGACCAGAGTAAGCAAAGCCAGATAAATCATTTAACCCAAAGCCTCCTTGAAAGAAACTAAGAAACGATCCCAGTCTTCTTCCTTGATCACGGCACCACAAGCATTAGGGTGACCACCACCATAACCATTAACACCGACAAGGGCTTGATTAAGTGCTGGTAAAATGGGGGTCTGACCCCTTAAGCTACATTTCATCTCCCCAGATTTTTTACGAGCAATTATAATGACTTTCTTAGGATAACGGGCAGTCAGCTCATTGGCCAGATTAGCAGTAAAGGACCAATGCTGATCAGTATAATAAAATAGAACCACTTTACTCCTAGTAACTGATTTTTTAGCAGTAGCCAGCAGTTCTTCATATTTTTCATTAATCTTCTCGAAACGTTTGAAGAGGAATTTTCCTTGTGAAGTTTCCTGATTTAAGATTTCATCAGGAGATTTAATCCTAGTCAAAATCTTCACGGATTTTCGTACTTCCGAGCTAGGACCTTTCAGCAAGAAAAAAAACATCTTGACTAGCTTACCAATCGGCCTTTCATAGATGGTTGTGACCAAGTCTTCCTTCTTCGGTAAAAGGTGAGGATAAAGCTTGATGAACTTGTTGATGAACTTTGGCATATACCAATCAGCCAGACAGCCAATAGTAGCAATCCAGAGATCTTCTTCTCTATCGTTTACTTGATAGGACATCGCTGTGGTGGGAAAATAAGCCTCTGAATCTTTCAGTTTAGGATTGAAATATTTCACTTTTGTTCGTTTATAAGGACCATGATGATCTAGCCAGAAAATTGGCCGTTTGGCTTGATCGATAAAATCCTGATCAACCATCGGCACATCTAAAATAAATATTTTATCAGGATCTAGTTCCTCTATCTTGCGTAGATAAGAAATATTTACAGAGGGGGAAGCTTTAGAGATGATGCCCTTGCCTTCGCTATTAAGATGATAAAGCAGAAGGAAAGAAGAAAGACCGTCGCCATCTCCGTCATAGATAAAAAGAGGATTTTTAGCCTCCGCTAATTCTTTTCTCAGTAAAGTGATCTCTTCTTCCGTTAACATCTTATTAAGAATTATTTAGTGCTTTTTAAAGGTTAGGTTTTGTGAGATCAACACTTGTTTTTTTTAGAAAAATAGTCAAAGTGTAAATGGGAGAGTCATTTATTGTAAAATAGATTTAAAAATTGAAGCTAAAATGTTGACATTTTGGCCAAAAAAGCATATACATAATATATGCCATAGGGCAAAGATATATATCTGCTTCTGACGATAGTTTAAGAAGGATAAAGATGAAATATTCACCAAGAATCAGAATTTGCGAAAAATGTGAAGACAGGTATTATGCCTTAAGAAAGTATAGCAAAGTATGCCATAACTGCAAAGGGATAGATAACATTTCTATTGCGCGTTGTCCAAAGTGCAATTATCTGCAATTAAGTACAGCCATCAGCCGTTTTGTCTGCAAGAATTGTCGCCATAGCCCCTTGCCAAAAAGTGTGGATGTTGTTTTCAGCAGCAACAAGATGGAAGATATTATCAAGGAGCTGAAAGGTATCAGAAATAATCCTTTAGAAAACGTAACAAATTATTATAATATTTAAATTGACTACAAGAATTTATCGACTTTAAATTTATTGCTATACTTAATTTCTAACTGTGTAAAGAAATTTTATAAAGACGCGATTCTGTAATTATAACCAATGGAGGGGGAGATAAATCAGAGATTTAACGTCTCACGCCCCGCTCTGTCTGATTCTGGGATTATGAAAAAATATTACAACAAGAGGGGTGATAAAGATGGTAGATGGACGATTAGCAAATGAAGAAAAAGACAGCATGACTACGAGTTTGGAGAGAATAATCTCTGCGGGAGACACAAAACAATTTCATCAAGCAACAGAAACGAATGTTGCTTTTCTTTCTGAAGTGGGATTTAATGCAGCATATTTTGATCATCAAACTTACTTGAATGCCTTAGATAAGATGGCTGAGATAGGTGTTGAGGGAGTGATGGTAGATGGAGCCTTGATCGCCTGCACAGCAGTTGAATTTACCAATTCTGAAGATGTCCATTATTATGAAACCAACGATCGAATTCCTGAACGGATGAAACAACATTTCAAGAAAAGAGAAATAGACTTAACAGATATTAGCAATCGCTTGCGCTACCACCAGTTAGCTTTCAGGGGATTAGAAAGGTTAGATCAGCACTTAGAAGAAATGCGTGCTAAACTACCTGAAGCGAAGATATACCTCAAGGTGCATGATGATGATTTTGCTCTAACGGTAAAACAGTTATTGCATCAGGAATTGATGGGGAAAGGAGAAACTCATAAGAGTTATTTGAAGAACCTTAAAGAAGATGTAAAAGGAGTAGAGAGAAAAGTAAAGGAATACGAAGCTGAATTTGATAAAAGAAAGCAGAAAGTAGAGGAAGGGAAAGCTAAGGAAACAGCGGGTCAGAAAGTTGGTTACGATATCGATGAAGTGCGTACAGAGCGAGAGGTCTGGAGAAAGAGATTAGCTAGAAAAAGAAACAAACTTGATGAATTAAATGGCCTAAAAGTTGCTGCTGATGAAATATTGCAATCAATCCTTAAGCCAAACAAAGCTACACCAATCTATCAACAGACGCAACGGGAAGTGGTGGATTGGTTGGAAGGTTATTATAAAGAAATCGGTGAGAAACATGGTATAGAAGTTCTGACCAGAGGAAAAATCTTGGATTTCAATGGTTTCCGCGTTGATTATGCCCATAACAGAAGGTTGGGTAAAGGTGTAGTGAAAAATAGAGAGCAAGCAATATTAAGAGAAGTGCAAGGTCGAGCTAGAAAACTGAAAAACATCGATGCTTACATTGAAAGCGGTCATCACGGCAAGGCGTTTAAATCAACAGTAAAATTGAATTACGATAGAAAAGAATGGAATCATGAAAATGTTGGTAATCCCGATCCTGAGAACAGCGATAAGTATCTCTTTGTCGGTGCGGTATTAGCTTTTGAACGAAAAGACCTAATCATGCCTTACCTGATACAAGGAGAAAAGGATACTGAACTAGCGGGTGGAGAAGCGACCAGTACCAAATCGCATGAAGTTGTGAAAAGGCATAACAATGGTGCAAAAACTGGGTTGACAATCCTGACAAAAAGAAGCGATGGCCTGGTGCAGAGCAGATGGATTGGAATGAAAAAATTCTGGGACAAAGGCAAATATCCTGAATTAAAGGAATTACGATCGGTCTGGGCTTACAGTGATCAGCATGTGAATTCTGACGAAGCTAACGAGATGATGGTAAGAGGATTTATTGAGCTTTACAAAAAAAGCCTTTCATTAGACGAAACTATCCATGGCTTACCCGCAAGAGCAGTAGGTATGACAGCTATTGGAGATCATAGTGAAGCAAATTCTGAGTCTTGGGCGCATCGTTACGGCCCGAATATTAGTCCTGATGAAGCCATGAACAGAAGCGCTAGAGGAATGGTAAGATTAGTTAAATTAGCGATGAAAGTAGAGAGAGGAGAAGCTGGTGAAGATGAACTTCTAGGAACTATGTACAGTACACTTTTACTACAAGGAAGATTGACTAAATCTGGTGGAACTAGTGGTGAAAACATGAGAGCGACGTTAAAAAGAACTGC
>Ga0210057_1006981_pt1 | contig 13887 bp, 13 predicted proteins | sample CryGeyCG2114_010_2_FD_183968 | JGI IMG/M metagenome (GOLD analysis project Ga0210057, IMG submission 183968) | Groundwater microbial communities from aquifer - Crystal Geyser CG10_big_fil_rev_8/21/14_0.10 (SPAdes) (version 2) | ecosystem: Environmental > Aquatic > Deep subsurface > Groundwater ... | reverse complement strand
TAAAATCAAAATGATCAAGAGAGTGTCTTTTGGTTTTAGAAACATTGACCACTATATTGCCAAAATTACTTTAGCCTTTTTACCACTGATTTGGATACTAAACTATCACACTAATTGACGGGGAGCCATATAATTTGATATTAAAAAATCTAATAGATAATCCGGGCACGTCTTGGTCCTGAGCGAACAAAGTGAGCCGAAGGATAAGCGTGCGAGGTAAAGGAGTAGGCGCTCTAAGTTATGTGAAGTGGTTAAGGCTTGACCTGAAACACATAACAGCGAAGAGCGACTACGACGTGGTTTGGAGGCAGGGATTCTACTCCAGGGGCAGCTGAAAACTTGCCACCGGCAACTTTCCAGACATCTCTGCTACGCAGAGTTCCTGCCCGTTCGAATCCTATATACTATCTAATCAATAAAAAAATTCTAGCAAACGCTAAAACTTTTTTTATGGTTCGGAGGCAGGGATTCGAACCCCAATTGGCTGGACCAGAACCAGCTGTCCTACCGTTAGACGACCCCCGATTGTGTAGTGCTGTTTATTATTTTTCTCTTCTCTAACGAACCTTTATAACTTTTTAAATATTTTTCTCTTAATCTAGCTTGCTCAAGGTTGATGCACTTCTCTGTATAAATAATTCTCCAAGGACCTTTATTTTTAGTTGATTTAACAGCATTGGCATTATGTCTTTTTAGGCGAGAAATTACATCATTTGAAATACCAACATAAACCCTATTCAACTTATCGCTCTTTATAATATATAGAAACATAATCAATATTGTGGCTGACCAGCCTGCCCGCAGACGCGGGACGCGGCCAGGGAACCAGCTGTCCTACCGTTAGCCTGCCCGCGGACGCGGGACGAGGCCAGGGACGACCCCCGATCAATGAATATATTAGCTAAAAGCGGCTACCACGTCAACCTCAGCATCTTTCTCAATCATATTATCTATTTCAGTACTCATAGAAACTTGATCTTCAGGACTAATTTCTTGAACCGTATTTTCTTCTTGAATTTGAACCTCCCAAACTGCTCTTTGATCATACTGATCATCAATAATGCTCTGTATTAATACCGGTTCCTTTAAAAAATTACTCATAATTTCTTCAATCGCTCGCTTCTTATTCTTATCCTCTAAAACCTCACTATGAAATGAATATTGAAAACCTACTGTAAAAAGTCCATTTTCAAAGCTTATGGGCCTTGCTACTTTCATTAGAGCTGACATTGAATGATTATATTCCTTAAGCGCAATTAAAATTTCCAGCCACTTAGGCTGGATATCTTCTAACTTTAAATTAGAATTTATAGCTGGTGGCGGTTCAATAGTTTTCTCTATTTTGACTTCTGGTTGCTGAGTAGGTTTTTCTTTCCTTTCTTGAGGAACATCTATTGTGCCAGAATTATTATCATCCTTTTTTATCTCTTCCCTATTATCTGTCTGACAAATCATTACTATAGCTAACTCTATAGGTAGGTGAGGAATAGATGATAATTTTATCTGTTGATACTTATTTAATAATGTATCTATAATATACACCAATCTATTAGCAGATAATTTCTCCACTTGCTTTATCATGTTTACTCTAATTTCTTTATCGAAAGCATTCTGTATAATATTTTTATCTGCAGATAAATTAAGTATTAGTAATTGTCTAAAATAATCTATCCAATCAATACAAAATTGATTCAAATCCACACCCTCCATTAATGATTGATTTAATAAATCAATCGCTTCAGCTGCCTGATTATTTATTACATAATCAGACATTTGTGAAATAATCTTGATATCTGATCGTGGTAAAACCAATGAAGCTTCGTTAAAAGTTATTTTCTTATCTGACAAGGTTAATACTTGTCCTAATATACTCAAAGCATCTCTAGCACCACCTTCTGCTTGTTTAGCAATTGCTTGTAATACATCTTTATCTACTTCATGTTTTTCTAAACGACAAATGTTTTCCATCCAACTTACTAAATCTAAAATAGATAATCTATGATAATCAAATCTTTGACAACGAGATATGATTGTTTCGGGAACTTTATGTATTTCGGTAGTTGCTAATATAAAAAGAACCTTAGCGGGTGGTTCTTCAAGTGTTTTTAATAAGGCATTAAAAGATGCAGTCGAAAGCATGTGTACTTCATCTATAATAAATATTTTTGTCTTTCCAGAACTTGCAGATATTCTTGAAGCAGCAATAATATTCTCCCTCGTTTGATCTACTTTTGTTTGTGAAGCAGCATCTATTTCAACCATAGATAATGATTTACCATTATCTACTTCCTGACAAGAGTCACATTTATTACATGGCTCAAACTCACCTTCTTTTCTATTTGTACAATTAACAGCTTTAGCCAATATTCTAGCAATTGTTGTTTTACCAATACCTCGAGGACCATTAAAAATATAAGCATGAGCAAGCTTATTATCTGCTATTTCATTTTGCAATGTAACCTTAATATGATTTTGGTTTACAACATCTGCAAAAGATAGAGGTCTATACTTATTATATAATGTCTGTTTTGATTCCATATTTTTAAAAATTGCATTCGTATTGTAGCAAATATTTTGCAAAAACAAAAGCCGTCTATTTATATCAAATAATACGGCTTTCTATATATAGTATATCTATTTAAGAAGAACTCGAGCTCTTTATTATATTCTCTATAGCTGCCCACTGACTTTCAGTATCTTTTGGAACTAATATAACTGCTTCCTCGCCTTCACTTCCATGGAAATATGTCACAGCAGCAACTATTACCTTAAACATTTTATTACCCACCATTACTCCGAAATTACCTTCTTCATCTTTAATCAAGCGACCAACTTTCCTATCTCTATCTACTGGTCCGATTTGTTTATATATAAAAGAACCGTCTCCACTAATACGTAATTTTAAGATATCCCCTTCTACCAATTTAGACTTTGAAATATAGTTGGCTGGTATAGAATAATGTTTACCATCGGGACCAATCATTTGTTGACCATCAAACACTCCTTCAACAACTTTTTCATCCTCACCAATTTCTTCGGATAAATCTTTCAATTTTGAAGAAAAGTCTGGACTACGACCAGTTGTTAAGCCAGCTTTAGATAGTTCTAACTTTATCCTCTGTAACTCATTTTCAATTTTATCTAGCGTTAACTGTATGCCAGACACTGCATCTAAATCAATGTCATTATTGTTTTGCCCGTCCGCCGCAGAAGCTCTGCTTTGGAGGGTGGATTTTGTTTCTTCGTCCATAATTTTATTGTTTTATTTTAGTTTTAATTTTATTTTTGTATTTTCATCATTATTATAGCTTAACTGTCAAATAAACAAAAGCCCTATTTATAGCCATAAATTAATAATATAACCATTCTAATTTTTCAATTTTAAAAAAATTAAAAAAAGTGAATATATTTACCCACTTTATAAACAGTTTTATTGAGTTATTATACACAATTAATACACTACTCCTCTTTTATAGGGATCTTATTTAATATCTCGGCCCGCTTATTTATTTCACTTTCAATTTCCTCTTTAGCGCGTCCATATTTTAATCTAGATAATTGAATAATAGCCTCAGCCATGGTTTGACTTCCCTTTGGTTCAGGATCAAAAGAAATATTAAATGCTGGTGGATTAGCATTATCTATTAGTATTTTTGCATAAGCCGTATACTTTGGAACATTTACAACATCATATTCATCAAATACGGGAGCGAATTGTCTAGACAATATTTCAGCATCGTCGACGCCAACTCTATAAGCAATAGTTGTCCCTACATTACCAAAGACTGCATCTCTAATAGTGGTATCGTTATTTTTTGTTAGCTGCCCAATATATTGATGCGCTATGATTAAATTTAATTTATATTTTCTAGCTTCAGATAAAATAATAGCTATACTATCGGTGGTAAAATTTTGAAACTCATCAATGTATAAATAAAAATCTTTTCGCTTATCCTCATCAATATCTACACGAGACAATGAAGATAATAATATTTTACCCACAATAATCATGCCCAGTAAACTACTATTAATATCTCCCAACTTACCTTTTGTTAAATTAACAATTAATATTTTACCCTCATCCATTATCTTTCTAAAATCTATACTACTGGTTTGTTGGGCAATAATTGGACGCATAACATCATTAGCTAAGAATGGGGTCAATTTACTGGTAATATATGGAACCATATTGGCTAGAGACGCTTCACCGCCAGCTTTTTGAGCTTCTTTCTCCCAAAACTCCTTTACACTTTGATTTTTACATTTGCTTAATTTGTATCTTCTAAAATCCTCGTCAGCAAGTACTCTTGGTACCTCCATTAATGTCATGCCAGATTCTGGATCATCCATAATGAGTAATAATGTATTACGCATATATTGTTCAAACATTGGCCCACCAGTTGCTTTCAAATCATAGAGCTTATCAAAAATAGATAATAGTTCATTAATAACAAATGTTTTTTGTTCTGGTGTATTATATTCAAGCATGTTTAAAGATAACGGTCTATCAATATCCATTGGATTAAAATATATTACATCCTCTGCTCTTTCTTTAGGAATATTCTTTAACATGTCTAAAGCAAAATCTCCATGTGGATCAATGACACAACAACCTTCACCATTTTGCATATCTTGTATCATCATATTTTTCATGACGGTTGACTTACCAACGCCAGTTTGACCAATAATATATACATGTCTTCGTCTATCTCCACGCTTTAATCTAACTAATTTAGTAATACCTCTATACTCACTTTTACCAACAATAACACCTTCAGTCGGTAAATTAACTGGTGGCGCTGCCTTACGAGCACCCAACCATTTAATATTTGGAGTAGAATTATTAACTAGTGGCATATGCCACAAGCTGACAGCTTCCTCTGTGTTCATTATCATCTTGTAATCCTCATCGAAATTACGATAAATATAGTCATAAACAAATCTATCTTTCTTAGACTGACTATGTGGCTGCCATATCTTAAAACTATTTCCAAATTGATAAATATTATACTGAGTAAATGAATTTAATAAATCATTTAATTTTGCATTAGCGATTTGCTCCGAATTCGCAGAAACAATAATGCGTATATTTACATCAAGCCCTGCTTTTGATGACTTCTCTTCAATTCCTTTTACCATTTCTTGTTCCATCGGTGACATCTGTCTGGCTGGCGGTTTATCCACACCATCATTCATGGCGCTTGAACTTGTAGCTTTTAAAAAATTAAAAATAAAGTTAAATAATTTACCAACTATAGAACCAAAACCAACAGTACTTAAAGCCTCCTCTAAACTTTTACCTTGTTGCATAATAGACGCAACTTTAGTGCCCATATAATGCCATCTTCTATGAGATGAACGCATTACCATTTGCAAGGCTGCCCCCTCTGTTTCATTAATTTTAGCTAAACTTGAAGTTATAATACCAACCGGATCATTCTCTAATTTAACATATGTTTTAATGGGAAATATATATTCTCTTTTAAATTTCAAAGCAGCTGCTGCAATATGACTTTCCGGTTGAAAAATATTATAATCTTCAATCTGCTCAATATTTATATGTGGATATACAGCATGCAATTGTTGTATAACAAATTCTTTACTAATTTCTGGTACAGCGATGTAGAACTCAATCATACCCTTATTAGCAACAATCTCCATGGAAAATACATCCGTCCTACCATATAACCAAGCCTTAAAACCTCTTTGCGCCTCTAACCCCCCCAAAGTAGAAAATAAATTTTCAGCAATAGAAATTGCTTCATGATTTTTTTGTATATTATCCTCACCATCATTATCCTTCTTTAATTTAGGAACAGATAAAGATAATACAATTGGTTGCCATTCAGCAGGAACCTTATTATTTCGTCTAATATATTTTAACCACAATTTAAAAGCAAACCATACAATAACTAAAAAAGCTACCAAAATTACAATATAAAGAAAGTAATTAGTATTTACTTCAACGTCATATGGGGTTGTTGGTACGCCGATATTATTCATTAAGACTTTTTACTAATAATATATACTTTATCTGCCTTTATCTTAGCTGACTGTTCAATAAAAAACTTATTTAGACCAGGAATGGTTCCTAGCCACCTCTTAATAATATCCACAATCTCTTCTATCTTAATAATTGCTTTCTGTAATATGGTATTGACCTCTTTGGCCGCCTGTTCGCCAGACTGTTTAAATAACTCCTTATCCTTGGGGGCTAACTTAGTATAATAATCTCCTAAACCCTCAGCTAATATATCCTCAATCTTTTGCACTTGAGGATCTTTAATAGCATTATTTACCGGCGTTAAATATTTAGTTTGAATGGCTGGAATAGATACTGATGATGGATTTACTTCTGAAATATTTTCAGAAACACCTTCTGGGGCTGCCTCTACCTTCATTTCTGTAGATTTTTCTATACCCCTATCTACTTGAGGTGGTTGCTCTAAATTTATAAATGGTTTTGTCATGGATATATTATACCAAGAAAACACAATTTTTTTAATAGTTAGTAAAATTGTGTTATAATATAGCTATGTTAAATACCATAAACAAAATTAAAACTAATAGGCTTACCTGGCTACATTTTAGCAAATTCGAAAATAATGAAGCAGAATATCTTAGGGAAAAATACAATTTTCATCCTTTAGATATTGAAGATTGCTTATCTCCAGCTCAAAGACCAAAATTAGATGAATATGCTAATTATCTTTTTTTAATACTGACCTTTCCTATTTATATACCAGAAAATAAAGAAATAGTTTCGGCTGAAGTTAACTTTTTTATCGGACCAGAGTTTTTAATTACCATAGATAAAGATAATTTATTGCCTTTAATTAAGTTTTTTGAACAATGTCAATTAAATGATACGATGCGAGAAAGATTTATGCAGGGCAATCCAACTAAATTACTTTATGAAATATTGAATAGATTACAAGAATATTGTTTCCCAATGCTTGATCATATTAATGACGATATTGATTACTTAGAAAAAGGAATCTTTGAAGGCTATGAAAGAGCTATGGTTGAAAAAATATTAATTGTTAGACGTAATATTGTAAACTTTAGAAAGATTATGCAATCGCATAAAAATGTTATTAAAAAAGTAATCTCTAAAAATACAAAATATTTTATTCCTACCAGCATAGACACATATTATGCCAATATTCTTGAGCAAACAAAAGACATTTGGGATATATTAAATAATCAAAGAGAAACAATAGAAGCCTTACATAGCACCAATGAATCATTAATATCTTTTCGCTTAAACGATATAATGAAAATATTAACAATTATTTCAGTAATCATTGTGCCGGCCAATTTATTAGCTTCTATCTTTGGCATGAATGCTATTTTTATGCCTTTTATTAAAAATACATACGGTTTCTGGATCATTCTGGGCTTCATGTTAATAATAATGTTAATGTTGATACTATATTTTAGACGTAAAAAATGGCTATAACATTATAATGGTATTAATTGTCGCCTCTTTAAATGGAGGCTTTTTTAGTATAGAATATATGTATGAATATAATATATTTAAATAATACAATATCTAAACAAAAAGAAGAATTTAAACCTATTAAGAAGAATAAGGTTGGTTTATATACTTGTGGTCCAACCGTCTATGACAACCCACATATTGGTAATATGCGTTCATATGTTATGAATGATTTACTAAAACGTATGTTTACCTTTAATGGTTATAAAGTTAAGCATATTATGAATATAACAGATGTTGGTCATTTAACATCTGATGCTGACTTTGGTGAAGATAAACTTGAAAAAGCAAAACTAAAAGAAAATAAATCTGCTTGGGATATTGCTAAATATTATACAGATATATTTAAAGATTATAGTAATAGATTAAATATATTATCACCAACAAAATATGTTCCAGCCACAAGTTGTATTAAAGAACAAATAAAACTAGTTAAAATATTAGAAGATAAAGGATACATCTATAAGACAAAAGATGGCATGTATTTTGATACTGCTAAATTTACAGAGTATGGTAAATTAGCTGGTCAAAATTTAGCAGATTTAAAAGCGGGGGCTAGAATTGAAATGTCAAAAGATAAAAAAAATCCAACAGATTTTGCAGTTTGGAAATTTTCACCAAAAGATAAACAAAGAGACATGGAATGGCCATCTCCTTGGGGAATCGGTTTCCCTGGTTGGCATTTAGAATGTTCTACTATTTCAACAAAGTATCTTAAACAACCTTTTGACATTCACACTGGTGGAATTGAGCACATACCAATTCATCACACCAATGAAATTGCTCAATCTGAAGCCGCCTATAATGAACCAATGGCAAATTATTGGATTCATTTTGAACACCTCTTATTAAAGGATGCTAAAATGTCTAAGTCCAAAGGCAAAACAATTACAATAGACACGCTTTTGGGAAAAAATATTAATCCTCTAGCTTTAAGATATCTAACATTACAAACTCATTATTCAAAACGTTTAGAATTTTCCTGGAAAGCTTTAGGGGCTGCTCAAATAGCCTACAACAGACTAGGTACTAAAATTTCAGGATTTAAAAATGGAGGAAAAGTGAATATAGGTTATATAAATAAATTTAATACCGTTATTAACGATGATTTAAATATTCCAAAAGGACTAGCACTACTTTGGGCCGTACTTAAAGATAATGATATTGAAGATAAAAATAAAAAAGCCACTATACTTGCAATGGATAATGTACTGGGATTAAATTTAAAAGCATATATATTACCAAAAGTTCCTGCAAATATAGTCAAGCTAGCTGATGATAGATGGCAAGCTAAGCAGGACAAAGATTGGGACAAGGCAGATAAATTAAGGAAAGAAATTGAAGATAAAGGTTATACAATTAAAGACTCAAATGATGATTATATAATATCTGCTAATGAATAATTTTTGGTTAAAATTAAAAAAGCCAATTATTGCATTGGCCCCTATGGCTGGAATTACGGATTCCAGTTTTCGTATTATTTGTAAAGAATATGGTGCAGATGTTCTATACACTGAAATGGTATCAGCTGCTGGACTTACATTTGAGGGTGCCAAAACATTAAAATATCTTAAATTTAAAAATGAAGAAAAGCCAGTTGCATTACAATTGTTCGGCTCTAATCCAGAACAATTTGCAAAAGCTGCTAAAATGGTTGAGAGGGCCGGCTTTTCAGGTATAGATATTAATTTTGGTTGTCCTGCTAAAAAAGTAGTGCAAAATCAATCTGGCTGTACATTAATGAATAATTTAGACAATGCCTATGCTATTATTAAAGCTACTTGCGAAGCGACTTCTCTGCCTGTATCTATTAAGATGAGAAAAAGTAAAGGTAAAACAACCGCCTCAATGTTTGTGGATAAAGTTAAAGACTTGCCCATACAAGCAATTATGATACATGGCCGCTCATTTGAACAAGGTTTTACCAATGATCCAACCTGGGAGGAAATAATAAAAGTTAGAAAAATATATAAAGGTATATTACTTGCCAATGGTGGCATATATACGCCAGAAGAAGCTAAGAAAGTATTAGAAATAACAAAAGCTGATGGAATTGGCCTAGCACAAGGAGCGTGGGGTAAGCCTTGGCTATTCAAACAAGTCAAAGATTATTTAAAGAATGGTAAATACACAGAATTAGATTGGCCAGATGTTAAAAAAGTGATAATCAAACATGCAAAATTATCAGTTAAAGATAAAGATAATTTAATTGAATTAAGAAAACATTTACTCTGGTATGTAAAAGGTCATCCTCAAGCTAAAGAATTAAAAAAAGAGTTAGTTCAAATAACCGCTCTTAAAGATATACAAAGTATACTAATAAAATATTAATCTAATTGTTTCATTACAAATCATTATATCATTAGCTAAAAAAGTAGAGCGGTCATGCTCTACTTTTATATACATTTATAATCCTTCTTTTTGTAATCCTTCCAATAATTTCTTTTGATCGCGTGTAAGTTTACTCGGTATTGAAATATCTACTTCAACGTATAAATTACCAGTGCTGTGTCCACCTAATTTTGGCATGCCCTTACCTCGAATGATAAATTGTTTACCAGATTTAGTACCCGACGGTATTTTTAATTTAACTTCGCCTTCAACGGTTTTAACATCAATTTTATCACCTAATATAGCTTGCGTAATACTAATAGGAACTGTAGTAAATAAATTATCCCCTTCTCTTTTAAATTTAGGTGATGGAGTAACTTGTAAATATATATATAAATCACCAGCTGATGCACCCTTACTACCAGCTTCACCCTTACCAGATAATTTTAAACTTTGACCATTACCAATACCAGCAGGTATTTTTACTTTTATCTGCTCAACGCCATCGCTTACTCCTTGACCATCACATTTAGTACATTTTTGAGAATAATACTTGCCTTCTCCATTACATTCAGGACACACACCCACCGTAGACATTTGTCCAAATATACTATTTTGTACTTGTCTCACTTGACCGGATCCATTACAAGTTGCACAGGTATTTACTTTAGCACCTGGCTCTGCGCCATTCCCCTTACAATGTTCACAAGCAACGGTTTTCCTTAATTGAATAACTTTCTCTGCGCCATAAAATGAATCATCAAAGGTAATACTTAAACTTGATTCAATATCCCGGCCTCTTTGTGGTCCAGATCTTCGTCTGCCACCACCACCAAAAATATCTCCAAAGCCACCAAATATATCTCCTAAATCATCCATATTAAAACCACCACCAAAGCCTTGAGCACCGCCAAAGCCACTCTGCCCATTATTACTCCTAGCTCCATCAAACCCAAAAGGTCCAGATGATCCAAATTGGTCATACTGTTGCCTTTTTTGCTCATTAGAAAGCACCTGATAGGCTTCATTAATCTCTTTAAACTTATCTGCATTACCAGTACCCTTATCTGGATGATGCTCGTGAGCTAATTTTCTAAATGCCTTTTTTATTTCATCTTTAGATGCACCTTTATCTACACCCAAAACATTGTAATAATCTTTACTCATTAATATTTACAGATATTATTTATTTCTTCTCTTCAAAGCCAATGCCAGACGGTGCCTCTGACTCATCGATTGTACCAAACTGATCTTCATATTTCTTTAGATTTTCTTGCATAGCCGCTGCAATTCTCTTCATGTGACCAGGTGTAGTCATAATTTTACCAACAACTCTACCTGACGGAGCCATGACATTCATAAAGATCATTTGAAATTCATCTTTATTATGTCTCACTTGCATCATATTACTATACTCTGCACCTGGAATATTATCTGCAATTTTTATTTCTTGCTTTGTTTCTTTGTCCATATTATTATTTATTTAGATTCTTCTTTATTTTCCTCTTTTTTAACATCTTCAAATTCACCTTCAACTGTTTCCTTTTGATCGCCTGCTGCTTTCTGTTCATTACCAGCTTCCGGTTGAGCTGCTTGTTGTTGTTGATACATAGCTTGACCAATCTTAGTTACGGTTTTATTCAATTCATCCAAAGCTTTCTTAATAGCCTCAACATCTTGACCATCTTTAACCTTCTTTAATTCATCAAGTTTTGTTGTAACTTCAGTCTTAACATCTTCTGGTACTTTATCTTTTGCTTCTTCTAGCACTTTTTCCGTATTAAAGATAACAGCTTCTGCATTATTTCTAGTTTCAATCTCTTCTTTTTTCTTCTTATCTTCGTCAGCATGTGCTTCAGCTTCTTTCTTCATTTTTTCAACCTCATCTTTAGAAAGTCCAGACGACGCTGTAATAGTAATTGATTGAACTGTACCAGTTGCTTTATCCTGCGCCTTAACATTCAAAATACCATTAGCATCAATGTCAAAACTAACTTCAACTTGTGGAACGCCACGAGGTGATGGCGGAATACCTGAAAGAATAAATCTACCCAATGTTTTATTATCTTGAGACATTGGTCTTTCACCTTGTAATACATGTATTTCAACAGATGTCTGACTGTCTGCAGCTGTTGAGAATATCTGTGACTTAGATGTTGGAATAGTTGAGTTTCTTTCTATTAATGGTGTAGATACACCGCCCAATGTTTCAATACCCAATGTTAAAGGTGTAACATCTAAAAGTAATACATCCTTAACATCACCTTGTAAAACACCAGCTTGTACAGCTGCACCCATAGCTACAACTTCATCTGGGTTCATAGATATATTTGGCTTTTTGCCAAAAAATTCTTCTACTGTCTTTTGAACAAATGGCATTCTAGTCATTCCGCCAACTAATATAACTTCATCAATTTCTTCCTTTTTAAAACCAGAATCTTCAATAGCTTTCTTAACTGGTTCTAATGTTCTTTTAACTAAACCACCAACCAATTCTTCTAATTTAGATCTAGTCATTTTTAATACTAAATGTTTTGGACCAGAATCATCTGTTGTTATAAAAGGTTGATTAATTTCTGTTTCCGCTTGTGTAGATAATTCAATTTTAGCTTTCTCAGCAGATTCCTTTAATCTTTGTAAGGCCATTTGATCTTTAGACAAATCAATTCCCTGATCTTTCTTAAATTCATCAATTAACCATTTAATTAATACTTGATCAAAGTCATCACCACCTAAATGGGTATCTCCATTGGTTGATTTAACTTCAACGGTATCTGCAGCAACTTCTAGTATGGAGATATCGAAAGTACCACCACCTAAATCATAAACTGCTACTTTCTGATCTTTCTTTTTATCAAAACCATAGGCAAGAGCTGCTGCTGTTGGTTCATTAATAATACGCTTAACATCAAGTCCAGCAATAACCCCTGCATCTTTAGTTGCTTGTCTTTGTGAATCATCAAAATAAGCTGGCACCGTAATAACAGCTTCTGTAATTTTCTCACCTAATTTTGCTTCTGCATCAGCTTTCAATTTCTGTAAAATCATTGCAGATATTTCTTGCGGCGTATGTTCCTTGTCTCCCATTTTTATCTTAATCCCCTCACCAGCTTGCACAATCTTATATGGCATCGTTTTAATGTCTTCTCGAATTTCTTCATCATTAAAATGTCTACCAATCAAACGTTTGATAGAAAACAAAGTGTTGGCTGGATTGGTCACCGCCTGCCTTTTAGCAGATTGACCAACCAATCTTTCACCACTCTTATTAATTGCAAGAACAGAGGGTGTAGTACGATTTCCTTCAGCATTTTCCAATATCTTTGGCTGACCCCCCTCAATGATACTCATAGCTGAATTGGTTGTACCCAAATCGATCCCTAAAATTTTTCCCATATTTTTTATAAATTAATTTTCAGATTATTAAATATTTCATTTTTTGTTAAACTTTGATGAACATTCAATATATCATCAGATGTTACTTTAATACCATCACTAAACCTTAATACTTCTTCTGGTGATAAATCTGTTAAAATAGCATTACCAACCAATCCTTGTGGCATACTAATAACTTTTACAATCAGATTTGATTGGCAAAAATTACAAGTTAAGTATGCCAAAAATGAGTTACCGAATTCATCTATAATTTGTACTCTATTTGGCTGATACTTTCTATCACAGACAGGGCAATTCTGTACCAATCTAATTGAATGTTTATTAAAATCCATTATTTCTTTTTAATGTCTACTTTGATAGACTTTGGTAATTCTTTTTCATCTTTTGGAATGCGTATTTTTAACATACCTTCTTCATACTCAGCTTTTGCTTTACTTGCATCAACGGCTGTAGGCAAGGCTACACTTCTATGAAATGAACCGCAACGTACTTCTTTACGATAATAGTTCTTTTCATCTACTTCTGTCTTTTGTTCAGACTTTCCTTCAATTGTTAAAACATTATTTTCAACTACCACATTAACATTATTAGGATCAATACCAGGTAGTGATACTTCTGCCACTACTTCTTTATCTGTTTGGTATATATCCATAGAAGGC
>Ga0210057_1006980_pt1 | contig 13889 bp, 17 predicted proteins | sample CryGeyCG2114_010_2_FD_183968 | JGI IMG/M metagenome (GOLD analysis project Ga0210057, IMG submission 183968) | Groundwater microbial communities from aquifer - Crystal Geyser CG10_big_fil_rev_8/21/14_0.10 (SPAdes) (version 2) | ecosystem: Environmental > Aquatic > Deep subsurface > Groundwater ... | reverse complement strand
CTTTTGGTTTAAGTAGCCCACCCCAAAAAATTGAACCCACCCTGCGTGAAGTGTTCTCAACTCTCACTAATCGAGAATTTATGATATTCCTCACTATCTATCAGCTTGGAGAAGTTAGTTATAATGATATAGCAACCAAACTAACTCTCACTAATGGGTGTATCCGTAGCTATATTTGCTCATTATTAGCTAAAAAGGCTCCAATTATACGTAAAAAGATTAATAATTGGCGCGTTATACTCACTATTGATCCAGATTTTAGATCTCTCACATCAGAAGAAAAATTACTTGAGATATACTACCAAAGAGAACCATCACAAACAAAACTTCATTAATTTTTTCTAAATTTTTAATCAAAATTCTATAAATCTTACAATTATTAAAAATTAAGGAGTCAGTGACACGTCAGTGGCGTCATAGGAAGTTCCGGTGACGCGTCATAAAGCTCTCGTCGATAAACACTAAAAATACAGAAAAGTATAAATAATCCCCCATCTTAATAAAATAAAATGGTTTGGTGGTTATTTAAGAAGAAAAAAGAACATCCTTATCTTAATCTCTTAAAGCAAATGGAAGAAGGTTTAATACATTCCTTTGGTTTAATAAAAAAAGATGTAGGGGCTATAACGAAGAAGTTAGATCATCACGACAACCACATTAAAGAAATACACAAAAGATTAGAAGCCCTAGAAACAATTAAAATTGTCAAAGAAGAATTATCTGAAGAAAAACCAGAAATAAAAGAAACTCTACCTATAGCAGCCACATCCACACAAGGAAAACAATTAGTCTGGGAAGATCTTACAGAAGTTCAACAATCCTTATTCTGGCGCCTAGGCACTTTGCAAATAGAATCAAATCAGCCTTGGATATCTACAAAATACCTTTCTGAAGAGCTTTATCCTGATAAAGATTATAAAAGTGTTAGGTCTATGATATCTGATTATATTAATATCTTAAGCGATTATGGGTTACTTAAAAAAACAAGAAAAGGAAGACAAACCTATACTACTTTATCTAAAAAAGGTATAAAATTCTTTGATAAAAATAAGCAAAAAAAGCTTTTACAAGTATTAGAAAGAGAAGAATGAAAAAAATCTTAAATGACATTGGTAAAGCGTGTCCAGATTGTGGATTTATTTTGCATATTGGCGTTGAAAAAGAAAAAGGAAAGATAAACCAAATAGAGTATTGTAAACAATGTGGTTATAGAGTAGAAATTCTTGATACAAATAAAAACTAAAACATTTAAGCAAAAACCATAAGTTCTCTATACATACAATGTATGTAACAAATATTTTATAAATCGTCAAAACTTAATTAAATGAGGTGATATGATGTATAATCTTAAAAAGAATATCAAAAAATTAGATCATTTAGATGTAATTTTAATGAAATTAGGTTTTGTGTTCTTAACATTCTTTGTGTTATTACTAATTCCTCAATTAATGAATTGGTTGAATAATACAAATAAATGGTACATTTTAATTGCAGCTGCAATCTTTTTAGCAAGGCCGATGTACAAAGCACACAAGAAATAATTAAAACCTTTAAGCAGAAATTAAATAATTTTCTCGACGGTAGTTCGAAGAGTTTATAAAATCCATTCGCCTTCTACCCCTATGAATAATTTTTTAAAATACTTTTTCTTAGGAGTTTTCTTTTGGTTTATCGTAGATTTTACAACCACCGAGGCAATAAGAAATCCGGGCCAGTATTATTCCGCATTTATGCCTGCTTTACTGATATTTTATATAGGATACCCTCTCGTATTTTCTTTATTAATCTACAAATTAAAATTAAGTAATAAATCTCTTTTATTTGCAACATTGATAGGCGCATTCATAGTAGAAATCCTATTTACCCACAATACTTTACTCTACACACCTCCTCTTATGATAATTACAATTCCTATAGCAATTTCAATTTATAGCCTTCTCACTTTTGTACCAAAATGGATTGTAGAAAGAGAGATAAAGAATAACAAATGGAAACTAAGAATACTGCTTATCGTTTATCTTCTCGTATCTATTGCTACTTTATTTGGAAAATAAGTAAAACCTTTAAGCAGAAATTAAATAATTTTCTAGACGATAACTATAAGAAATTTCGTATAATGTACGTTAAACGAACAAATTCTATTAAGGGGAAACTTTAGTTATAAGGCTTCTTCCCTTATATTTCTTAGGAAGCGACTCTTCTTTTAATAATATGCTAGCCAACTTCCCCATACCCTTTTTCCATTCTAAAGGCTTATCAAGCCAGAAATACCTTAAAATATTAGCCCCACTTAGGGTCTTTCCTTGTTTTATAGCATTAAAGAATTCCTCACGTTCATCAAGCCCATAAATGCCCATATAAGGATTCTTGGGTCCATCTTTAATTATTAATATGCCCTGATATAGTCTTTCTTCCATAAAATTTAGCCTTTTCACCTTCTTATAAGCTTTTCTAACTATTAGAATAAAAAAAAGAAAAAAAGAAAATTACTAAGAATTAAGATATAATCATTAATTACTCTTCTTCTTGTGTTTGTTCTTCTGGTTCTTCTGCTTCCTCATCTGATTCAGGAGCTTCACCTTTTGCTATTTCGCTTCCTTTTTGAAGCAAAGTAACATTTTGAGCTTGTTCTCCTCTATCAGTTTGTGCAGGTTCAAAAGATACTTTATCGCCTTCTCTTATGAAGGTTCCACGTGCTAAGGCTGAATGATGAACAAAGTAATCTTTTCCATCTTCACCTTGGATAAAACCATATCCTTTATCTCTATTAAACCATTTAACTGTTCCTTCCATGATATCTCGTCCTCCTAATGTCTCAGATTGCTCTGAGTGATAGCGTAAATCATTATTTTATTGTATTTAAGGCTTTCTAACACTAGTTTTATATATTTCGTTCGTATAAGGTAGATTATATGAACAAAACAGAGGTGTATGAGAAAATCTTTAATGAATTGAAGATTCAGGGTAAATCAGATAGAACTATCAAGATGTATTGGTTCTATAATGAGAAGTTCTTAGATTATATAAAAAAAGACCCAAACGGGGTAACCCAAGATGATGCAAAGGCCTTTTTAGCATATCTTATCTCAGATAAAAAATATGATGCCTCTTCTGTAGCTTTAGCAAGATCATCACTAAAATTTTTTTATGATGGTTTGTTAGGTAAGAAAGTAGCAGTAGATATTAAGACACCAAAAAAACAAAGAAGACTCCCAGAGGTTCCAACTAAAGAAGATATTCAAAAAATGATAAATTCTGCTAAAAAACTAAGAAATAAACTATTAATTGAATTTATGTATGCTTCTGGTTTAAGAGTTTCAGAATGTGCTAAAATAAAAGTTGAAAATTTAGATCTAGAAGAAAAAACCGGTTTACTTAAAGAAGGTAAAGGGGGAAAAGACAGGTTCTTTATATTATCTGATAAACTAGTTGAAGATCTTAAAAAATATTTAAAGACTCAGGATTCAGAATATATTTTCCCAGGACCAAAAGGGCCTATGGGAGTGAGAAATATCCAAAGAATAATCTCTAATATCGCTAAAAAGTCAGGAGTAAAGAAAAGAATCTATTGTCACCTACTAAGGCATGCATTTGCAACACATTTGCTTGAAGCTGGAGTCGATATAAGAAAAATTCAGGAATTATTAGCTCATTCCAACCTTCAAACAACACAATTTTATACCCAAGTATCAACAAAAGAACTAAAAAAAGTTAAAAGTCCCCTCGATGATATGTAAGGGTACATACGATGTATGTATACATACAATGTATGTTACATACGATGTGGGTATTAAAACCTTTAAGAGAAACTTAAAAGTTTTGAAACAGAAAACTATAATCAAAAACTGAAAAATTTAAGATAATAAGTCTTCAAGATCCCCTTCAAACTCAGAATGGTTTCCCCATTCACAAGAAGGAATAATATTTGCAATTACGGGACTTAGATAAGAAGGTTTTTCAGAAAGCAACCATATTCCTTGCTCAGATGAATCTAGGCTATTAAAACTACAATCTTCAATTCTACGCCTAAAGCACGCATAATCAACTAAATCTTTATCTAAAATAGAGACGTAAGGGTCAGTTCCTTTTCTTATCCCATACCCGCTATAAATTTTCTTTTCAACTTTTTTCTTAATAATGCTTTTAGAGACCCTAATAGGGATAAACCGTTTAATTATTTGTTCTCCCCCCTCATCCAGAGGAATGTGATACGTTCTCTCATACACCATTTTCTTTTTTTCATTTAATTCTTCTAATATATATCTCTCTTCAAAGACTTCTCCAATAAGTTTTGCAGTCTCTGTATCAAGAAGGTAAGCAATACCACTTCCAAATTCAGAAATGTAATTTTTATCTACTTCCATATCAAAACAGGCTCTTGCCTTTTCTCTATTCTTTAATACCTCAATTAGATATGCTCCAAGATGGTTTCTTAGTTGGGGATCGTTAAACACAACCATCTTTGGACCATACCACACAAAATCTTCCCCTATAAAAAGCAATTTTGGCTTAAATGATTCAGAAGAATTTAATTTAAGAATTTTTTCAAAATTTATTTTTGTCATTCTTTTATCACTCCGTCTCCTTTATTTAAAGATTATTCAACTAAAAAAGCTAAATCAAAACATTTATAACAAAGTTTTTACATTTAATTATAAAAAGAGGTGTAGTAAATCGCAATAGGTGATTGGTTTTTAGCTAGAAGTGACGCATTTAGATTTCTCCTTAAAAAATTTGGAGAACATAAAGTAAACACTCAAAGATCTTTTTCTCGAGTTAAAAAAACCCATGCCGTGCACACTCAAAACTTTAAAAATCACGATGATAGGCTAAGAAAAATCGAGAACCTACTTAAAAATATGCAAACTCCTTCTATTAGAATAATTAAAAAAGCAAAAAATAAGAAATAAAACTTATATACCCTTAAATCAGTTTCATCTAAATGAATATAAAAGAATATAGGCAGATAGCAGGAGCAATACAACTCTTTCATGTGCTAATTGTTTTTTCTATGATCGTAGCGATTTTATCCATCTTTTTCTACGAACCGCTAAGGTTTTATTCTGCTATTTGGTTAACCCTGACATACCTACTGAATAAATTCTATGGGGGATGCCCCCTTACTATAGAAGAATATAAACTAAGAGAGCTATCAGGAGAAAGAATTAAGAGGAAAAAATTTGTAGCAAGAGTTTTTAAAAACTGTTTTAATCTTAATATTTCTGATAAATCACTTAACAGAGGACTAACCCTATTCTTTTTCATCTCCTTATTCGTGATTATTCTACACCTAATCTAAAGAAATAATTATATATCCTAATATAATCTATTCTCTAATGAAAAAACTAATTTATTTTGTTATGTTCTTATTGTGTTTGCAATTAGTTTGTGCCGAACAATTTACTCTTAAACAAGGTCAGGAACTAATCTACAAAGGAATTAACCTTAAACTCATGAGCATCGGTTCTTCAGAATCTTTAAACCTAAAAATTAATGATCTTTCTAGAATCGTAACCAAAACTACTTCAGCAGATGCTTTTGGGATTAAAGTAAAATTAGTTTATTCAGATATCTATTCAAAAGAAGCAGTAATAGATATTTCTCAATCTGCATTGTGTTTAATAGGCCAGGATTGTGATGATTCTGTACCGTGTACAAGGGATGTTTGTCAGCATGGTTTTTGTACCCATATACAAGATACCGGATGTATTTTAGATGATGAATGTAAAGATCACTTAACTATGGGGAAAGTGGATAATGTTTTATCTTATTGCGGAAGAGATAATGAGTGGCATTCAAGAAAAACAGTAGAGGAAGCATGTTTTAATAATGTAGAATGTTTATCAAATCTTTGTGAAGAAAATTTATGTCAATTAATTGAGGAGGTTAAAATGGCACCAGCATGGATATTAATTATTATAGGCGCAATGTTTGCTTTAGAAGGATTATTTGTTTTACTCAGACCAAGACAAGCAAAAAGAATAATAAAAAATCTAGTAGCTAATTTTTCAAATAAATCCTGGCCAATCTTTTTTGCAATTGAAGCAGCAATAGGAATAGTTTTAATTATTTGGGCTTTAGCCTAAATAAGTTAATTCTTTTCTTTGTCTTATCTTAACCGCACTTTTACCTTGTGATAAAATTCCTTTAACCTTTGATTCAAATTCTTGTGCTTTCTTAAGTAAAGGGGTATAATCTACTTTTAATCCAAGATATTTATCCAAAACTTCAATTATTTTTGCAGCTGCTCTTGAGTCAGGTAATGTAGAATGAGTTTCAGCAAAAATAGCACTTATATTCGCTTTTTTACTTAATAATAAAGCACCAGTTACACCCATAACTATACCTTCTCTTAATGGCTCAATCCCAGTTTTTTCTAATCCTCTTTTATTTGAAATAAAATAAGTTCCAGGTCTTCTTGCGATACTTGGCGGAGCACCAACACCCTCTAAACTTATAATTTCTTTAGCCCCAACCATCTCACATAACTCATGAATTGCATCGGCCAAAGCCCACTCCATCCCCTTTACAGGAGTTAAGGCATGTAAAATAATCAAATTATATTTTTTATTATAAAAAATTCCTAAAGGTTCTATTACTTTTCCTTTGTGAACCGCAATCATCGGAGGACTCTCTTGTATTCTTATCTCTCCAATAGGCTCTGCTTGTAAATGATCTAATAGATATTCAACAGCAATTGTGCCAACAAGTCCAAGACCAGGAAATCCTTCTATAATTGTTGCATTCCTAGGTTTTTTATTCAAAACAATCTTCATTAGTTCCTAAACTTATTTCTATATATAAAAACATTATGGTAAGTTTTTTAAAGCAAATTAAGCTTAGAAAACTCATGGGCCTATAACTCAGCCTGGTCAGAGTGCTTGGCTCTTAACCAAGATGTCGGGGGTTCAAATCCCCCTAGGCCCTTATTTAATTAATTCAAATTCAGAAGTTCCTAATCTACCATCAGCATAAATTAAGTATTCCATCTCTTTCCAATTCTTTCCTAAAATCTCTGCGCATCTCACATCAATAGCAACAGGATCAGTACCTGCTAAAAGAACACCAAACTTTTTTGGAACTCCTTTAATCTCATCACCTATTTGCCCAATATAAGCATCAACTAAAGTTATATTTGGTTTTTTGTATAAATTTAAATCAAAAATACACTCATGTATTCCTAACCGATGTAATCTTGCTTTACTCCATCCAACCAGCCTATAAGCAAGAGGAGAAAGATACAAACCAAATAAATTTTTCATAGCCGCAGTTACTCTTGCACTACTATGCTCTTTTAATATAGGGAGATTTATTAAAAATGCTCCACTTAAAATTTCAGGCATTTTAAATCTCTTTAATTTTAATGCGTCACTTCTAGTTACAACAATTCTTTTTTCTCTATTCAAATCAATTACTTTACACCCGTATTTTTCTTCTAATTTATAGAAACCAAGTTCTTCAAAACATTTTACAGTATCACATCCTCCAGAACCTTCAGCAATTATAATCTCTGCTTTAGAATTTTTTCTACAATATTTCAAGACTTCCTCAACAAGTTCAATTGGAGTTGTAACTGGTGGCCCTTTATTTGTAGTTAAATTTGGTTTTAGAATAATCTTTTTTTCTTCAGCAATTAATTTATTAGCTCCAATTAAGTTCAGAATTTTAGTTACAGATTCAGCATAATTTTCAAATTCTACTTCAGCAACATAAGCTTTTTCATACTTAACCATAAAAATAAGGTAAAGAAAAGGTTCTTATATCTTACTATAAGAGATTTTTTATCTTTTCTATACTCTCAGCAATCTTGTCCCCAGTACCAGTAAGTTTAATAGTCTTAATTCTACCTTGTTTTTCAAATTCGACAAGCTTTGCTTTTTCCATCTCTTGAAGAATTTTAACAGCGTGAGAATATGTGCAATCAACCTCTTTTGCTAATACTGATCCATAACGGGATTTACTACTTTGTCTTAACGCCACCAATATCATGGCAGGCTTTCTTCTGAAAAATACCTCAAAAATATTCTTTGGTTTTTTACTCATAATCTAACCCCCTTAAAAATAATAGTATTTTGTTACTCAGACTTATATTTAAAGCTTTCTTTTTGATAATATATGTTGAAATCCCTAGTTTAAAAAAGTTACCAAAATCTTTTAAAAGGTAACTCGCATTATTAATATTATGTTAGATATAAAATTTGTTGTCGAAAACCCAAAATTGATTAAAGATAATTTGAAAAATAGATTTCAACAACATAACTTAACCAAAGTTGACGAAATTATAGGCCTCTATAACAGTTGGAAATCTTTAAAACAACAAACAGATGAATTAAGAGCCAAAAGGAATAAAATTTCTCAAGAAATAAATAAATTGCAAAAGCAAAAATTGCCTATAGAAGAAAAAATAAATCAAGTTAAAGCAATTCCAGAACAAATTAAATTAGCAGAACAAAAAATTTTAGAATTACAATCTAAAATAAAACTATCCCTTTCAACTTTACCAAATATTTTACACAAATCAGTTCCAAAAGGTAAAGACGAATCAAAAAATAAAGTAAAAAGAAAAGTCGGAAAGATTCCTAAATTTAAATTCAAACTAAAAACCCATGTAGAATTAATGGAAAAGTTAAATATAGGAGATTTTGATTCTTCCGCTAAAACATCTGGAAACGGTTTTTATTATCTTAAGGGAGAGTTAGGTTTGTTAAATCAAGCATTAATTAGGTTTACAATTGATTTAATGAAAAAGAAAAAATATACTTACATAGAACCCCCATTAATGATAAATAAAAAAATTGCTGCAGCTGCAGGAGATCTAGAAGCATTTAAAACTGCGTTATATAAAATTGAAGGAGAAGATGCTTATTTAATTCCAACTGCAGAACACGCTATCTTAGGTATGCTTTCAAATAAAATAATAAAACAAGAAGATTTACCTCTAAAATTCTTTGGGTATTCAATGTGTTTTAGAAAAGAGATAGGTTCTCACGGAATAAACGAAAAAGGATTATGGAGAACACACCAATTTAATAAAGTAGAACAATTTATTTTCTGTCACCCAAAAGATTCTGATAAGTATTATAAAGAACTTTTAAAAAATACAGAAGAAATTGTTAAAAAATTAAAACTTCCATACAGGGTTATAGAAAGTTGTTCAGGAGATTTAGGAAACTGGAAAGCAAAAAGTGAAGATATAGAAATTTATAGGCCAACAACAAAAGATTATGGAGAAGTAACCTCTTTGAGTAATTGTACAGACTATCAAGCAAGAGACTTGGATATAAAAGGGGTTAATAAAAAAGGAGAAAGATATGTCCTGCACACATTAAACAATACCGCATTAGCCACATCAAGAATTTTAGTAACAATCTTAGAAAATTATCAACAAAAAGACGGGACCATTAAAGTTCCAACAGTATTGCAAAAATATACTGGATTCAAAAAAATTTCTGCCCCTAAGAAAAAATAATGTTTTAGAAACATTTAAATAAGAACTCAAGAATTTCTAATTTTCATGACAACTTTGATTATTGCAGAAAAACCTAGCGCAGCACTTCGTATAGCCACGGCTTTAGCAGACGAAAAACCAACCAAAAAAACTTTCAAAAAAGTTGCTTATTATGAGCTGACACATAAAAACGAAAAAATAACTGTTGCATGTGCAGTAGGTCATCTATATACTATAGCAGAAAAAGAAAAAAAAGGTTGGAGATACCCTGTCTTTGAAGTGGATTGGAAAGCTTCTTATGAAAAAAAAGCTTCTGCGTTTACTAAACCTTACTTAGAGAATATAACCAACTTAGCTTCTAAGGCAAATAAGTTTATCATAGCAACAGATTTTGATATAGAAGGTTCTGTAATGGGCTTAAATATTATAAGGTATGCCTGTAATAAAAAAGACGCACAAAGAATGAAATTCTCAACTTTAACAAAAGATGAATTGGTAGACTCTTATGAAAATGCCTCAAAGAGCTTAGACTGGGGTCAAGCGATTGCAGGAGAAACTAGGCACATACTAGATTGGATTTGGGGTATAAATCTAAGTAGAGCATTAACTTTAGCATTAAAAACTGCAGGAGCATTTAAGATATTAACCACAGGAAGAGTTCAAGGACCAACTTTAGATTTAATTTATCAAAAAGAGCAAGAAATTTCTAAATTTAAATCAGAACCTTATTGGGAAATAGAAGCAGTCACAAATAAATTAAAAGCCATGCATAAAAAAGGAAAATTCAAAGAAAAACCAACCCAGATTATAAACAAAATAAAAAATAAAAATGCAATCGTTAAAGAATTAATAAAAAGGGCTATTAAGATATTTCCACCAGCCCCATTTGACTTAACCACTTTACAAATAGAAGCATACAGATTCTTAGGAATGTCTCCAAAAGAAACCTTAGCAAACGCACAAACCCTTTATACCTCAGGTTATATTTCCTATCCAAGAACTTCTTCTCAAAAGCTTCCACCAGCGATTAATTATAAAAAAATAATTTCAGCTTTACTTAAACAAGCAGTTTATGCTAAAAGATGTGCAACGCTATTAACTACTAGATTAATTCCTCATGAAGGTAAAAAATCAGATTCAGCACATCCAGCAATCTACCCTACCGGAATCATGCCTTCTAGAGCAAGTGCGAGAGTAAGAAGATTATATGACTTAATCACTTCAAGATTCTTGGCAACATTTTCTACACCAGCAGAAACAGAATCTACCAGCGTTTTATTAGAAATAAACAAAGAACCATTTATAGCTAAAGGAAGTATAATCAAAAATTCTGGATGGTATGATTTTTATCAATACGCAAGAGCAAAAGAAATAGAATTACCTGATTTAAAAGGAGGAGAAGAAATAAAAGTTAAAAAGATTAATTTACATGAAAAAGAAACTCAACCGCCAAAAAGATACACTCCTGCATCTTTAATTAAGGAATTAGAAAAACAAACTTTAGGAACTAAAGCAACAAGAGCACAAATTATAGATTCTTTATATCAAAGAAACTTTATAAGAGACAAGTCCATACAAATCACAATTTTAGGAGAGTCTATAGTTAAAACATTAAAAAAATATTCTCCAGAAGTTCTAGATGAATCACTCACAAGACACTTTGAACAAGAGATGGAAGAACTAAGAGAAGGGAAAAAAGAACAGGCCTCGGTTATTAAAGAAGCTCAAGTTCTTTTAACAAAAACTTTTAGCGAATTTAAAAATAAAGAGAAGAGTATTGGAAAAGAATTATTAAAATCTCACTTAACAGCAAGAGAAGAAGAAACTAGTTTAGGTCCTTGTCTTAAATGTAAAGAAGGAACTTTACAAATAAGAAGAGGAAAATTTGGACTATTTGTTGCTTGTAATAAATATCCTGAGTGTAAGACCACCTTTTCTTTACCATCAAATGCACTAGTAAAACCAACCAAAAAAATATGTGAAAAATGTAATTATCCAAAAATATTAGTTATAAAAAGGAGAAAAAGACCTCAAGAAGTTTGTATTTACCCAAAATGTTCTACTAAACTAGAAGGTTATTCTAAAAAACAAATAAAAGAAATGGAATCAATTGAATCAGGTAAGTTAAAAAAAATCTGTCCAAAATGTAAAAAAGGAAACTTAAAGGTTAGAAAATCCGTTTATGGTTCATTTATTGCTTGTGACCAATATCCTAAATGTAGGTATGTTGAAGAAACAAAGAAATCTAAGTCTTAACAAACCCTTCATTTACAATAGTCACATTAAGTTCTTGTTCTTTTGGTTTTTCTAAAATTAATTTTCTATTGGGCTCTTTAACTAATCTCAACAACCTTTTACTCCAATTTTTTACCATCTCTCCACCAACAAGGGTTATAGAACCTTTGTTAATATCAGTATACACTTGATGGCTCATAATAACTTGAACACCCCTTCTAGTTAAATTAGATAAATTTTTTAATTGCTTATCCATCTCTTGATTTATTCTTATAGGGTCACTCTTCAAAGCTTTTCTATAAAAGAAACTTAGTGTATCAATAATAACTAAATCAATGTTTACTAAATTTTTTAACTGTTCTATTTTTTCACATTGTTCTTCAAAACTTTTAACCTTTAATAGTAAAATTTTATCTAAGATATTCAAATAATTCCAACCAGCAATTTGGTTTAATCTTTCTACATTAAAACCCCCTTCAGTGTCAATAAAAACAACTTTTTTACCTTTATTTGCCAAGGCAGAAGTAACCATTAAACATAATGTAGTTTTCCCAGCACTTGCAGGACCATATATAGAGATTATTTCTGGCTTATCACAACAAATGAACTCATCCAATTCTTTATTTCCAAAACTAAGCATATCTTTGATTTCTTAATAGAGTATAAATCAATTTCTATACCAAAACCTTTATATATTGAGTATATACAGAGAGTATACACATGAAAGATATATTCAATACTACAATACTTTGTGAAGAATGTGACAAAAAAACAAAGAAAGGAATGGAAATAAGATTAGGACACAATCTAAGATTTTGGCAATGTCCATCTTGTGATAAAAAATGGTATCACCCATTAGACCTTCAAGCAATAGAAAACTTCCAAAAAATAAAACAAAAACAATATAAAGTCAAACTAAGGCTTGTTGGTAACAGTTACGCGGTTTCAATCCCAAGAGAGATTATAACTTTCCAAGAAGAATTTCAAAAACAATTAAATAAGATGATTTCATTAAGTTTAGACGAACCAGAAAAATTAACTTTATACTTCAATAGGAGACTAAGGTTATGAAAGACATTAAAGAAATTAAATTAAAAGTACAAGAAGCTTTGCAAGAAGAAGCCTATAAAGGCATAGTTAGAATAGATGCACAAACTATGCGTTCTATTGGAGTTAGAGCTGGAGATATTATAGAAATAGAAGGTGGAAGAAAAACAGTTGCATTAATAGATAGGGCTTATCCAAGTGATATTGGCCAATCATTAATTAGAATGGATGGAGTTCTTAGAAGAAATGCTAAGACAGGTATTGGAGAAATGGTTAGTGTCAGAAAAGCAGATATTAAAGAAGCAAAATCCATAGTTGTTGCACCTGCTCAAAAGGGGATTATGGTGCAAGCAAATCCAACAATTTTTAAAAAAGGATTATTAGGAAGAGCAGTTATAAAAGGAGATTTAATTGGTCTTGGAGGAACAAGATCTAGAAGAAAAGCATTAATGGGTTCTCCATTTGAAGATATTTTTGAAGACTTTTTTAATCAAGACTTTATGGGGGGATTTGGTTTAAGTTCATTAAAGTTTATTGTAGCAGATACAAATCCAAAACAACCAGTTTTAATTACAGAACAAACAGAAATCAAAGTTAATCCAAAAGCTCTAGAAATCTCAGAAGAACATATTCCTGATGTAACTTATGAAGATATAGGTGGATTAGACGAAGAAATTAAAAAAATAAGAGAAATGGTAGAACTGCCATTAAAACACCCAGAACTTTTTGAAAGATTAGGCGTTGAACCCCCAAAAGGAGTTTTACTTCATGGTGTACCTGGTACAGGTAAAACTTTATTAGCAAAAGCAGTTGCAAATGAATCAGATGCAACTTTTTTATTAATTAATGGCCCAGAAATTACTTCTAAATTCTATGGAGAATCAGAAAAAAGAATTAGAGAAATCTTTGATGAAGCAGAAAAAAATGCTCCATCTATTATTTTTATTGATGAAATAGATGCAATTGCACCAAAAAGAGAAGACACCTATGGAGAAGTAGAAAGAAGAATGGTTGCACAACTATTAGCAACAATGGATGGACTAAAATCAAGAGGAAAAGTTGTAGTTATTGGTGCAACAAATAGGCATAATGCAATTGATCCTGCATTAAGAAGACCAGGAAGATTTGACAGAGAAATTGAGATTGGGGTCCCATCTAA
>Ga0210057_1006975_pt1 | contig 13896 bp, 12 predicted proteins | sample CryGeyCG2114_010_2_FD_183968 | JGI IMG/M metagenome (GOLD analysis project Ga0210057, IMG submission 183968) | Groundwater microbial communities from aquifer - Crystal Geyser CG10_big_fil_rev_8/21/14_0.10 (SPAdes) (version 2) | ecosystem: Environmental > Aquatic > Deep subsurface > Groundwater ... | reverse complement strand
CATTAAAAGTATGACGGAGAAGTTTGGCGCGGAATTAACTTTCGTCTATCGTTATTTCCCTTTATCACAAATTCATATCAATGCGAAAACGGCAGCGCTCGCCGCCGAAGCGGCGGGACGGCAGGGGCAGTTTTGGGAGATGCATGACTTGTTGTTTGATCGTCAATTAGATTGGGCCGAGAGACTGGATGCGAAGGAGATGTTTGTCCGCTACGCCCGCGAGTTAGGACTTGATGAGACTTTATTTATTGCTGATTTGGCGAAACCGGAATTGAAAGAAAAAATTGCCGCGAGCTATCGCGAAGGTGAGGCGATTGGTGTGAATAGCACGCCGACCTTATTCTTGAACGGTCGAAAATTGTCGCCACCGCCGAGTTCGGTGGCCGGCTTTGAGCAGTTAATTACCGCCGCTTTAAAATCATAATGAATCGAGGTTTGAAAATTGCCGCAATCGTGATGCTCGCCGTCGCCGCGATTGGCTTCCTTGACGCCACTTACCTCACGATTGAACATTATCGCGACGCCATCCCGCCGTGTACGATTGAAGGTTGCGAAGTGGTGCTCACGAGCGAGCAAGCCGAAATTGCGGGTATGCCCGTGGCGCTCCTTGGCGCGATTTATTATCTTCTGATTTTAATTTTAGCCATCGCGTATTTAGATCGTCAGAATCAATCTGTCCTCCGTTTCGCAGCTTCGACCACGATCGTCGGTCTCGTCGCCTCGGCCTACTTCGTTTCCCTCCAACTTTTTGTCATTAAATCAATTTGCCAGTACTGTATGATCTCTGCCGGCACTTCCACTCTGCTCTTCATTACCGGAATGTACGCTCGCCTAAACCTTAATTCATCTGCATCGGCGCGAAGTGGCTCGGTTGAGGGTGTGCGGGATTAACCACGTACGGAATCCAAGCAAAAAGCGGGACGAAAATGACGGGGAGGAAAATCATTAAGATATAGAGATACCAACCCGGGCGCCGCGCGGCGCGGCCGTTTTTGCCCCGAGTAGTGGCATCGGGCAAACAATAAGTGGGTAAGTAAATCATCAAGCCGTAGATGAAAATCCAAAGACCGAATTCGGCGAAATGTTGTGGCCCGCTAAACATCACTTCAGCCAAGAGACCGCTCAAACCAAAAATTAAAAAAGTGGCAAAGGGACGGAAGTCGTAACGTCGGAGAACGAGCGCCCAGAAGACGAACGGCCCAACGAAATTGATAATGCTGTGGAAGAAGACAACGTCGAGGAAATTAGTGGAAGCGACGATGTACGCTTCACCCACCGCGACGCCGAAGGCGGGGGCAAGATTGGTCATCAAGGTGGTGATCACTTCTTCAAGCAGGGCGAGACCGGTGACAAACAGGACGAATTTTATTTGCCAGGGGAGGGGAATCCTTAATACGATGCGACGAATCGGATCACGTAAACGATACATTAAACTGCCACCGATGATCACCCAAAGGATAATCAGTCCCCACGACATCCCGAGCACGGCGCGCGGCACGGGGTTGGGCTGATTAACGGCGACCACTGTCACCACGGACGTTAAAAGCACGAGCCACAATCCGAGCAAAATGATGAAAATTTTCTTTAGGCGATTCATACAATTTATTTTTTTACATTTGTAATTCTTGATGCGTTTATTATACCAAGTTAGAACCTATTTCCAAAATCGCTGAATGAACCGTCCCGCCGCCGCTCGCTGACGCTCGCGTGTCCCGCAAAAAAATGTTCCTTGCTTTTCGGATTTGCGCGCGACCCAATTTTCTTCTAAAAGGATGAGAACATTTTTGCAGGACTTTGCCCTCAATGAATCGGGCAGGTGGTGGGGCTTCAATGCGGTCTCGGTTTTGCCAAACTATTTTTCTAGGGATTTGGATTTGGCAAAACCGAGACTAATTTGTTTTTGAATTTTGTCCGCCCGCAGAAAGGGGTCTGGGGAATGAATGCGGGCGGGTTTTCTTTTTGATTTTTGACAGCTTCTAAAAAGAAAAGAAAACTGATAAAATGGGAAAATGAATGGAAATATGAAAAGAATCTACACAATAAATTTAGCCGGTCTCATTGTAGATGTTCATATAGATGATACGTTTGAGAAAATAAAAGAATTTATAAATAGGTTTGGCAATAGCGATAATAAAAATAGAGACACAAAGCTCAGAATATTTTTCTTAAAAGGAAGCAGTCGGAAACTAGAGTTATCAGAAAAATGGGATTCGTTGTCTATCGTTGGTGATAACATCGATGACTTATCCGATCCTTTTAATCTAATTGGAATTACTCAGGCTCTCTTCAGATTTGCAGCAATTCACTTGGCAACAAAAGGAGTATTCTTGTTGCATGGGTCCACCGCAGTTTTTGATAATAAAGTTGTCTGTTTTGGTGACGACGGAAACAGCACCGCTAAAACCCTCGGCTCTTTAGAAATCGCTTTGGAATCTAAGCACTATGTCGCTGATGAGTTTTGCTTTTTTGACATCAAAAACCAAAAAATCTTTGGTTATCCATTTATACCAATTCACATAAGACCGGTAGTAAAAAATCATCTTAAATCTTCCCATAACATTATTTTTCCGGAAGATGATTATAAAGTAACAAGTGCTGGTGAATTTGTTACGCAAGAAAAATTATTTGAGACAGTATCAGGAAGACTAAACGCGTTGGCGTATATTCATTTTTCAGAGAAGAATTCTCTCATTGAAAGACTCTCTCAAAAGGAAGCGTATAAATCGTTCAAATTTTGCATCGCCTCGCAGATAGCAAAGTTACTTTACCCGAGCTTGGATCGCATGCGGTTTGCGTCTATGACCGATACCGATGAAGCGAAAGTTATTGATGAAAAAACAATAGATGACATTTTTACCAAAATAACCATTGGTAATAAAATAGATCCGCAAATCTTGAAGCGATTTACAAGCTACAAATTGACGATCTCTGATCCATGTCAAATTGTCCCTTTACTCAAGAAAGAAATGTTTCAAGTACTTCTCTAACAAGTTTTTCGTCAACATTTTTTACCACCCTGTGTTTTCCAATCTTTTCCAAAACCACCAAATTAATCTGTTCATTTGTGCTAATCTTGTCTCTTTTTAGGTAGTCGATGACTTGGTCCGGATTAACCGAATGCGGAAATTTGAGTGGTAATGCCACGGCATTAATTAAAGAGTTCTGTAATTCAAAATCTTCCTTTTTAAGAAATCCTAAAGATTTGCTGATCTCTCCGCTGAAGCGCATTCCAAGTCCAACCGCATCCCCGTGCCTGAAATTGAAATTTGATAATCCCTCAAGTGCGTTAGCAAGGGTGTGTCCGTAACTTAATCCTTTATGTGTACCAAGTTTATCGTGTGGATCCTTCTCAACCAACCTACTTTTAATTTTCAGGGATTCATAAACAAGGTAATTCCAATCATAAGTTTTCCAGTCAGACATTGACGAAGAAAGAATACCAGAGAGACTTTTGGTGAATGTTTGTGAATAGACGAGAGCGTGTTTAATAATTTCGCTGAATCCAAAACTAATTTCTTTTTTGGTAATGATTTTAAAAAATTTGTGTCGCACACAGTAATTACGGGAGAATAAAAACTGCCAATAACATTTTTGAGAAGTTTATAGCTAATAGCCACTTTGTTAATAATGGTGTCGCCTTGAGCCATAAGAGTTGTCGGCATAAAGACCATGTCTATACCTCTCATATAAACAGAGGCGAGAAATCCTGCCAAATCTCCAACAACACCTCCCCCTATGGCGATCAGACATCCATTTCTATTTAGATTAGCTTTAATACATCGTTCAAGGCACAAGTTCAAGAATTCAATACTTTTATTTGCTTCTGTCGGTTTAACCAAAATAATATCCGCTGGTTCCAGTTTATCTTTTATCTCCGAGAGGAGATTTTTGTAGAGATTTGCAATATTGTGGTCGCAAAAGACAACAAACCCAGAATAGCCACTTGAGGCAAGCTTTTCTATTATCCACGAAGCTGAATCTTCTCCGATAAAAATATCTTGTCTCCTGTCAGGGAGCAAAACCTTTAAATGTCTACTGATTTTGGAATTTTTCAAAAACATAGTGCGTAAACTTTTCTATATAATCATCTACTTTTCGGAACATGTTTAGTAATTCATCCTCATCTTTCAATTCATGCCACTGATCAATAATTCGGAAATTATCTTCTACAACCCCAAAATCAAAATCTGGAAACAATGATTTTGCCAAATTTAACACATCCCGATAATTTCCCTGCGGTGTTGCGGTGAAGCATTGGACAGCTAGTTTTGTTATTATTAAAGATGCACGTATTTCTCTTTTCAATAATTCTTTAATATTTTTATCCTTATGGGGTGTTGTGGTGAGGGTTCTTCTATTTCTTCGTAGAAACATGCCTATGTTGCTAATGCTATATTTCTTCAAAGTTTCGTTATCCGGCAAATATATATTTTTAAAGTCTATTGATTCACAGGAATAAATAAGCCGATCGGGATATTTTCTGAGATCAATCAGAGCTTGAAGTGTTTTCCCGTCAAGAAGAATGTGGGGAAGAATCGGAGCGAGTAGCTCATTTTTGCTAATTACGTTTACTCCATGATGTATGCCAGAATTATTTTCCAGTTGTGTTACGACCTCAGCTATTCTACGTTTTACATCAAAATCAAAACTATCAATTACAATCAGCAGATCTATGTCACTCCAGCCATCTTTATAGGCGGATTGTGGCACGCTACCGGTAAGAATAATGGCCACCAGTTTTTCGCCGACGGCTTTTTCAAATTTCTCAATTGCCTTTGTTTTAATTTTGTTTAAATCTAAACCATTCATAGTCGTCTATAAAGTGAAGTTTTAGTTTAACATATGCGTTTATAAAAAACCGGATAAACCTATAAAATAAAAAAGGGCATTTTAATCTCCACGGCAGACTTAAAATCATCTGATAGTCCAACTTGCGAAAAAGGGCACGGGAACACTCATCAATTCTATCTTTTGCAAAATGTTTCGACATCTGCTTAGACCCGACCATTATGCGAATGAATCTGCGGTAATAATCAGAAATGCTCGACACTGAATTAAAATAGACGATAGAGTTTTTCATCTCCTTTGTTTCGGGCCAGTATATATACTGAAGAAATTGATCCTCATTTAGCACTTGGGGAAGATAGACAAAGTTTTCTCTTCTTAACATCATACAAGCCCCCCTCATTACTTCACATGGTTTATCGTAATGTTGAATCTCAAATTTAACTCCCAAAACCCAATGCCAAAACAATTTCCACGGGTTACGGCTTTTAAGTGGCAGTCTTTTCCATACAGAAAATACACATTTTAAATTTCTATCCTCTACTAATGTGTTGATTAAATTTACTAAGCAGCTTTTTTCGAGAATGACATCATCATCAATAACGCAAAATAATTCCCCGAATGAAGAACTAAAAATATTATTTAATGCGTCTGCTTTTCCCTTACTGTTTTGATTTTCAATAAACGAAATTTTTATCCCGTTAGTATCAAATTCTTTTACAAAATTTTCCACTACTGTGGCGGTATTATCGGTACAGTGATCCATGCAAATTACTATTTCCTTTTCAACAGAAACAGGAATTTCTTTTAGATTTTCTACGACTGAGTTAAGTGTCTTGGATATTGTTAACGCACCATTGTGCGTTGGTACAGCAATGGTCAGCGATTTTATACTCATCAGATTATCGTAAGTGTTGACAGGTTTGTTGTAGTAAAAATACTGCCTTGCTCTGAGTAAATTTTCTCTGTCAAATGAAATTTTCTCAACCGCTTCCTCAAAAGAAAGCCACTCAGCCGCCTCAAATCCCTCCTCAATTTGAGGATTAATTTTTAGTCTCCTGTTTAATCGAAAGACATATAAATGGACGTTTTTATAGTGAGTAACATCACTCTCATCCAGAGTAAATGCATAACTGTCAGTTCTCAAAAAAGAAACGATCTCTGGGGTTTCTTTCAGCGTAAGTTCTTCTTTAATTTCTCTTACAGCGGCATCCTGTGCCCCTTCGCCTCTTTTGATATGACCTTTGGGAATTAGATAATGCCCGTCTGTTTTGCGCAATAAAGCCACAAACAATTTATGAGTTCTGTTATCTTCAAAAAAGACAAAACCCCCAGCAGATTCGTGCCTTATGCCAGCTGATGAGTATTCAATTTGGTCATTTTCGTCAAATTGCATGATGATATTATATCGGTTTTAGCGTGGATTGGAAAAAGCGGCTCCGTCGTGTCGAGGGAGCCGCTTGGTTCATGGGAGGTAATTTCCAACGATCCGGTCAATTTCCCGGTATAGCTCATCGAGCGTGCCGGAGTTATCAACCACTTCGCCAGCGATCTCCTTGAGTGCCGGGATACCCGACTTCTCCTTGATTTCGTCTCGTGGGAAGAGATACCTTCTGGCACTTTCGATGTCCGGAAGATTTTCTCGCTGCATCTGACGACGGAGACGGATTTCTAGGGAGATATCGACGAAGAGGATGCAGAAGTGATGGCCGAGCTTTTGCTTGAGATAGGGACCAAACCCGCCACCGTACAAACTCTCGATTGAGGTGGCGTTTGTGTGACGACGCTCCATCTCATCCATCAACTCATCGATAAACGCGTCCCATAAAGCGTACGGGTCGCGTTCCTCCTGTCGCTTCAGGAATGTGTAAAGCTCCTCGTCGGGCGACCATTTGTCGTGAACTTTCTCAAAAAGTCTCACGATCTTGAGACGACTCACGCCTTTTGAGTCAAGGTACTTCCCGACAGTACTCTTTCCGCACTCGCTCATGCCAGTCAGAGCGAAGACCGTCTTGCCGCTGAAGCGGCTTTCGTCCATCATTCTTCTCCTTTCAAAGATGAGTTTTGTCAGCTGTAGCTCGTGCAGTGCCGACTCGGATGAGTCTGGAACGTGGGCTACGTTCTTGATCCAGTTCTCGGAATATTGGCCGCGAATTCCGTTAGGATAGCGTCCGATAATCCTCCATTTAACCAGATCAACCGCTTCTTTTCCTTCAATTTTCAAGAGTAGGACAGGGGCTGAACTAACCCACTCCACTACTTCGGTGAAATAGATTTCGTCTCTTTCTCCATGATAGAGACTTTCTACCCACCCCTGTTCCAGTTGCACGCAGGCTTGATCTATCACCCGCAAGTTATGCGCCTGCAGAGAGCGAAGAATCTGTCCGACCAGACCCTTCGCCATACCGTCAGGCTTGACGATGATTAGGGTCTGCTGAACAGACATTGTTTACCTCCTTTTTGATTTGTGTGAAAGAACGAATTACTATTACATATCTTACATTCTTTATGGTCTCCCGTCAATGTCGGTGGGCTTTGTTAAAAAAATCCATATTGAGTATCTAAAATATTTTAATAGATCAAATCCTTTGCCTCTTAATACTTGCGGGCTTGAATAAAATTTAGGCGCGGTGTTCACAGGCAGTAATTTTTTTAATTCAAAAATTGTTGGCAGATGAGCGTATCCTTTGGATGCCCCGGCAACCTTATTTGATTCATAAGTGATATCGCCAGGCAACAAACCATCGTACTTTTTATCCACTAGATTGCATATCATTATTGATATTTGTTTTTGCAAATCACCAAAAATATTTTTAATGGACATAATAGGTCCTCGACCCAAATAAAGTTTATTAAAACTCTCAATATAAACTATCCCTCCTGGTTTTACCACGCGCATCATTTCGCTGATGGCCTTTTTTCTTTTATGAAAAGTTGCAACCGCATTTATTGAAAATCTCGGGCAGAAAACATAATCAAATTCATTGTTTGGGAACGGCATTTCAGTCATATCGCTGACGAAAAAACTAATATTGCCGAGTTTAAGATGTTTTGCTTTTTCGCTAGCAGCTGTTATTGCCGCCGGAGTGATATCAATTGCCGTTACGATATGCCCTGATTGTGCTGCTCCTATTGAAAAACGCCCGGAACCACAACCAACATCAAGCATCTTAGATTCTTCGTGGATAGAAGCGAGTAATTTTTTCTCGACCTCACGTAAAGGAGCTTGGGTATAGTAAGACACCTCTCCAGCATAATGGGAAATATTTAATTCTTTTATTCTTGCGTAGTAATCATTTCCATTCATTTTCCCATTTTATCAGTTTTCTTTTCTTTTTAGAAGCTGTCAAAAATCAAAAAGAAAACCCGCCCGCATTCATTCCCCAGACCCCTTTCTGCGGGCGGACAAAATTCAAAAACAAATTAGTCTCGGTTTTGCCAAATCCAAATCCCTAGAAAAATAGTTTGGCAAAACCGAGACCGCATTGAAGCCCCACCACCTGCCCGATTCATTGAGGGCAAAGTCCTGCAAAAATGTTCTCATCCTTTTAGAAGAAAATTGGGTCGCGCGCAAATCCGAAAAGCAAGGAACATTTTTTTGCGGGACACGCGAGCGTCAGCGAGCGGCGGCGGGAATCCCTGGGACGCGCTTCGCGCGTCCCGCATTTTGGCTTCTCAAAAACCGTCTAGTTCTATTCTGATGCCGGAGGAGGGAGTCGAACCCTCATGCCTTGCGGCACACGATTTTGAGTCGTGCGTGTCTGCCATTCCACCACTCCGGCTAGGTCTAATTTAGATTACCGTTTCTAGTCGAAACAGGCAATCTTGTGATAAGATTAAAGACATGCCCGACATTCTCACTTCCATTTTCTGGATCGAAGTGGATAAGATCAAACCCAACCCCTTCCAACCGCGACGGGAGTTTAATAATGACCGCTTGCGAGATTTGGCCGATTCCATCCGTCAATACGGTGTGCTTCAGCCACTCGTGGTGACTAAACACGAAATTGAGCGCGAGGACGGTAGCCTCTATTCGGAGTACGAGCTGATTGCCGGCGAGCGACGTTGGCGCTCGGCGCAACTGGCCGGTATCCGTCAGGTGCCGTGTGTCATTCGCTCGGGCGGTGATGACGATCGTTTGAAGCTGGAAATGGCGATTATTGAAAATTTGCAACGGGAAGATTTAAATCCGGTAGATCGCGCGCGCGCCTTTGACCAACTAATCAATCAATTTAATTTGCGTCATCACGATGTGGCGGCGAAGATTGGCAAAAGTCGTGAGTATGTTTCCAACAGTTTACGCCTCCTTTCGCTTTCGGAAGAATTTCTGACCGCGCTCGTGGCAGGGAAAATTAATGAAGGTCACACGCGGCCACTCCTTATGCTCTCGGGCAAACCCGCCGAGCAGAAAGCGTTGTTTGATGAAATTGTGACGCGCCACTTGAATGTCCGCGAAGCGGAAGCGATTGCGCGGCGCGCGGCGGTGGAACGGACGCGGAAGCACGGCCCGGTGGACCCGGCTCTGGTTGAACTCGAAAAACAGTTATCGGAAAAGCTCGGCACGCGGGTACAAATTGAACGACGCGAAGTGGGTGGTAAAGTAATGATTAATTATTTGTCAAACGAAGATTTGCGCAACATTTTAAATATTTTAAATAGCGAAGCGGTGGCGCTCGAAACGGCTTCAGGACCGATGACGGAGGAAACAGCCCCGGTAGAATTAACTTCCGAACCAGAATTAGAACCGTCGCCCGAAGACAATCTCTATAATATCAAGAACTTTTCAATTTAAGCTCGCCTAACTTGTGTGGATTATGATTGGGACAGGTTTTGTCGCTACATCTTTCGGGAATGGTTTTTGTCCCCGCCATCATTAGATGAATGCATAGACCATTTTCTCTCGGATAACCACAAATTTTGCCCGTTGGTTTATTCTTAACAATGTGTTTGCACTTCGGATAATTAGAGCAACCATAGAAGAGACCAAACCGGCCCCGCTTCTCCGTCATCGTGCCCGCGTTGCAGATTGGGCACTTCACACCAGTATCGGCGGCCCGCGCTTGGTCGGGATCATTCTTGATAAATTTACATTTGGGATAATTGGAACAGGCAATGAATTTACCAAACCGGCCTTCGCGTTCCATCAATTTGCCGTCCGTGCAATCGGGACACTTTTCGCCCGTTTCTTTCGGCGGAAGCATAGCTTTGCCATCGGCCATCCGCGCGCCCACGCAATCTGGAAAACGCGCGCAACTTAAAAATTTGCCTGTTCGACTTAGTTTCCAGATCATTCCGCCACCGCATTTGGGGCAGACAAATTCGGTCGGCGCCGCGCCTAGGTTGGTGATTTTGGGCATATCCTTTTTCGCTTTGACGGCTTTTTGGAATGGGCCGTAAAAATTTTTTAATAATTTTTCATAATCTAATTCGCCAGCGGCAATTTCATCCAAATTGTTTTCCATTGTCGCCGTGAAGGCGTCACTGATGTAATCGACAAAGTTGGCGCTCAAGAAGTCGCTCACGGTCTCGCCCGTATCGGTGGGTTGGAGGGAACGATTTAATTTTGTCACATAACCGCGATCCACAATATTTTTAATAATCGCGGCGTAAGTGCTCGGTCGACCCAAGCCCCGCTTCTCGAGTTCCTTCACCAGACCCGCTTCCGTATAGCGCGATGGTGGTGCGGTTTCTTTACGTTCACTGGTGATTTTTTTAAGCGTGAGAGTGGCAGGGGCGACGACTTTCGGCAATTCAACTTCTTCATTGCGAGACGCCGGATCGGCGGCGAGCCAACCGTCGAAAATAATTCGCTGGCCACTCGCATGGAAGGGAGGCACATCTTGATCGTAACAACCAGCGGTAATCTTGGTGTGCAATAAACGCGCGTCCGTCATTTGCGACGCGAGCGCGCGGCGCCAGATTAATTCATAAAGTTTTCGTTCTGCCGGCGAGTGGCCGGCGTTCATCTCATTAATTTTCGTGGGGCGAATCGCTTCGTGCGCCTCCTGCGCATTCTTGCTTGTCGTTTTATAACTTCGGGGGCCACTCGCATAAGCCTCGCCAAATTTGGCGCGGGCGAGAGCAACGAAAGCATTTGCCGCTGCCGCGTTCAAGTTTGTGCTATCGGTGCGCATATAAGTGATGTGCCCCGCTTCATAGAGCCGTTGGGCATGGCGCATGGTGAGACTCGGCGAATAGCCGAGTCGCGAAGATGCGGCCTGTTGAAGAGTGGAAGTCGTAAAGGGCGCGCGCGCCCGACGCAAAATTTCTTCTTCTTTCACTTCCGTCACCTGCCATCCGCCACGTTCTGTATCGGCGGCGCCGCGCCGCGCGGCATCCAGAATCTTATCGGTCTCCGCTTCACTTTTCGGTTCCACACTGCAATCGAAAATAATTAATTCACCCTTTGCTGTTTCAAGATCGGCTTTAATGACCCAATAAGGTTCGGGTTGGAACGCACGGATAATCTTTTCGCGTTCAACTAAAATGCGGAGCGCTGGTGATTGCACGCGACCGGCGGATAATCCGTAACGCAATTTTTGCCAAATCAGACCCGACAAATCGTAACCAAACAAGCGATCAAGCACCCGCCGCGCTTCTTGGGCACGGCGCAGGTGACGATCAAGCGCGCGCGGATGTGTTAAAGCTGATCTCACTGCCTCTTTAGTAATTTCATGGAAGAGGACTCTCTGGGGTTTGACCGATTTTGCATCCAAGATTTCGGCGATGTGCCAGGCAATGGCCTCGCCTTCACGATCTGGATCAGTGGCAAGCATAATTTCGCTCGCGCTCTTCGAAGCCGTGCGCAAACTCTCCACCACCGCTTCCTTACCCTTGATAATTTCATAATGCGGGATAAAGCCGCCCGCGATATCAATCGCGTTCTTATTTGATTTTGGCAAGTCGCGAATGTGACCGACGCTTGCCATCACCTTGTATTCATGATTGAGATACTTCTCAATCGTTTTCGCCTTGGCCGGCGACTCCACGATCAATAATTTATTTTTGGTCTTTTCAGTCATTGGTCTACATTAGTACTACGGCGAAAAGTTTTTTGCAAATTATTAAGTTAAATAAAGTTCTCCCATTGACTCTTTCACTAGACCTTTAATTTCCAAAAGCGCGAGCAGGGGATTGGCTTCACTCGGCGGTAATTTGAGCTTTTTAATTAACTCGTCTCGGGGTAAAGGTTCGGTAGCGAGGAGGTCAATCACCATTTGTTCTTGAATCGTTAAATTTTCTGGCACTTTAGCGTCGCCCGTTTCGGGTTCGAAGCCGAGCGCGAGGAGTAATTCACCGCTTGTAGTGATGGGTGTGGCGCCCTGTCGAATTAATTGATTCGGGCCGAAGGCGGTCGGTGAGAAAATTGAACCCGGCACCGCGAACACATCGCGATTGTAATCCAGGGCGAGGCGCGCGGTGATTAAAGTGCCCGACTTCTCATTGGCCTCGATCACGAGCACCGCTTTGGCCAGCCCCGCCATAATCCGATTGCGACGGGGGAAAGTGTGGATGCCGGCGGGTGAGAGCGGTTCAAGTTCCGAAAGAAGCGCGCCGCCGGCCGCAATAATTTTATCGGCCAGACGGCGATTTGAGGGCGGATGGAGCACCGCACGATCAAGTCCCGAACCCGGCACGGCAATGGCCGGTAAACCAGCTTCAAGCGCCGCCTCGTGGGCGACGGCATCAAGACCGATCGCAAGACCGGAGATAATCGCGATCGGATAACCGGCGAGACCGGCGATCAACTTCTCCGTCGCCTCCTTGCCATAACGGCTGTGGCGACGGGAGCCGACGACGGTTAAGGCAATATAATTTTCGGGCGGCAATTTGCCTTCCAAATATAATTGTTTGGGTGGGTCATTGATTTCGCCGAGAAGCGGCGGAAATTGCGCGGGCGATAATTCAATAAACTCACGAGTGGCCATCATTGCTGACGATTGTAACATGGAATAGATTTGCTATGATTAAACCATGCTTGATATTAAATTTATCCGCGACAATGTGGAATTAATGAAGGAAGCAATTCGCAAGAAATCAGTCACACTTGATCTTGATGAATTATTGAAAGTGGATACGGAACGTCTGAGTGTGCTCAGCCAAGTGGAAACCTTGCGCGCGCGGCAAAATGCCGTGAGTAGCGAAGTGGCGAAAGTCGCGCCGGAGGCGCGGGCGAAGTTGATTGAAGAGATGAGTGATTTGAAAAATGAACTAAAAGGGAAAGAAGATGAACTCGCCGGAGTGATGAAACGTTGGCAGGGGCTAATGCTCCAAGTGCCAAACATTCCGGACGTGTCGGTGCCCGAGGGGAAAGATGAGACGGAAAATAAAGAGGTCGCCGCTTGGGGGGTAAAACCCAATTTTCCTTTCGCGCCTAAAGATCACATTGAACTCATGCTTGCGGCGAAAATGGTGGACTTCGAACGGGGGACGAAAGTCCATGGCTTCCGTGGCTACTTTCTGCAGGGCGCGGGGGTTGAGTTATCTTGGGCCATTATCAATTACGCTCGCGACTTTTTCGGCCGGAAAAATTTTACGCCCTTTATCGCACCCGCCATTGTGCGGAAAGAATATTTTTATGGCACGGGACATTTGCCGCGCGAGGCCGAAGATTTATATAAAACGCAAGATGACGATTATCTCTCCGGCACGGCCGAGGTGGCGATGATGGCCTACCACGCTGATGAAGTGTTGAAGGTGGCCGAGTTGCCTAAACGTTTTCTCGCCTTTTCTCCTTGTTTTCGACGGGAAGCGGGGAGTCATGGTAAAGACACCAAGGGTTTAATCCGAGTTCACGAATTTTTCAAACTGGAACAATTAGTCCTTTGTCGCGCCGATCACGGTGAGTCGGCGACGCTTCACGAAGAACTCAATCGCAATTATGAAGAATTTTTAGAATCACTGAAATTGCCTTATCGCCGACTTTTAATTTGTGGTGGTGATCTCTCTTTAAGTAAGGTCAAACAATACGATACCGAGATTTGGTTTCCGTCGCAGAATGTTTATCGCGAGGGTTCAAGCGCTTCCTATTATCACGATTTCCAAACTCGTCGATTCAATTTGCGTTATCGCGACGAACAAGGAAAATTGCATTTCGCCCATTCTTTAAAT
>Ga0210057_1006974_pt1 | contig 13897 bp, 16 predicted proteins | sample CryGeyCG2114_010_2_FD_183968 | JGI IMG/M metagenome (GOLD analysis project Ga0210057, IMG submission 183968) | Groundwater microbial communities from aquifer - Crystal Geyser CG10_big_fil_rev_8/21/14_0.10 (SPAdes) (version 2) | ecosystem: Environmental > Aquatic > Deep subsurface > Groundwater ... | reverse complement strand
GCTTACCGGGGCAAAAATCATATTAACGGTATTGAAGGATTTTGGAGTTATGCCAAACATATTTTATACAACTACCGAGGGGTTTCCAAATATCATTTTCCAATGTATCTTAAGGAAGTGGAATACCAGTACAATCACAGAAATGAAAACTTGTTTAAAGAGTTTATGAATATCTATTTTGGTTACGTTTCCCACTAATTACCTAAAAAAATAGGCGTATCGCCTATTTTTTGTATGTTTGGTATGCTTCCCATCCTTGCTTTCTATATTCCTTCGCGGCGGTCAAAGGATCTTCTGCTTCATATATCCCACGCCCGACAATAATAACATCACTTCCTTTTTTACCGATGACATGCTCAGGCGTATTGTACTGTTGTCCGAGTGTGTCACCGGTATCTTGCATCTTCACACCCGGTGTCATATGAATCATACCTGGATTGTCTGAAAGTTTTTTTTGTGAAATAAAACCGATCACAAAGTCTTTGTATGTTTCTGCAAGCGCTACTGCTTTATCCGTATAGTTACCTGTTGCAAGTGAACCAACAGAGCTCATTTCTGCCAAGAGGAGAAGTCCTCTGTGTTGGTTCATTCCAACTTCGCGAAGGCCTTCTATAATCCCAGGCCCAGGTAAGATGTGTGCATTGGTAATGTCTGCCCAGTCGGCAATATGGTATATGCCATGTTTATATTGATGTTTTACGGTATTGCCAATATCTGCAAATTTTCTATCTTCGAAAAGTAAAAAATTGTGTTTTTCTGAAACCTGATGAAGTTGTACAATCAGATCTTGATCAAAATCTTCAACAATATCGATGTGTGTTTTGAGGATACAGATTTCTGGCCCGATTGTATTCGCAAGAGTCAGCAATTTTTGCTTTGTGATGGCATCATTTGAAAAACAAAGATTTGTTTTTTTTTCGTCCATGAGCAAAAACAACTTTTTTGCTGTTTCATTTATTGTGTAGTTTGCTCGTTCTGTATATGAAAGCATATCTTATTTTTTTGAATCGAGAAATTCTTTGCCATGACCAATTGTTGTGTTTATTGGTATTCCTTGTTCACAAAGTTCACAAGTATCGGCATCATACAGTGTGATATCAATCTGCGCTAGGGGAGTAAAAGGAACACCACCAAATGTTTCACTTGTTACGTTTGGATTTTTATTGACCATCACTGATGCTGCAATAACATTGCCTCCGCATGATTTTACAGCTTTTATGACTTGCGTGAGTGATCCTCCCGTACTGGTGAGATCTTCTACTACCAGAACGTTCTTTCCGGACACAAGTTTGTCATATCCTCGGGTTAGTTTGAGATCACCATCTTTCTTTTCAGCATAAATACTCAGAATATCTTTTCCTTTTAGTTCGCAAAGATGATGTGTTGTCCACTGTGAAAGAATAATACCTCCAAGTGCAGGCCCCGCAACGATGTCGATATTAAGTTCTTTGTGTGCTTCAGCAAAAGCTCTTCCTACTTTGCTTACTGATGAAATGTGTGGGTAGAGTGCATCTTTATTGATATATGTATCAAAATGGAGACCCGATGTTCCGACAAAATGATCATGGTCGAGAATAGCGCCTACGTCTTTGAGTGTTTGAAGGATATCTATCATAGATTATATGGTATGTATTTCATGCCAGCGCATGGCAAGGTACGGATCCCACATCATGCCGGTGGCACTCATAGCGATGTCAGCTCCAGCAGAGAGATAGTCATCAAAATGTTCGGGCTTCACCACGCCACCAACACCGAGGAGTGTTAATCCAAGTTTTTCTGTATCGATAATATTTCGTGCTGTTTTTATAAACTCAAGTCCATGGCTACGAATAGGACCGCCACAGATACCACTCGTTTCTCTTCCTACTCCGAGTGCAGGTTCTCCTTTATCATTGAGGACGTGTCTGCCTATGGTATTGATACCACAGACACCTCGTGCGCCGGAGTGTGCGATAGCTGCGAGGACGTCTTTCAATTGATTGTTGTCATCAAGATACCCGAGTTTCACTATGAGTGGAATCTCGCCGATTTCTTTTACAATCCGAGACGAAATTTCTTTTGAAGTTTCTGGATCCATATAAATGCTTCCTTCTGCATGGCCACTCACATTTGGACAAGAGAAGTTTACGGTGATGATATCTGCACCAGCTTCTTTTGCAAAGAATGCTGTTTTTACAAAATCATCGACAAAATCTTCTCCTGGTCGTTGTGTTCCTACGACAGATACATTCAACACTTGTCCTTCTCTCAGCGATGCCTTTGCTTTCGCAATATCTTCGAGAAGATATGTTTGATCATAACATCCCATCCCAAATGAATTGGTGACAGCGAGGTACTCCATGTCTTGTTGTTGCGTCGATGTTTGGTGCAGTTCTTTTGCTTCATGTGACAATTGTCCATCTACATCGATGTAGATCATGTTTGGTACAGGATGGGTGTCATGTGCAGCACTCCGTATTGTTTTGTACGTGAGGACATCAAATCCAAGTCTTGCGGCAAGAGAAATATATGTACTATTGAGAAGTGGGCCTGCTGGTACACCGAGTGGACTCATGACCTTGTGCCCAAGAAAATCGATCCATTGTTCTTTTGGAGGAATGTTTCGTGTAGGAAAGGCACCATCAAAAAACGGTCCTTCTTTTGCATTGTCCATATACGATTTTTGTATATCGTATATAGGGGGATGGTCTGGGTACCAAGGAGGAATGGAAGATTGCATATGTTTTAGAATATCATAAGAAATACGTATTATGCCACTTCATGTTCTTTTTCAAGGAGCCAGAGGATCATTGCTTTTTGCATGTGCATCCTGTTTTCTGCTTGGTCAAAGATGATTGCATTCGGATGATCGATGGCATCACGAGAAATTTCATAGCCAATATGACAAGGCATACAGTGCATTATTTTTGCCTGTGGCGCATATCGTTCGATCATGCCGGCATTGAGTTGGAATGGCATGAACAGTTGTTTTCGTCGATCGTATTCTTGTTGAAATTGTGGTTTGACATGACCATTCTCAAAAAATTCCATGTTCATCCATGTATCGGTATGAACGTAGTCTGTATGTTTGAGTGCTTCTTCGAGATTTGTTGTGCGCGTTACTTTTCCTGTGTGTTCTGCCATGCGATTCAGTGCTTCATCCACACTGTCTCTATCGACTTCTGGAGCTGCAATTGCTACTTCTATCCCAAGCTTTGCACATGCTAGCATGAGTGTATTGGATACATTGTTTTCGATCCCTAACCACGTGATTTTTTTGACATGTTCGATGCCACCACTCTTTTCATCCATTGTTAGGAGATCACTGAGTGCTTGTGCTGGATGATATTTTTCACTACACGCATCAATCACAGGGATACGATTGATCGAAGCGGCGAGCTCTACATCTGCTGCATGTCCTGCTCGGAACATGAGGACACTGCCATATCTCATGACTGCCTGTATCTCATCTTTGAAATCTGTGAGCGAAAATTGTGTTGTTTTTTTATCAAGAAAAATAGCGTGTCCACCGAGTTCTGTCATGCCAGCTTCAAATGAAAGACGTGTTCGTGTTGATGACTTTTCAAACAACATGATGAGTGTTTTGTTTTCAAGATATGTGGTTGGCACGCCTTGAGAACGGTGTTGTTTGATTTTTTTTGCGAGTGCAATCATGGCGAGAATATCTTCTCTAGATTGTTCTTTGAGCGAAATCAGATGACGCATAGATTATGTATGTGAAGGATAATAAATATTATTGATGACTACACCGATTGGCCAGCCTTTTAGTTCCCGCCCTGCAAAAGGAGACCACCTGCTTTTTGTAAACATATCTTGATCCCGTACGGTTTTTATCAGATCGAGATCCACAATAGTCCATGTCTTTTCGGGTATGTATGAAAAAATTTTTGTACTATTTGTGTGCATGATATCGATAATACGTTCGAGTGTGATCTTTCCTTTGTGGTATGCATCGAGCATGAGTGGCAGTGCTGTTTCTATTCCGGGAACACCTGAAGGTGCTTGTCCATAAGGGAGTGCTTTTTGTTCGAGTGTGTGTGGCGCATGGTCTGTCCCTATGGTATCGATCGTGCCATCCACTATGCCTTGCCACAGTGCCTGTTGGTCTTCTGCTGTACGAAGTGGAGGATTCATCTGTGCTTTTGTGCCAAGTGTGTTGTAATCTTGTTCAGACAAAAACAGATGATGTGGTGTCACTTCTGCATATACGGTGACACCTTCTTGTTTTGCCTTGCGGATGATTTCCACTTCTTCTTTTGTACTCACATGAAGGATATAGAGTGTTGTGTGATATGTTTTTGCAAATACTATTGCATGTGATACTGCTTTCACTGCAGCGCTTCGGTCACGAATTTTTGAATGATCATGTACATCGGTTGTTCCAGGGAATCCTTTCTTTCCTTTTTGTAGTTCTGCTTCATCTTCTGCATGAGCACCGATGACAATGTTGTGTTCACCCGCCATTTTGAATAGTGCTTCCTGCATATCAGGATTATCCATGAGCAATGTTCCTGTACTCGCGCCCATGAAAACTTTGATGCCAATAATATCATGTTTGAGTTCAGGAATTTTTTGTATATTTTCCTCTGTAGCGCCAATCCACAATTTGTATGCAAGTGGAGAATCTGCTTCGCGTAGCATGTGTTCAATGCGTGTTGTTTTTTCTTGCAGTGTCGCTTTGTTTACACACGGTGGGGTATTGTTCGGCATGTCAAAAATAGTGGTATAGCCACCAGCAATCGCTGCCTTGCTCCCCGTGTGCCAGTCTTCCTTTTCTTCTGCACCAGGTACACGAAAATGTACATGTGGGTCAATCAGTCCTGGGAGTGCCACAATATTTTTTTTTGTGCTATAGGTGTCAGGTAGAGGAAGATCAATAGTTTGATTGTCCCATGTACGGATCTTCATATTATGAATATTTATATTCGAGGATATCGTCATGTTGAAATTTCTTTTCACAGTAGTGACAGGTAAATTTCAGATGCTCGCCGCCATTACTGACATGAAACATGGTATCCATTTTTTCTGCATTGCTAATACAGCTTGGATTTGGGCAGACGATAAGTCGCTCTATTGATTTTGGTACTGTCACCAAAAATTTATCAGCGACTTCATAGTTTTTTATGATGTTGATAGACGAGTGTGGCGCAAAAATAGCAAGTTTGTTTGCTTCGTCTGGTGTCAGGTTTCTGAATTCTACTTTGATAAGGTCTTTGTGTCCCAATTTTTTGCTTGGGAGATTCAATCCTACGGTCACGATCGTATCATTGCCTGCCAAATCGAGAACGCGAATAATATTGAGTGCTTGCCCTGCATCGATATGATCAATCACTGTCCCTTCTTCAATAGTAAATACCTTGAATGAGCGAAGATCCTTTGTTGGATGTGAGAATGTTGTCATATTCATATAAAATTATGCGTGTAATGCACCAAGGACAAGTCCGAGCAGTGCTTGCCTCACATATAATCCATTATGTGCTTGTTCAAAATAATAGGCATGTGGCGTTGGATCTATTTCTTCTTTTAATTCATTGACACGTGGCAGTGGATGCATGATACGCATGGTGGGTTTTGCTGGGGCAAGCATATCCTTTGTCAGTACATATACATCTTTGACACGTTCGTATTCCATTTTGTCTGGAAATCGTTCGCCTTGGATGCGAGTCATATAGATAATGTCTGCTTGTGCCATCACCTCTTCGATACGTTCGTAAAACGTATATGAAATGTTGTGTTTTTTGAGATCTTCACAAATGTAGGATGGCATTTGCAAACTTTCTGGAGCGACAAAAGAGAGCGTTGGATTGAAGTGGATGAGCGCTTGTGCAAGCGAGTGCACCGTGCGACCATATTTCAAATCACCGATAAGTGCGATGTTGAGTCCTTCAAGTGTGCCCTGACATTCTTGAATTGTAAAAAGATCGAGGAGTGTTTGCGTTGGATGTTGATTTGCACCATCACCTCCGTTCAAGATTGGTTTATCCGTCGCTTCTGCGGCGCGTCGAGCTGCTCCCTCTGCGGGATGTCGCATTGCTATGACGTCAGCATATTGACCAATAATTTTCATGGAGTCATACAGTGTTTCTTTTTTCTTTGTCGATGTGACGCCTGCATCTGCAAATCCCATGACACCTCCACCAAGTCGTGTCATAGCTGTCTCAAAAGATAATCGTGTTCTTGTAGATGGTTCAAAAAAACAGCTTGCCATAACTTTGTTTTTGAGGAGTTCTGGTTGCGGTGTTTGTTTCAAGGCTGTCGCGTGATTGAGAACCGTGATAATTTCTTCTCGGGAAAGTTCTTTGATAGAAATAATGTCTCTGCCAAAGAAAGGAGATTGTGGTGGTGCAGAGAGCATCTTTGTTTTCAACTCTTCGAGAATGTCTTCTCGAGAGAGTGATGACATACGATCGATGTCTTCTTTTGAGAGTGGTGACATATGGTGTGTCGTGACAAATGAATAAAAAAAGACCACTCAATGATTGAGTGGTCTGTTGTCTTCAGATTGTGGCCCTCCAGTGTATTGTGTCGCGATAGCGCTAAACATACTTCAGACACTGTATCATGGCTTTGATTGTGGTGCAAGTGGATGATTGAAGATTACATTCCGCTTCGCTTCATTAAGACTAAAAGATTATTTTGTAAGCAAAAAGAACATGCGTGATACGCATGTTCTTTTTATCATGTAGCATAATCTTCAATCTTTTGTTACCGAAGGTAACAAATAATCTTCAGGGAACACTGATGCCTGTGGTATAGGCGAAGTGAGACGTAATCTTCGTTGCATTGATGTATAGCCTTACGTAGTACCACCCAACTTCTCCCGCAACAATTTCTCCACCACTATTGGATCAGCACTGCCTTCTGTTGCTCGCATACACATACCAATCAGGAATTTGATTGTTGCCTCTTTGCCGGATGTGAATTCTTCTGCTTGGGCAGGATGGTCTGCGATGATACGGTCAACGACTTCACCGAGTTGTCCTTCATCAGATACTTGGCCCCAGCCTTTTTCTTCCATGATGTGTGTGGGGTCCTTGTCTACATCGAGGCCGACCATGATGAGGAGAATTTTGTGTGCATTCGTTGCATTTACTCGTTCGGTATAAATAAGTGCGATGAGTTCTGCAAAGTTTTCTGGTGAAAAAGCAACGTCGGCGAGCCCCATTTGTTTTTCATTCAAAATGCCACCGAGTTTACTCGTAATCCATCCACTCGCGAGGCGAGCAACCTTATTTCGTTTTTGGTCTATGATGTCATCACTGTCACCTTGTACCTCTGGGAGTGCATGGAGCCATTCAAAGAGTTCGCTCATTGTCTGCTCTGTAAAATTTGCCCAGATTTTGTCTTCTGAAAGAAAGCGAGCATCAGCATAGGATAGGCCGTATTCGGCGTGAAATCGCGCTCTGGTGGCCTGTGGAAGCTCTGGGAGGGATATATGCCCTGCGATAGTTATCGGATGAAATGGAGGGATATCTGGGTCAGGGAAGTATCGATAATCAGCTGCATTTTCTTTGACTCTTTGGAGAACCGTTTCTCCTTTGTCTTCGTCCCAACCACGTGTTTGCTGGATCCATGATTCACCATTTTCGATCATGCCTGTCTGACGTACGATTTCATATGCAATACCTCGTTCGACTGCTTTGAACGAGTTGAGATTTTTCAGCTCTACTTTTGCATTGAGAGTATGTCCTTCGAGAGGTTTTACTACGCCGTCCACGATTTCAAATGTCCCTGCTTCTTGGACAGAAATATTTGCCTCACATCGCATGTGGCCTTTTTCCATATCGGCGTCACTCACGTTGAGTGTGCGGAGCATGGTGCGCAGTTCTTGGCAATACATTTTTGCCTCTGTCGCAGACATGAAGTCTGGATCGGTGACGATCTCAACAAGTGGTGTGTCTGCGCGGTTGAAATCAACCAGTGTGCTGCCATTATCATCGTGGAGTAGCTTTGCTGTGTCTTCTTCGAGATGTGCTCGGGTAATACCTATCTCAGCAACATCACGAATATTTTCTTCTAGGATAAATTCTAATTTCATCTTTCCATGCTCTGCAATCGGTTCGTCGTATTGTGAAATCTGGTAGCCTTTTGGAAGATCTGGATAAAAGTAATGTTTGCGATCAAATTTTGAAAGTTCTCGGATTGTACAGCCAAGGGCTTTCCCAATCTTCACTGTCCATTCGATTGCTTTTTTGTTTGGCACTGGGAGTGTTCCTGGCTGTGCAGTACAAATTTCGCAAATATTCTTGTTTGGTTCGTTTTCATCTGGATCATTTTTGCATGAACAAAACATCTTCGAAGCAGTTTTGAGCTCGACGTGGACTTCCATTCCGATCACGGGGATATATTCTGGCATAGAGTTTGAAGAGGTTAACACCCCTTACCTTAGCAAGAAAATATGGATTTGAAAAGACCCTCGTCATCTTTGATGGGGGTCTTTTTTTTTAAAAAATTATACTTGTTCTGTTGGTGGAGTGGGTGAAACTTCTGATGTATTCACCGTTGTTTCTGGTGTAGAAACAGGTGTTTTTTTCAATTCTACAAAGAGAACAACGAGTCCAATCGTAATAAGAGGGCTGACAATAGCAGAGGCAAATGAACTAATCAAGTCTGTCATAATACGCCATATCTGATACAGATCAGAGGTTTTGCTCGTTTGATTGAGTATGTAGGTGAGCGGACTTCCTACGATGCCGATGACAATGGAGATCAATATACCAAATATCAAACTTGGTACGATGACTCGGTAGAGGACTTGCCACCATCTGCCGTCTACGAGTGCTTTACTCTTGTGCATACTGTCCATGACACTGGTCTCGTCTACTGCTACAAATATATAAGAAAATGCAAACCAGAGCATGAAGATAATACCCGGGATGAACAAGAGAAGAAAACCTCCGAGTGTAGCGAGTGTTGTCAATATGGTCACCCCAATTGCTGCCCAAAATACTTTTTTTGCGTGCATGATTTCAGCACCCGCCGTGTCTGTTGTTTGTCCTGTATATATCTGTACCAATACGCGAATGAATGCGAGGTTGAACCAAAAACTCATGGCAGTGAGGAGTATTGATACCATGACAAAGATGAGAAACGATATGCCGAGCGCACCAATTGTTGTTCCTGGGAAAAAATAAGTAAGTAAAAATTTTGAAATAATAATGAGTGCACCTGGTGCAAATGTGAGCGCCATATACACAAACAATCGTTTGAAATTGTTCTTGTAGAGCTTGAAGCTCTCTGTGATAATATCTGTAATGCTGATAAGCATAGATGAAAGATATATGAATAAACGTTATGATACATGTATTGAAATCTGTTCCCAAATTTTTTCATGAATGATTTTTTGTGGAAGGATATCATCTCCTTCTACGCATTCGATGAGTGTGAATTCTGGAAACTGTTTTGCAATATCGAGATATGCTCGCTCTGCATTTCTGAGATGGTTCAGATCATCTTCATGGATATCGCGTGTTTTCCCTTCTGTCAGATATGCACGTTCATCTTTTTTGTCTACCAGTTTTTGTGAAATTTCTGGCGTCACGTGGAGGATGATATTGATATCCGGCCTTGGAATGTCAAAGACAGTATACTCTAAATGGTAGTTCCAATCAAAATATTTTTGTCGTTCTGTTGGGTCAGAAATTTTTCCACCCTGGTGTCCCATGTTTGATGCAACATATCTGTTTGCTATCACAATCTTCCCGGCATTGAGCCAGCCTTCAATTTTTGCCTTTGCAGCATAGCGGTCAACAGCGTAGAGAATCGATGCACGGTATGGTCCTACTTCATCAGCAGTGCCAAATGTCCCATTCAAATAATCTTCTACCAGCGCAGCGCTTTTTTCACCATATTGTGGAAAGCTGATTTGCTCTACGTCGTGTCCTTCTGCCTTCAATTTGTTGAGAAGTAGTTCTGTCTGGGTTGTTTTTCCAGAGCCGTCAGTACCTTCGAGCATGATAAAAAGGCCTTTTTTTGTGTTCGGAGTTCGGAGTTCGGAGTTCATAGGGCTAGGATTTTAGGTATTCTCGGTATTTGTAGAGAAGTTTTTGTGTGTCTGTAAGTATATTTGTCACAGATTGAAATTGTTCGTCAGCTATATATTGCAACTCTTGAGATAATATTAGCTGTGTTTCTAGCTCCAAAGATGATGCATATGCTATATTCACAAATTGTGCATTTTCTTTTTTATTTCTTCTTCCATACCCTTCTGCTATATTTGAAGGAATTGATACCGCTGCTCTTCTCATTTGAGAGACCAGTCCGTATAGTTCAGATTTTGGAAAGGTAGCCGTGCATTGGTAAATCAATTTTGTAAGTTCCATCGATTTTTGCCACACTTGTAAATCTTTGTACGTTTGCATACTTTCTTTTTTCTAAGAACTCCGAACTGAGAACTATGAACTTTTTATTCTTTCATATCGTACAAAAGAAAACCCATCATGATCCTCTCGCCAGACTTCTTTCCATACGTTCAGATCGATTTCTGGAAAATACGCATCACACGCATCGACAGTATCTTCAACGTGTGTGATTTCTAGTGCATCTGCGTATTCGATCATCTCTTTGAAGACGCCTTCGCCACCAAAACTAACAATTTCTTCTCCCTTGTGTGCATCCACTGCTTCTTGTATAGAAGAAAATCGTTCCACACCCGCTGGAAGTTCATACGATTCATTTCTGGTGATGACAACGTTCGTACGGTCGGGGAGTGGGCGCCGATGTGAGGGAATTGATTCCCACGTATTTCGTCCCATGATCAGCACTTTTTTTCGGGTTATCTCCCGCATGCGTTTCATGTCTTCTGGGATATGCCAAGGAAGATCGCCTTTGACGCCGATGCAGTTGTTTTTGCTGATTGCTGCTACTAATGTGATCATACATTGAAGTTCAAAGTTCTAGGTTCATAGGGCCCTAGAACCCTGAACCTAGAATATTTATACTGCTATAGGAAACGAAATACGATCATAACTTTTATATCCTTTTTTCTTTGTATCATTTGCTTCCCAATCAAAAATGGATGTGAATTTTTCTGTTTCGATCGTGCATAGGTTGTGTGTATTTGGATCTCTCGTGAGTTGTTCTTTTGCGCCGTCGATATGGTTGCTATAGATATGGACATCACCCAGAAAGCCGATCAGTGTCCCTTCCTTGTATCCTGTTTCTTTTGCGAGGAGGTGGAGGAGGAGGGCATAGCTTGCGATGTTGAAAGGAAGTCCAAGCATGACATCAACAGATCGTTGGTTCCACATGAGATTGAGTTTGCCATCAAGAATCGTGACTTGAAATGCCCAGTGACACGGTGGCAATGCCATGGTGTCGAGTTGTTGTGGATTCCATGCATTCACAATCAATCGTCGACTGCTTGGATCTTTTTTGATCATCTCAACAAGATTTTTGAGCTGATCAACACCTTGATTTGTGTAGTCACTATTCCAATTTTCATATGGTGCGTTGTAGTGTCGCCATTGAAATCCGTAGACAGGACCGAGATCGCGCTCGTCTGCCATTTTTTTCTTTGTGTCTTCATCCTGTCCGTATGCTACTTTCTTCGGATTGCACCATTCATCCCATATGTGACAGTTTCGTTCTTTGAGCCAATGTTTATCTGTGATTCCTTTTATAAAAAATTCAAGTTCTGTCGCAATAATTTGAAACGGCATTTTTTTTGTTGTCAAAAGAGGAAAGCCATTTGCCATATCGTGCGAAAACATCGCACCAGCAACAGCGATCGTTCCTGTACCGGTTCGATCTTCTTTTTTTACGCCGTTGTCGAGAATGTGTTGTACTATTGATAAGTAGTTCTGCATATGTTTGTATTTGTCTTACTGATAATCCTGATGTACTGATATTATCTTCGTAGCTTTGTGTTCACTTGAAAGTACATCAGTATATCAGCGTTATCCGTTATCTGTAACTAGAATTTCCCCGTACTTCCAAATCTTCCATCACCACGAGCACTATCAGAGAGTTCATCTACTTCTGTCAGTGTTGGGATCTCTACAGGAAAGATAACAATTTGTGCAATTTTTTGTCCTTTTTCTACGGTAATTTCTTTTCCGCTATGATTGATAATACCGGCATTATATTGTCCTCGATACCCAGCATCATAGACGCCACCAAACGTATGGAGGCCCATTTTTGAAACACTGCCTTTGTCCTTCACAATTGCTGCATAGCCAATAGGAAATTCCATGGCAAATCCACATTCAAAAACATAGAGTTCTCCTGGTTGAAGAGTTTTTTCTTCTAATGTATACATATCCATACCAACATCCCCCGGATGTGCATATTGTGGAAGTTTTGCCTCTGGATGAAGTTTTTTAATTTTTATTTCCATACGTGAGTACTTGCTAACTTGTAAACTTTAGTACGAATTCATCAACTTGTGTATACAATTCTTCGAGGCTCCCATTATTATCAATTACGACCTCTGCATCACGACTAATCTCATCAATTTTTATTTCAGCTTCTTGCGTTTGTTCTTTCTCGAATACTTCAAATGTTTTTGTCTGGTCGTCTGGGTTTTCACTTCGTTTTGTAATGCGATCAAATCGTGTACGAATATCTGCTGTCACTGCTATGAGATGAAAGCCTGGGATTTCTTTTAGATAGGCGACATCACTCGGACGACGAACGCCTTCTACAATGATGATCGTATCCGTAGCTTCTTTTACATCTTCGGCAATGACTTTTGACATAAGGTCTTCACCAAAGGTGGAACGTAAAAATGTTGAGAGTTGCTGGAGGTTGTCACGAGTTTCTTCTACATGAATACGAGAGAGGACGTCGCGCAGCATGGTAGAGAAGCGAAAAGAGACGCCCCCGTAGCGTTCTTTTATATAGTCTGTAATGGTTGTTTTGCCAGCGGCCATGTTGCCCGTAATGCCGAGGATGAGTTTGTTATTGGTTTGCATATTGTTCTACTGATTCATCTACAAAGCTGAGTGTGATACCTGTCATGCGAAACATTTCTTCACTTTCTTCTCCTGCATGATAGCGTTTTTCACAGATGACATGCTTTATCCCTGCATTGATAATAATTTTTGCACAGACACGACAGGGTGTCATTTTGCAGTAGAGTGTTGCACCATCGAGTGCTGTCCCAACTTTTGCAGCTTGGACAATCGCGTTTTGTTCTGCATGCGCGGTACGCACACAATGTTGTGTTTCTGTGCCATCTTCGTGTTTCATCGTTTTCATTTGGTGTCCTATTTCATCGCAGTGGGGAAGGCCCGATGCTGAGCCGACATATCCTGTTACAAGAATTTGTTTATTCCTGACAATCACACAGCCAGATCTGCCTCTGTCACATGTTGCACGGAGTGCCACGACTTTTGCAATTTCCATGAAATATTCATCCCAATTTGGGCGTGTATGTGGGGTCATATTGCGTACGTTTAGGAAATGATGAAAGAAATATAACGGTTGCCTTCTCGAAAGGTGTCATTTCGACCCTGGGGAGAAATCTTTAGAATGATTGTACAGGGAAGAATTTCTCACTTTGTTCGAAATGACAAACTCACTTTGTAGGCAGTGTAGCAAGTTTGGCGGTGGTGGGCAAGTATAGAGAAATTGCCTAAAAAGCATCTTAAAATGGTGAATATTGAGTAGCTTGTTTATTATTCTTTCCTGACTTTTTGTCACCAAAAAGTAACAAAAAGTGTTAGGGGAAAGAACTCGCCTGTGTCGGCACTAAAAAAGTGCTCATTGACAAGCGTTGAGGCTCAGACACCTTTCCCCTTAAAACCCCAGGTGTACATAACGATTTTCTTTAATCTCTCCTGGGTCTAATTCCCCGCCCCTCTGGGGCGTGATACAATAGATCCATGAGTAAGTATATACACAAAAGCCACAATGTAAATGTGCTTCTATACCATTTGGTATTTCCAACCAAGTA
>Ga0210057_1006971_pt1 | contig 13900 bp, 15 predicted proteins | sample CryGeyCG2114_010_2_FD_183968 | JGI IMG/M metagenome (GOLD analysis project Ga0210057, IMG submission 183968) | Groundwater microbial communities from aquifer - Crystal Geyser CG10_big_fil_rev_8/21/14_0.10 (SPAdes) (version 2) | ecosystem: Environmental > Aquatic > Deep subsurface > Groundwater ... | reverse complement strand
GTTTTCCCAAATGCCAAAAAAAATTAAAGAATTTTTTAAGCAATACTTACCATAGGATATTTTAAATAATAATATGGAAAAAAAATCACGTCCGAGTGTGTCAAAATATGAAAGGTCAGAATCCGCTGCCAAAATAAAAGTTGTTGGAGTAGGTGGTGGCGGCTGTAGCGCAATTGGTAGAATGATAAATTCAAAACTGCGTGATGTTGAGTTTGTTGGTATAAATACAGATGCCCAAACATTAAATCATTGTGAAGCGTCAACAAAAGTACAAATCGGAAAAGAAACAACTCGGGGTTTGGGCTCTGGAAAAGATCCGGAAATAGGTCGTCGGTCTGTAGAAGAAAACAAAGAAGAAGTTTATGAAGCACTCAAAGATGCTGATATGACTTTTATCACTTATGGTGCCGGTGGAGGAACGGGTACGGGAGCCGGCCCTATGGTGGCGGAAATCGCCAAAGAACTTGGTTCTCTGGCAGTTGCTGTCGTAACTAAACCATTTACTTTTGAAGGCACTAAACGAAAAAAAATTTCCGATCTCGGAATTGAAGAATTAAAAGACAAAGTTGACACTTTAATTACTATTCCTAATGATCGTTTGCTTCAGGTGATAGATAAAAAAACCACTCTTTACGATGCTTTCGGAGTGGTTGATGATGTTTTACGTCAAGGTGTACAGGGTATTTCTGATTTGATTACCTTGCATGGAATAGTTAATGTTGATTTTGCCGATGTTCGTTCCATTTTATCCGATGCTGGAAGTGCTTTAATGGGAATCGGACGGGCAACTGGAGACAATCGCGCCATTGAAGCGGCAAGAGCTGCAATTGATTCACCTTTACTTGAACTTTCAATTGAAGGCGCAAAAGGCATTCTTTTTAATATTACCGGCGGACCCGACCTTGGTATGTATGAAATTGATGAAGCAGCAAAAGCAATTACTGAAGCGGCTGACACTGATGCCAATATCATTTTTGGAGCGATTATTGATGAGGCAATGTCTGGAGAAGTAAAAATTACTGTTATTGCTACGGGTTTTGAATCAGACCAAAAAAAGAAAAAAACCAAAGAAGAAACCCGTTTAAGCGAAACAAAAGAATCAGAAGAAGAATCAGCCGAACTTGAAGTACCAGCATTTATCAGAAGAAAGCTTTCATAACCATTAGTTATTAGAGGATAGAGGATGGAGGTTGGTAAGAACTTGTAAAAAGTTCTTTTAAAGTTATCCACAGAATACTGCTTGACAACCTATATATTGGGGTTATACTTATAAAGGATGCCCAAAATATAGAAAATTATGCTTTGTCCAAATTGTCAAAAAAGCGAAACCGCAGTGGTGGATTCACGCGATGACAACAAAACAGTATGGCGCCGCCGCAAATGCTTATCTTGCGATGCGCGTTTTACAACTTACGAAAGAATGGAAGTACCACGGCTGATAGTTATAAAGCGCGATGGAAGAAGAGAACAGTTTAATAAAGAAAAAATTGTTACCGGCATCCGAAAAGCTTGCGAAAAACGGCCCATTCCAACACTTGCCATTACGCAAATTGCGGATAGTATAGAGGCAAAAATTTATGAAACCGGAGAATCAGAAATTCCAAGCAAAAAATTAGGTAAAATGGTAATGGATGAACTGCTTAATTTAGATTCAGTGGCTTATATCAGATTCGCTTCTGTTTATCGTCATTTTAAGACAATTAAAAGTTTTGACAAGGAATTGAAAAAAATAATGAATAAATAAGAACCCCGCCTACGGCGAGAACCTTGATTGCTTCGCAATTTAAGAACCCCGCCTACGGCGAGAACCTTGTTTTTCGCCCACCAAAGGCGGGCTCAAAATCATAAAAAGGAGTAAAATGGAGGAGCACCAAAAAAGATTTTTGCGCAAAGAACTGGAAATGTTGCATCTTACAGATGATGCGGTAGAAGAAATTCTTGCCCAAGTTGAAGAGCATTACTCAAAAGTTGCGCTTCCTTTTGGACAGAGGCCACTACCGGAAATTGTTAAAGTTTATCAAGAAGTGGGTAATGGTGATTCAACTGATATCTCTTTACTTGTAGCAACGCCGGCAAAAGGCACGATTATTCCCTGGGAACGCGATAGAATTGCAGAAGCATTAGAGCGCGAAGCTCAAATTTCCAAAGAAGAAGCAACTGAAATTGCTTACTGCGTGGAGAAAAAAATTTTCTCCGCTGGTCTTAAAACTATTTCTACAGACCTAATTCGTGCTTTGGTTGACAATGAGCTTTTTGAACGCGGTCTCACTCGCAAACTTAAAAAACAAAAAATTCTCGGGATACCTACATACGATGTTCAACAATTGATTTTTTCCAAAACCTTAGAAAACAGCAATATTGCGGCAAACAATCCTGAAGCGATAAATTTAAGTTTAGCAGAAACAATTCTCAAACAATATGCTTTGCAAAATATTTTTTCTCACGATGTTGCCGAGGCACATCTTAAAGGCGCGATACATCTTCATGATCTCGGATATCCCATAAGAACTTATTGTTCTGGCCATTCTCTTGATTATATTAAAAAATATGGCCTAAATTTACCAACGCTTAATTCAATCTCCAAACCACCAACTCATGCAAGAACTCTAACAGGACACCTAAATACATTTTTGGCAGCAATGCAAGCATATTATGCGGGTGCCTTGGGCATTGGATTTTTTAATATTTTTTATTCTCCATTTCTTTCCAAACTTTCGGATAAAGAACTTAAACAAGAAGCGCAATATATTATCTTTTCTGGTTCGCAAAATGCCTTTTCTCGCGGTTCTCAAACTCTGTTTTTAGACTACAATATAAACTTAGGAGTTCCTCCATATTTAGCTAAGGTTCCTGCTATTGGCCCTAAAGGAAAATATATCTTACGTTATAATAATGGCAAAACCGAAGCTATTGATGAAATACCGCGCGATAAAAATGACGAACCACGCGACCCAAAAAATGGCCATATTTTACGATATAAAGATTTTGAAAAACAAGCCCAGCGTTTTGCTAGAGCTTTGCTTGAAACATGGGAAGAAGGCGATGCCCTCGGCCAACCTTTTTTCTTCCCGAAATGCGATCTGCATATCAGTGAGGAAACTTTTACCGATCCCACTCAATACAAACTCTTTAAATTTGCATGCCAAGTTGCTTCAAAAAACGGTGCCCCTTATTTTATATTTGACAGGGGAGACGAAGCGATTCTTTCACAATGTTGTCGTCTACGAGAAAAAGTTACTGATCCTTATATTCTAAAACATCCGGAAAGTCTGCGCTTTTGCGGTTTTCAAATTGTCACAGTAAATTTGCCTCAAGCTGCTTATCGCGCGAAAAGAAATGGCAACGGGACAACCGCGGGAGTAATTGAAGAAGTGGAAAAAATGATGGATATTTGCCTTAAGGCACATTTTCAAAAAAGAAGATTTATTGAGAGGATTTCGCGCGAACCAGGATTGCCGCTATGGCCAGTTGGAATGCAAGCAGCAGATAGCAGACTTTATATTGAACTTGATAAGGCAACATATTTAATTGGCATGATCGGTCTTAATGAATGTGTAAAGGCAATCTCTGGATGCGCACTTCATGAAAGCGAATCATCTTACAGAATGGGTATGGAAATAATTGCTGCTTCAAATCTTAAAGCAAAGAAGATGCAAAAAGAAACCGGATTAAAAATATCATTAGAAGAAACGCCAGCTGAATCATCGTCTTTTCGTCTTGCTAAAATAGATTTGATGGAATTTCCTGAAAGCGTCCAATATGTTCGCGGCAACATTGATAAAAAAGAAGTATATTATACAAATTCTATTCATTATGCCCCTGACGCTCCGATTGATATAATTCAAAGAATTGAAGGACAGGCAAAATTTAATACACTAATTGAAAGCGGAGCAATAACCCATTGTTTTGTTGGAGAAAAATTACCTTCCCCGGAAAGCATTGCCAATCTGGTTAAAAAAACTTTTTATAATACGCTATCTTCGCAAATTGTTATCTCGCCAAAATTTACAGTTTGCCAAGATTGCCATCAAATAAGCTTAGGATATAACAAAAGTTAAAAACTAAAACAAAGGAGGATTCTGTGACAAAAAAAGATAATATCAAAAAAACAAAGTGTTCTCACTGTGGATCAGAAAATGTCTATGGCGTCTCTCGGGTTGTTGGTTATTATTCTAAAATTGAAAACTGGAATACTGGAAAAAAAGCCGAATTAAAAGACCGCAAAAAAGGAAATTACGAGGTAAAATGATTATCAAAATTTTCATCCAACCAGGATGCCCTTCCTGCCCTCCAGTAAAAGAACTTGGAGAAAAATTGAAAGAAAAAATTAATGTAGAGTTTTACGATGTTTCAAAAAGTGAAGGATTAGCTGAAGCAGCTATGTATAACATTATGTCAACGCCCGTAATGATTTTGTTAGACAACAATAAAGTTGTAAAAACTTGGTTAGACGCACCAAGCGAAAAAGAAATATTAAAATTAATAAATAAGTGAAAAAAAATTACTTTCCGATTAAAGGATTTCTGCCTGTTACTTTACTTGATTGGCCGGGCAAAATTGCAGCAATGATTTTTGTGTCAGGATGCAACTTCCGTTGTCAATTTTGCTACAATACTGAACTTGTTTTACATCCTGAAAAAATCCCCGACATTTCTCAAGAAAAAATTTTCAAGCATCTGTTAATTAAAAAAAAATGGATAGATGGATTGGTAATTAGTGGAGGAGAACCAACACTTCATAAAGGACTAATTGACTTTTGTCAAGAAGTAAAAAATCTCGGCTATAAGATTCAAATTCAAACTAACGGCACAAACCCAGAGGTTCTTCAAAAACTAATAGACAAAAAACTTATAGATTGCCTTGCTATGGATATTAAAGCCCCTTTTGAAAAATATGAGCTTATCACGCAGACAAAAGTCAATACAAAAAATATTGCAAAATCCATACAAATAATTGAAAAAAATCCGCAAATTGAAGCTGAATTTCGCACCACAATAATACCCAAGTTTCTTACAAAAAACGATATTATTAAAATTTCTAAAATGCTTTCTAAAAATAAACGGCCATATTTTATACAGCAATTCCAAAACAAAAAAACTTTGAATAAAAAATTAATTGGAACTAATTCATACTTAAATAAAGATCTTGAAAAAATTATTAAATCAGCGCAAAAATATAAAAAAGAAATAAAACTTCGCGGAGTGTAAAATGAAAGTAAAGATTAAAAGAATTGATAAAAGCTTATCACTTCCTGAATACAAAACTTTAGGCGCAATTGCATTTGATTTTTATACTCGCGAAAAAACAGTTATCGGCCCTAAAGAAACCGGCCGCGTTCCGTCAAACTACATAATAGAAACTCCACAAGAATATGCTCTTATAATAAAAGATCGCTCAAGTACAGCGAAAACGAAAGGACTTATTATAACCGCCGGGGTTATAGATCAGGATTATTGCGGAGAGAAAGATGAAATTTTAATTCAATTTTATAATTACACTGATAAAGAAATAGTTATTGAAAAAGGTGAAAGATTAGCTCAGGGAATATTTTTCAAAATTGAAAAAGGGGAATGGCAAGAAGTTGAAAATATGAAAAAACAAAGCCGAGGGGGATTTGGCTCAACTGGATAAATTGCGTGGAGTTTTAGGAGGAGCAAACTTCACATTTTGATTATTTTTTATTTTACTCTTGACAAATACGCTATATTTTTGCTATAATATTGTGTCTTAATACTTGGTGGTTTAAGACCACCTGGAGCGCCCCTCCTTCCAGGTGGTCTTGAGTCACCAAGTTTTTTTGTGTTACTTTATAAGCGAATGAGAATTTTACATTTTGCCGATTTACATATCGGCCATGAAAACTATGGCAAGCCGGATCCCAAAACTGGCCTTTCAACTCGTCTTTTGGATTTCCTGGAAGCATTTGATCAAATTGTTGAATATGCGCTAAAAAATAAAATTGATTATGTTATTTTTGCGGGCGACGCGTATAAAACCCGTGATCCAAGCCCAACCTATCAAAGAGAATTTTCAAAAAGAATTAAAAAAATTGCCGAAAAAATTCCTGTTTTAATGGTCACAGGCAATCACGATATTCCTCCTTCGTTCGGAAAAGCAGATACTTTGGAAATTTTTCCCACTCTTGATATAAAAAATGTTTATGTTTCCTCAAAACCTCAAATCGTGGAAATTAACGGCTTGCAAATTGTGGCCCTGCCTTGGATTTTACGCTCCCATCTTCTTGAAGAAAAAGAACGCAGAAAACCAATAGAAGAAATCAGAAATATTTTATCAAATAAAATATGCCAAATATTTAAAGATTTGCTTAAAAAAATTGACCCAAAAAAACCAGCTATTGCTATAATCCATCAATCTGTTTCCGGTGCGGTTTTTGCGCACGACCAAGAAACATATATTGGAAACGATCCGCTTATTCCTGTTTCACTGCTTGCCAACAAAAAACTTTCTTATGTTGCTCTTGGACATTTGCACAAGTTTCAGGTTTTATCAAAAAACCCTCCTGTAATTTACTCTGGCTCGCCAGAACGTATTGATTTTGGTGAAGCCAAAGAAAAAAAGGGATTTGTAATTGCTGACATTAATCCTCAAAATAAATCAAAAACAAAATTTAAATTTATTTCACTTAATGCGCGAAAATTTATCACAATAAATATTGAAATTCCTGTTTCCGAAGAAAACCCAAATGAATATGTAATGAAGGAAATCAAGAAACGTAAAATCAAAAACTCTATATTAAAAATTACCATTTCAGGCCAAGACTCGCAACTTGCCCGGATTTTAGAATCAGACCTTAAAAAAGCAACATCAGATGCTCATTTTGTAGTAGCCATTTCAAAAAAATCAGAAAAAAAGGAAACGCGTATTGAAATAACCAAAGAACATTTAAGACCTATAGACTGGGTAGGCGAATACTTAAAACATAAAAAATACTCTCTCATTGAAACAAAAATACTTCAGGAAGCAGCAGAAAAATTAATGGAAGAGGTGGGAATGTGATTCCAGAACGAATGACGCTTCACAATTTTATGTCTTATAAAGATGTAACTACAATTGATTTTTCTTCTTTTGATTTGGCGTGCCTGTATGGAGAAAACGGCTCAGGAAAAAGCACAATACTTGAAGCAATTACCTTTGCGCTTTGGAATAAAGCCAGAGCCAGCGCCGATTCACTTATTCATCATAAAGAAAATAATATGTGGGTTGATTTTGTATTTATTCAAGATAAAAAAACTTACCGAATAATTAGAAAAAGAAGCAGAAAAAAAAGAGGAACATCAGAGCTTGATTTTCTTGTAGATGATAATGGTTTTGTTTCTGTTTCCGGCGCCACAATCAAAGAAACTGAAGAAAAAATCGCCGAGGTAATAAAACTTCCTTATGAAATCTTTGTAAATTCCGCCTACTTGCGTCAAGGCCATGCAGACGAATTTACTCAAAAACCGCCCTCACAAAGAAAAGAAATTCTTGGAACGATATTAAACTTAAATTACTATGAAATTTTATCCCAAAAAGCGCGGGAAAAATTTAGAGGCAGCGAAATTGAAGAAGAAACACTACTCTCTTCAATTTATGAAATTGAAGAAACATTAAAACAAAAATCATCTTTTTCAAAAGAACTTAAAGAAGCCAAAAAAAATCTTATTGCAAAAGAAAACTTGCTTAATAACGAAGAAAAAAAATTTAACAAGATGCAAAAAGAAAAAAATAAAATTGATTTATTGAAACAAAAAATTGAAAATATTCAAAACCAAATTAATTCAATCAAAACCGAGGGACGCGAGTTAAAAATAGAAATTAATAAAAACAAAAATGAAATTGAAAACCTTGAAAATCTGCTTTCAAAAAGTAAAAAAATTAATACGGATTTTGAAAATCTTTTATTTCTTAAAAAAGAAAATGAAAAATTCAACGCAAAACTGCAACAACTTTCAATAATCAAAGAAAAACTGGGAAACTTAAAAGGAAAAGAGGAAGATAGCCAAAACAGAATAAAAAAAATAAAAGCTATTTCAACCTGCCCGACTTGCCTAAGAATTTTAACAAAAAAAGAAGCAGAAAAAATTATTATAGACCTTTCAAAAATAAATCAAAAAGAAATTCAAAAACCTCTTTACCAAATCCAAGAAAAAATCAAAAAACTCAGTTATAATTACTTGAAACACCAAAAAATTAAAGAAAAGATAAACCAACTTTCTGATGCCGAAGAGCAAAAAAGAATGCTTGATTTAGCAGCACAAAGCTTATCTGAAAAAAAGGTTTTGCGAAAAAAACTATTATTAAATTTGAATAATAAATGGTCGTTGTATAAAAAATTGGAAAGCCAACAAAATGAAACGAACCGCCATATTATATTATACAAACCGCTTGAAAAGAGATATCTTGAGTTGGAAAGCAAAATTAATGAACTTCGTAATAATTTATACGAATCTAAAGAGGTTTATGGCGCTTTTTCACAAAGATTAACAGAATTAGAACGACAAGAAGAAATACAAAAACAAAAAAAACAAAAATTAGAAGACTTGCAAAAACAAATGGCAATATACAAAAGTTTAGCCGAGATATTTTCCAAAAAAGGCCTTCAAACTTTAATAATTGAAACTATTTTGCCGGAAATTGAAGATGAGGCAAATCGTCTTTTAGAAAAGATTACCAATGGCAGAATGAGTATTTCATTTCTTACTTCAAAAGAGAAAAAAACAGGAGAAGGCGAAATAGAAACATTGGACATTAAAATAACAGACAATTTTGGCCAAAGAGATTATTCTCTATATAGTGGGGGCGAGGCATTTAGAATAGATTTAGCCATAAGAATAGCTTTATCTAAGGTACTTTCAAAACGAGCTGGAACAAACTTGCAATTTCTCGCAATTGACGAAGGTTTTGGCTCGCTTGATAGCACAGGTAAAGACGAAGTCGTTGAAACAATAATGGCACTAAAAGGGGATTTTGCTAAAATTTTAGTCGTTACACATCTTGACGAATTAAAAAATTTGTTTGAAACTAAAATTGAGGTGAAAAAAGACGAGAACGGCAGCCGTATAAGCATTAGCTGATTACTTTTAGCTCGACCGCAAGGCCTTTTTTTTATCCCGGAATATTAATCCGTAATTTTCCCGGAAAATCCCAAATTAATTGCACTATCTGACGAAATCATCTAAAATTGGGCTATGAAAGGTAAATTGTTTATCATTTCGGGCCCAAGTGGAGTAGGTAAAGACACTATCGCTGACGCTCAAATCCAAAATCCACTTTCGTCCAAAGGACGAGTGCTGCGAAGGCAGGGTCTCAAAATCCAAAAACTTTCAACCTACACGACAAGAAGCCCGCGGCCGAGAGAAAAAGAGGACAAAGAATATTATTTTGTTTCAAAAAAAGAATTTGAAAAACTCAACAAAGATGGTAAAATTTTGGAATACAATATCTACAATAGTGATTTTTACGGCACGCCACGTAAAGACTTAGAAGAAGCGCTAGACAGCGGCAAAAATATTCTTCTTGTCGTTGATGTCAATGGTGGACTAAATATCAAAAAAGAATATCCAAAAAGCGTTTTGATTTTTCTTAAGAGCGATTTGAGCGATATTCGCCACCGTTTGGAAAAACGCAGGCAAAATTCTGAAACTGAAATTAAAAAGCGTTTGCAAATTGCCAAAAACGAATTAAAATCCGCAAAAAATTACGACTTTGTTGTCGAAAACAAAGAAGGATACCCAGAAAAAGCGATTAAAGAAATAGAAAAAATTATCATAAAAAAAATTGCCATTACTACAAAAAAAATTGAAACAACTCTATAAAGTAGTTATACTATTAAACATGAAGCCTTTAACCAAATATATAAATTCAGTCATAGAAGGTGATTGTATTGAAGTAATGAAAGAAATTCCGAGCAACTCAATGGATTTAATTTTTGCCGATCCTCCATACAATCTCCAACTTCGCAATGAACTGATACGACCAAATATGACAAAAGTTGATGCCGTAAACGATGACTGGGATAAATTTGACAACTTTGACGAGTATGATAAATTTTCTGAAAATTGGCTCAAAGAATGCCGAAGAATATTAAAACAAACTGGAACGTTTTGGGTAATCGGTTCATATCATAATATTTTCAGAATCGGAAGAATAATACACGATTTAGGTTTTTGGATTTTGAATGATATAGTCTGGATAAAATATAATCCGATGCCGAATTTTAAGGGCGTCAGATTCACCAATGCGCACGAAACGCTCATCTGGGCATCGAAAGATGAAAAATCAAAGAACTATACTTTTAATTATGAGTTGATGAAACAACACAATCGTGGAAAACAAATGAGAAGTGATTGGTATTTTAGTATCTGCAATGGAAACGAGCGGATAAAAGACAGGTTTGGCAAAAAAGTACACTCAACACAAAAACCATTAGCACTGCTTGAAAGAATTGTTCTGTCAGCAAGTCAAAAAAATGATTTGGTTCTAGATCCCTTTGCTGGAACTGGCACAACAGGTTTTGCAGCAAAAAAACACGGAAGAAATTATGTACTAATTGAAAAAGAAAAAAAATACATTTCTGTAATTAAAAATCGATTAAAGCAGCTGCCGGATAATCTTTTTCAAACAAAGTCACGAAATATTGCTAATTTAAACTATGCCAAACAATAAAATAAAAAAATTAATACGGGAAGCTGTGTTAGATTTACTTAATAACACTATTTCTGAAAAGAAAATTTCGCAAATTATTTCTAAACATAAGCCTAAAGTCCATTTTGTACCAATTAGATATAGAATATTCGGGGGCCTTTTACAGTCTTTAAACATCCAATTCGGAAATTTTATTGAAGTCTTGATGTCTAAAATTGTTGAAGGTGAAAACGATTTAGAAATTATCAAAAAAATCTCTGGGAAGAAAAATGTCCCTCTCCCTTTAACAGAAAAAACCGACACGCTTATTGATCGTTTTATTACAGATAGACAGAATAATGCAGACAATAAATTAGCGCAAAAATTTGAAAAACTGCTAAAAGGCATTGTTGATATTCAGCAAGAATCCGATTCTCTTACTACTACCAAACACGATGTTGATGTTTTATTTCGCAATAAAAGGGACAGTAATCTATATTATCTTGAAACAAAGTATAATGATGATCACGATACAGACAAATATGCAGATATCAATAGAAAATTTATTAAAACATATGCTGGCTTAATCAAAATACTGGGAATTAAAAATACAAAATCGTTGAAACCAATTCTGTATTATTTAACAAAGAAAATTATGAAAGGTAATATCTATGTACCAGAAGGAAAATATATTTACAGAGGCGACAAACTTTTCAAGGAATTTTTCACCCTAAATTACAGCGATCTTGATAATTATTTAAAAAATATCAGCGAGGACAAAGAAATACTAGAAATCTTTGATAATTTGTATAATAAGATTAGATTTGGAAAATAATTTGAACTTATAATAAAATGGACTATTATTATGAACAGTGCTCAAATTTGACAACTGCCAATAGATTCCCAAATCAGAGAAAATTATGTAAAGAGGTGACTAAATTTACCAAAAATAAAAAAGGCTTATTCCCCAACGTTCTAACTATTAGATTGTATTTGGGACAACAAAGCCTAAAAGAGATTTCAAAACCACAAAAAGATTTAAATAAGCAACCAGCTGGAAATTATAGACTTACTAAGAATTGTTTGACACCACCGAAATATCATTATACATCAAAGGAATTTACTCCTAGGAAATTTACTAGTACTGGTGCCAGTATTTCGTTCGGTGAAATTAAACCATTTGATATTCAGAAAAATTTATATGAATTTTTTAATTATTATACAAGCATTCTTGATAGAATTGCATTGGAATTAAACGATATTTATTCACTAAAACAAAAAATCCAATACTTTGACTTTGAAAAATTAATGGTTAAAAATCAAAAGGGCAAATTTACATTAATAAAATTTGACAAATTATCACAAAATTCATTACTAAATCAAACAATAATTAAGATGGCTAAATTTGTTGAAAATAATCAAATACTGAGATATAGAAACGTTCTTTCCCACCGAGGGTTAATAAATATCAAATATCCGGGCGAAAGCTTTTTATATGATAAAACAATCTATATCCAAAATAATCCCAACAACCAACAATCTCCTTGTACGAAAGAGGTTGTAAAATTTTGCACGGGTGTTTTTGAGAAATTGATTGATTTTTGTGATAAAGTATATGCCTGTATCATATATGATGTACAAAAAAATAATAAATATCCTCTTTAGAAAGGAGTATTATGAATCAACTAAAACAATTACCAATTAAAGCTTCTGACGAAGATCTTAAAGGCAGATATGCCAACGCGATGCAAATTTCGCATACACCGGAAGAATTTATTTTTGATTTTTTGAATATGGCTCCGCCAGCAGGACAACTTGTATCACGAATAATAACAAACCCGGGGCACGCAAAAAGAATTTTAGCCGCACTTCAAGATAATATTGTAAAATATGAAGCAAGGTTTGGTAAAATTCAAAAAGCAAAAGAACCGCAAATTAAAATAAAACCTGGCGAACCATCCTAATTAAGGAAGTAGAAAAAATTATCATAAAAAAGTTAAAACGTTAAAGTCGTTGAAGTGTTAAAAACGTAAACAATTTCAACGAGCGAGCGTAGCGAGCGATTCAACAATTTAAACACTTGAACGCTCCGAAGGAGCATTTATGTATATAGTAATTATGGCCGGCGGCGGCGGAACGCGGCTTTGGCCAAAATCGCGGCTCAAAAAGCCAAAACAACTTCAATCATTGCTTGGCGCAGAATCAATGCTCAAAAACACCATTCGCCGTGTTTTACCAATAGCGCCGAAAGAAAAAATTTATATTGCTGCCAATGTTGCACAAGTAAAAGAACTTAAAAAAGAAATTTCGCCAATACCGATAAAAAATATTATTTTAGAACCTGCAATGCGAAACACTGGTCCCTGTATTGGGCTCGCGGCAACCCTACTTTCCAAAAAAACTGACGAGCCAATCGTTTTTTTGCCATCTGACCAATATATTGGAAATGAAAAAAAATTTCATAAAACGCTGTTTAAGGCAAAAGATGCGGCTGAAAAAAATTATCTTGTCACTATCGGCATTAGGCCTTCAGATCCTGACACTGGACTAGGATATATTAAAATGGGGCAGAAAACTGACCAAGAAGTTTACGAGGTAGAAAAATTTGTTGAAAAACCGGATTTGGCAGCTGCAAAAAAGTTTTTACTTTCTGGCAAATATCTTTGGAATGCAGGAATGTTTGTGGCGCGACCGAATGTAATCTTAAAACTATTTGAAAAACACGCGCCGCAAATTTACAAACACCTTGAAATAATTAGAAAAAATCCCACAAAACTACAAACAGAATATACTAAAATAGAAAATATTTCCATTGACTACGCAATTGCAGAACGTGCGGAGAAAATCGCTGTTGTGCCGGGCGATTTTGACTGGTCAGACATTGGAAGCTGGTCACGGCTTTTGGAGAAATTAAGTCAAAAAACCGGACAAAATGTTGTGGTTGGATGTGCTCACTATGGCGTTGATACTTCGGGTTGCCTTATTCATGGAACAGAGCGGGTTGTCGCAACAATTGGACTAAAAGATGTAATTGTTGTTGACACACCCGATGTTGTGTTGGTTTGCCATAAAGACAAGGCACAGGATGTCAAAAAAATCGTGGAAAAATTAAAACAAGAAAAAAAGCATCACTTGCTTTGAAATTGACATTATATCTTTATATTGCCATAATAAAAATGATTCGTCCACACACCGAGGGAGAAAACCGTAGCTCCCTCCAACTCTTGACTCAACTTCGTCGCTCTTGAGTCAAGAGAAACGCGGCGAGAAGGCTCGC
>Ga0210057_1006970_pt1 | contig 13901 bp, 21 predicted proteins | sample CryGeyCG2114_010_2_FD_183968 | JGI IMG/M metagenome (GOLD analysis project Ga0210057, IMG submission 183968) | Groundwater microbial communities from aquifer - Crystal Geyser CG10_big_fil_rev_8/21/14_0.10 (SPAdes) (version 2) | ecosystem: Environmental > Aquatic > Deep subsurface > Groundwater ... | reverse complement strand
TTTTCTCCGAACGAAATTACATAGCGCAGCGTATATAATCGAAGTGAGGAGTAAAATGAGAAAACATCAGTTTTATCATTTTCTCCGAACGAAATTACATAGCGCAGCGTATATAATCGAAGTGAGGAGTAAAATGAGAAAACATCAGTTTTATCATTTTCTCCGAACGAAATTACATAGCGCAGCGTATATAATCGAAGTGAGGGAGAAAAGGAAAATATCAATTTTCCTTTTCGACCGAGCGACAATACATCGCGAAACCGATATTTATGATAAAGATAAAAGAACTCAAAAATTTACCCGAGACAGAATTGAAGAAATTACTCGAACAAAATCGAGAAAAGTTGCGTGTCTTGCGTTTTGATTTGGCTTCGGGTAAAGTGAAAAACGTTCGCGAAATCAGAGAAACCAAAAAAACCGTCGCCCGTCTTCTTACACTTTTAAAAGAGACAAAAACTTATGGAAAATAAAAAACATCGTCAATTGGAAGGAGTGGTGGTTTCTGATAAAATGAAGAAGACTGTTGTGGTGGAGATAACGCGTTTAAAAGAGCATCCCCGTTATAAAAAGCGGATTCGGATGAGTAAAAGATTTAAAGTTCATGACGAAAACAATGATTGTCGGATGGGCGATATTGTTGTTATTGAAGAAACAAGGCCCCTTTCCAAAGAAAAGCGCTGGCGGATAAAAGAGATTTTAAAAAGAGCCAATATTTTAACTGAAGCGTCGACTGAGGCTGAAATTGGCGCTTAAAGAAAGATATGATTCAACCTCGTTCAATGTTAGAAGTGGCTGATAATAGCGGCGCGAGAATCGTCCAGTGTTTTAAGGTTTTGGGCGGTTCAAGGCGGCGCTACGCCGAGATAGGCGATATTATCGTGGCTTCGGTGAAAGTAGCCGAACCCAGGAAGGCAGTGAAAAAGAAGGAGGTCGTTCGTTGTTTGATTATTCGGCAGAAAAAACCTTTCCGGCGACCGGACGGCTCTTATCTTCGTTTTGGCAAGAATGCCGTGGTTTTGATTGACAATAAAGGCGAGCCGCGCTCAACGCGCATTTTCGGGCCGCTGCCAAGAGAACTTAAAGAAAAAGGTTTTGAAACGATCGTTTCGATGGCGGAAGAAGTTATTTAAAGGGCTTTGTTCAAAATTTGGAGCCAAAGGCGAACAAATTTTGGCAACAAAACCTTTACCAAGCACTCAAATTGACAGGCAAGTTTTATTTTAGAAAAGGCAGTAATTCCAAAGAATAGAATTTAAAAAGTAAAAGACGATTGTCAATTTGAGTGCTCGGTGCTCATAATTGTAGTGAAATTTTCTTCGTTCCAGTTATGAGCTCGAAAATTTCAACAATTATGGCAAAAAAAATAAAAATCAAAAAAGGCGATGAGGTGATAATGATTTGCGGTAAAGACAAAGGAAAACGCGCTAAGGTTTTGAAACTAATTTTAAAGAAAGGCAAAGTAGTTATTGAAGGTCTTAATTTGGCTAAAAAACATCGCCGTCCCACTCGGCAAGGCGAAAAAGGCGAAGTTATTTTATTGCCCCAAGCAGTCGATGTTTCTAATATTGCCCTTTATTGTCCGCGTTGCGGTAAAGCCGTTAAAGTTGGCTATCGTTTCTCGGGCGATAAAAAATTAAGGGTCTGCAAAAAATGTCAGGAGCCGCTTTAAAATTAGTTCAAAAATATAAGAAGGAGGTAATCCCGGAAATGAAAAAGATTTTTCATTTAAAAAATGATCTGGCCGTTCCGAAAATAGTCAAAGTTGTTGTCAACACCGGCCTTGGCCGAATAATGATGGCTGCTAGTCAAGGCAAGGTACGGGACGAGCTGCTTAATGACCTAAAAAAAGATTTCAGTTTGATTACCGGCCAGTGGCCCAAAGAGGGTAAAGCTAAAAAATCAATCTCCGCTTTTAAAACCCGGGAAGGAATGACCATTGGTTTATCGACCACTCTGCGCGGCAAGCGGATGAATGATTTCTTAGAAAGATTAATTAAAATAGTTTTGCCGAGAGTCAGAGATTTTCGCGGCATCGACCAACAGGCTTTTGATGAGAAAGGAAATTTAAACATCGGCATTAAAGAAATGGTAGTCTTTCCCGAGGTGCCAGCGCAGAGTTCCAAACATCTTTTCGGTTTGGAGATAACAGCGGTAACTTCGGCGAAAACAAAAGAACAAGCAGTCGAATTATTCAAATTATTGGGATTCCCCATTAAAAAAGGTCAATAATCTTTTGGAATTTGAATTTTCTATTTTTATGGCTAAGAAGTCAGTTGTTGCCAGAGCAAAAAAACCGCCAAAATATTCCACTCGCATTGTGAGGCGTTGTTTTCGTTGCGGTCGAAAACGCGGGTATCTCAGGGATTTTGGTCTTTGCCGAATTTGTTTTAGAGAAATGGCTAAAAAGGGGGAGATTCCCGGAATTAAAAAAGCCTCGTGGTAATAATATGGATCCAATTGCCGACCTGCTTTCCCAAATTAAAAATGCTTTAGCCGTTAAAAAACCGCTGATTTCAGCGCCTTTTTCCAATTTTAAAGAGGCAATCATTCAGTTATTGATTAAACTGGGTTATTTGAAAAGCGTCAGCCGCGTTGGTCGGGGGCCGAAGAAATTTTTGAAAGTTGAATTGCGATATGATGAAAACGGCGAGCCATTGATTAAAGAAATCAAAAAAATTTCCAAACCCGGTCAAAGAATTTATTTTTCCAAAAAAGAAATTAAACCGGTAAAATCCGGCTTTGGCCACCTGATTGTTTCCACTCCAGAGGGACTGATGACCGATAAAGAAGCCAGGAAGAAAGGCTTGGGGGGCGAGGTAATTTTTGAAATATTTTAACTATTTGTCTGCGAGGTCGCTCTAGGCGACCGAGCAGCAACAAATAGTTACCCCGCACATAAATTTATGAAGACAATCATCAATCAAAATCAAGCCAATTCAACAACAGACATCTTTACTAATAAAGGACGTTTCATTAAATTTATGTGCGGGGTGCTCAATGTTGTAGTTAAATTCAGTCGTTCAACATTGAGTTTCACTCCTAAATTTAAACAACATTGGCATGTCCAAAATAGGAAAAAAACCAATTATTTTGCCGGAAGGAGTTGAAGTGAAAATTGGAGCGGAAGAAGTGTTGATAAAAGGAGCAAAGGGAGAATTAAGCGTAAGAATCTTCTCTGGTTTTAAGGTTGTATCGGAAGGCGGAGAATTAAGAGTTATCCCGCCGGAAAAAACACACAAACAAACAAACGCCTTGTGGGGGACATTTAAGGCCTTACTTAAAAATGCTGTCTTGGGAGTGACGACCGGATACGAAAAACAATTAGAGTTTGAAGGCATCGGTTTTAAAGTGGCAATTGAAGGAGAAAATTTGGTTTTGAGTTTGGGGTTTTCTCATCCGGTGAAACTAGCGATACCGAAGGGCATTAAAATCACCATTAATAAGAATATCATTACTGTCAGCGGCATTGATAAAGATTTAGTCGGCCGAACAGCCAGCCAAATTCGGGCCTTGAAAAAACCCGAACCTTACAAAGGAAAGGGCATCCGCTATCTTGGCGAAGTGATTCGGCGAAAAGCCGGTAAAAAATCCGCCACGACCACCGCTTAATAATTAAGAAATGATTAAAAGCATTCTTAAAATAAAAAAACAAAAAAAGTTGAGAAGACACACGCGGATTCGGGCGAAAATTTCGGGTACCGCTTTAAAACCGCGCCTGGTGGTCTTTCGTTCCCATCGTCACACTTACGCCCAATTGATTGATGACCGTCAGGGGAAAACATTAGCCAGCGTTTCCGATTTAGAGATCAAGAATAAGGTTAAAAAATCGGAGAAAGCCAAATTGGCGGGAGAATTATTGGCGGAGAAAGCCAAGAAATTAAAAATTAAAAAAGCGGTTTTTGACCGAGCTGGATACAAATATCACGGTCGAGTAAAAAGTTTAGCCGAGGGAGCGCGGCAAGCCGGTTTAATGTTTTAAACTAAAATATTATGGCAAGAAATGATTTTATTAAAAAAGAAGATAAGGATTTTGAAGAGAAATTATTGGATTTAAGGAGAGTAACGCGCGTTGTTGCCGGCGGCAAGCGTTTTAGTTTTCGGGCGACGGTGGTGGTCGGTAATCGTCAGGGCAAAGTCGGCGTCGGAGTGGCTAAAGGCAAAGACGTTTCTCGGGCTATTCAAAAAGCCAAAAGTGTCGGCCTCAAATTACTAATTACCGTGCCAATTATCGAAACTACCATTCCTCATGAAGTGAAAGCAAAGTATTGCGCCTCAAAAGTGATTTTAAAGCCGGCGAAAAAAGGTCATGGATTAGTGGCGGGCGGTCCGGTTCGGGTTGTTTGCGATTTGGCTGGCATTCAGAATTTAAGCGCCAAAATTTTGGGGCGCACTCCAAACAAATTAAATAACGCCCGTGCCACTCTGAAAGCTTTAGCAAAATTAAAGCCGATAATTAAAAAAGTCGAGCCAGCGATTAAAAAAGAAAAGTAATTTTAATTTTTAATTTTTGCTGTCCCGAAACATCGGGACTCCCCGTAGGGTCATTTTTGTATGCAACTTCACGAACTTAAAAAAGAATATAAAACAAAAAAGAAACGTCGCGTTGGCCGCGGCGGCAAACGCGGCACCTATTCCGGTCGCGGCTTAAAAGGCCAAAAATCGCGGGCCGGCGCCAAAATTAGGCCGGCTATTCGGGATTTGATTATTAAATTGCCCAAAAGGCGAGGTTTTAAATTTAAAAGTATTCAAGAAAATCCGTCGGTAGTGAATTTAGATCTTTTAGACAAATATTTCAAAAAAGGAGAGGTTGTTTCGCCGGCCGCTTTATTTCAAAAGGGTTTAATTACTAAAGAGCATAATAAATTGCCGAAAGTTAAAATTTTGGGCGGTGGCGAATTAAAACACAAAGTGATTATCAAAGATTGTTTAGTTTCCCAAAAAGCCCGAGAAAAAATCGCAAAAGTTTAAATAATGATTTAATTAAAAAATAATGAACAAAGTTTTCAGCAAAATTATTCAAATTTTTAGCATCCCCGATTTGCGCAAGAAAATTTTGGTGGTTTTGGCATTATTGGTGATTTTCAGAATTTTCGCGGCGGTGCCGGTTCCGGGAGTTGATTTAGAAAGGTTAAAATCCATTTTTTCTTCCAACCAACTTCTCGGTATTTTAAATATTTTCTCCGGTGGCACCCTGGATCACTTGTCAATCGTGATGTTGGGCGTTGGGCCTTATATTACCGCCACCATTATTATGCAGCTTTTGACCATGGTTTTCCCTCGGATGAAGGAAATTTATTATGAGGAGGGCGAAGCAGGCCGCCAGAAATTCAACCAGTATTCTCGTTTGTTGTCAGTGCCCTTGGCCGTTCTGCAGGGCTACAGCTTTTTGAATTTATTAATTTCTCAAAAAGTCATTAATCCTTTAAGTCCCCTGGCGTTAATCAGAAATGCCATTTTAGTGACTGCCGGCACAATGTTTCTGATGTGGATTGGAGAATTAATCAGCGAGTATAAAATAGGCAATGGCATTTCCCTTATCATTTTTGCCGGCATTATCAGCCGCATCCCAGCCGGCGTCAGATCGGCGGCTATTTCCTATAATCCTTCAGTGTTGCCGGGTTATTTGGTATTTTTGGCGGTGGCGGCGGTAATTATCGCGGGCGTGGTTATTATTAACGAAGCCGAAAGAAAAGTGCCGGTGTCCTATGCCAAGCGGGTGAGGGGAATGAAAATGTACGGCGGCGTTTCAAGTTATTTGCCCTTAAGAGTTAACCAAGCCGGCGTTATCCCCATCATTTTCGCCATTTCCATCATGCTTTTCCCCCAGTTTCTGGGACAAATATTAGCGGCGTTTAAAACTCCTTTGGCTTTGAATATCTCTAATTTTATGCTTCATCTGTTTAACAATCAGGTGCTCTATTCTGTTTTGTATTTCCTGCTCGTTATAATCTTTACTTATTTTTACACGATGGTCACTTTTGACCCTAAAGAAATTTCTTTGAATTTGCAGCGAAACGGCGGTTTTGTTCCGGGAATCAGGCCGGGCCAGCCAACTTCTCAATTTTTGAAACAAGTTCTCAATCGCATTACTTTTATCGGAGCGCTGGCTTTGGGATTAATTGCGGTTTTGCCGTCAATTATGAGGGGCGTAACCGGGAGCGCCTTTTTGACTATCGGCGGCACGGCCTTGCTCATCGTTGTCTCAGTTGCCTTGGAAACCATGAAGCAGGTGGAATCGCAATTGGTAATGAGGGAATACGAAGGGTTTTAAAAGCATCATGAAAAGCAAAAAGAAAAAAATAGTTATTTTACTATTTGGTCCTCCGGGAGCGGGTAAAGACACTCAAGCCGAACGTTTGGCTAAAAGATTTAATTTGTTTCATTTTATAACTTCTTCTTTCATCCAGCAAATTATTTTTAATCCGCGCCTTCAAAAAAATCCGATTATTCGGAAACAATTAAAACTATATCAATCAGGTATATGGTGCGGTCCAGCCTGGGTATTAACTCTTGTTAAAAAGAAAGTTAAAGAGATTTCAAAAAGAGGGAGGGGGATGGTTTTTACTGCTTCTCCTCGGACGCTTTTTGAAGCAAGGGGGCTAATTCCTTTTTTGGAATCTCTTTATGGGCAAGAGAATATTTATGTGTTAAAAATTGTCCTAAAAGACAAATCTGCAATTTTTAGGATTATCCACCGCCGATTTTGTGAAAAATGCAAACACACTATCATTTATTCGCCTAAAAATAAATCTTTAAAAAAATGTCCCGAGTGCGGCGGTAAAATTATATCCAGAAAAATTGATACGGCAGCAATCACCAGAAAAAGATTGAAGGAATACAAAAAAAGAACAATGCCAGTTTTAAGATTTCTTAAAAAACGTCATTATAAAATTATAGAAATTGGCGGCGAGCCGCTGCCGGACGCAGTGACAAAACAAATTTTTGAAAAATTAGAAAAATCCGGTTTTTAAAAATATTATGGTTAAACTGAAATCCGCCGAAGAAATTAAAATTTTAAGAGAAGGCGGCCGGATATTAAATAGAGTTTTGAAAGAAGTAGCCAAAAAAGCGCAGGTTGGTGTCGCCACCAAAGAATTGGACTGGCTGGCGGAAAATTTGATTAAGAAAGTCGGCGGTCGTCCGGCATTCAAAAATTATCAGCCGGAATACGCGGCCCGGGCCTTTCCTGCTACTTTGTGCACTTCAATGAACAATGTCGTGGTTCACGGCCTTCCCGATAGCCGACTTCTAAAAGAAGGGGATATTTTGGGTTTGGATTTGGGAATGGAATATAAAGGGCTTTATACGGATATGGCCATTACCATTGGCATCGGCAAAATTTCTAAAAAAGCCAAGAAATTGATTCAAGCTGCCAAAAAAGCGCTTGATTTGGCCATTGAAGCGGCGCAACCAGGCGCCACTTTGGGCGATATCGGCTGGACCATTCAAAATTATGTGAGATCCCGAGGTTTTCATGAAATTAAGATTTTAACCGGCCACGGCCTCGGATATCAGCTCCATGAAAACCCCGATGTTTTAAATTACGGCGAGCCCAAGAAGGGGTTGCGGCTTCAGGAAGGATTAGTGATTGCGATTGAACCGATGGTTTCCGAAGAATCGGGCGAAGTGGCGGAGCAACTTGACGGTAGTTTCAGCACCAAAGAAGGGTGTCTGGCCAGCCATTTCGAGCATACAATAGCGATTACAGAGAAAGGGCCGATAATATTGACTAAATAAAAGTTAGAAAATAGAAAATAGAAAGTAGAATTTTTATAATTATTTCATTTATGTCCGAAAAAATATTGGCAATTGACTACGGTTCAAAAAAAATCGGTCTGGCGTCCGCTGATTCGAAGTTGAAAATCGCCGTGCCGCGGCCAGCGATTTATTATAGCGACCGTCAAAAATTATTGGAAGAAATCAAGAAAATTGTTGAAAAAGAGGGGATTGGAAAAATAGTGGTCGGTCTGCCCCTTTCTTTTTCTTTTCAGGAAACGACTATTTCCGAAGAAGTTTGGGGATTTGCGGAAGAATTGAAAAAGAACGTGGCTGTTGCGATTGAATTTGAAAATGAAATTTTGTCGTCTAAAGAAGCCGAATCGGAGCGAAGCGCGGTTTTTCGGAAAATAAAGAGCCGGTCGCCGAAAAAAGAAATGGATTTAGACAGCCAGGCGGCAGCCATTATTTTAGATAGTTATTTAAAGAAGCAACCAGGCGAGGTGGCCGAGTGATTCAGGCGCGGGCCTGCAAAGCCCGAGATCCGGGTTTGACTCCCGGCCTCGCCTTTGTTCTTTAAAAATTATATTAAAGGAGTCGGCGATGAAGAAATATTTTCTTTCGTTCGTTGAGGAAATGGTTTTAAATCCGAATTATCAAGGATATGTCGGCGGTCGCATCGAAGTTTATGTCGAAAATCAAGAGTATGCCGTTGAAGAAATAAGGTTTTTCACCAAAAAAATCGAGAAATTTTATCGGTTCCGAAAAAAATGGGATTTTAAAGTAGTATCTTTAAAAAAACTCAACACCATCAGGAAAACAGCGCGGAAAAGATTTAATGAATTTTAAAGAGAGCCTTCCAGTCGCTCTCTTTTGTTTGATTTGTCAAATTAAAATCATTTGACAAACATTTATCTCTGAATATAATAAGAATTAGAAGTTAAACCTTTTTAGTTCTTTTAAAATAGAATTCATTACCCCAAGACGATGAGGGAAGCGGATTGGTTTCCGGCGCGGCGAGGATTGGCCGGACAACTAATCGCCGCCAAGGGCTTTTTTATTACCCCGACGTAGTGGTTCATGGTCGCTATCTCGGGGGCAGCGGTTTGCCCTTGTTGGCCGGAGCGTTTTTCCTCATTCGTCTTTGGGGTTTGATATAGGGCGTACGACGAAACGCCCAAAAAACATCCATCGATCGGGGGTCTCTCGCTTGTGAGGTGGCAATCTTCAACTTTTTGCTTTTTGAAGAGTCGTATCTTCAACTTAAAGCCACCTCTAGCTTGTTGGCCCCCACTTTAATCGCAATAATTAATAAGCCTTAATAGGACCCCGGAGGCGGAAGAGTTCATGGACCCCCGCCTCCTTTTTTATTTTATTTTATTTTGATATAATCGAAGTGAGGGAAGAAGACAAAAATGAAATTTTTGGCTTCTGACCGAGCGAGATTACATCGCGGAGCAGATATAATCGAAGTGAGGGAGAAAAGTAAAAATATCAATTTTCACTTTTCGACCGAGCAAGATTACATCCGCGAAGCGGATATAATGGATATTGAATTCTACTTTCTATTTTCTATTTTCTACTTTCCAACCTTATGGCCAAGCCTTATTTGTCAGTGATTATCCCTGCTTATAATGAATCGGAGCGTTTGCCGATGACGCTTTTTGATATTGATAAGAATTTGTCTCAAATGCATTATTCTTACGAGATTATTGTGGTTGATGACGGTTCTAAGGACAATACCGCTGAAGTGGTGGAAAAATTAACCTCGGTCATTAAAAATCTTTATCTTATTGATAATGAAGAAAACAAAGGAAAGGGCGGAGTAGTAGCCCAGGGAATGCTTGAAGCCAAAGGAACAATCCGTCTTTTTACCGATGCCGATAATTCCACCACTATCGATCAAGTCAGCAAACTCTTGCCCTATTTTAAAGAGGGTTATCAGGTGGTCATCGGCTCGCGGCAGGCGAAAGACTCTGAAATTGCCGTAAAACAACCTTTATATCGCCAAATTATAGGAAAGGTCGGCAATTTATTTATCCGGTTAATGGCGGTGCCAGAAATTAAAGATACCCAATGCGGCTTCAAGGCCTTTACCGAAGAAGCGGCCAGAGAAATTTTTTCACGCCTGACAATTAAACGATGGGGATTTGATGTTGAAGTTTTGGCAATTGCGAGAATCTTGGGTTATAAAATTAAAGAGGTTGGAATCAGGTGGGTTAATGATCCTCATTCCCTAGTCAGAGGTTCAGCTTATTTAAAGACCCTCATTGAAGTTTTAAAAGTTCGTCTCAATATTTGGCGGAAAAGATACCAATAATTTCTAAAAAATGCCGAAAAAAAACAAACAGAATAACCAGTTGGACTACATCTCCGAATTACGGCAGGACCCGGTTTCGGGCGACTGGATTGTTATTGCCATTTTGCGGGGCAGGCGGCCCTATGATTTGATTGTCAAAAAAGAACCGCGGCAGATTCCTCCCAAAAGTGGCTGCCCTTTTGAAAATCCCCAAGAGAGCGGGCATAAACCGCCAGAATTAATTGAATTTTCGCCGGATAAAAAAGATTGGTTTTTGCAGATTGTTGAGAATAAATACCCGGCTTTTGAACCGGAGAATGTCTCTGTTCAAGAAATAAAAGTTGGTCCCTACCAGACGGTTCACGGTCGCGGCTATCACGATCTTTTGATTTTAAGGGATCATTTTAGGTCCTTAAGCGATTATTCTACTCAGGAGATTGTTTTAATGTTAAGAGCCTTTCAAAAACGTTACGAGGAAATAAGCCAAGACAAAAAGATAAAATACATTTCTATTTTTCATAACTGGGGCAGTGCCGCCGGCGCCTCGATTTATCATCCTCATTGGCAAATTATCGCCATTCCGGTGATTCCGCCCGACATTCAGCATTCTTTGAGTGGCTCTTTGCGCTATTACCATCGCCATAAAAAATGCGTTCACTGCGAAATGGTTAAGTTTGAACTTAAAGAAAAGAAACGCATTATTTTCCAAAACAGCGGCGCCGTTGCTTTTTCGCCTTTTGTTTCGCGCGAGCCGTTTGAAATCAGGATTTTTCCCAAAAAACATTTTCCGTATTTTGAAGAAACAACTCCGAAATTGAATCAGGATATTGCCGAAGCTTTGAGAATTAGTTTGAAATTATTAAAAACAAAATTGGACGACCCTGATTTGAATTTTTTTATTCATACCGCCCCAACGATTGACAAAAAGAAATACCGCCATTATCACTGGCACATTGAGATTTTCCCGAAAATCAGCGTTTCCGCTGGGTTTGAACTCGGCACGGGCATTGAAATTACGACGATTGATCCCGAGGAGGGAGCCAAATTTCTGAAACAGTAATATGTTTTCTCAAATTTTGTCCGCCATCTCACTTTTTATTCTCGGCATTATCAGCAAAATCGGATATTTCGGCGTTTTCTTTTTGATGGCGTTAGAGAACGTCAACATTCCCATTCCTTCGGAAATTATTATGCCTTTCTCGGGTTTTTTGGCGGCCAGCGGTCGGTTTAGTTTTTGGCTGTTGATACTTATCGGTTCTTTGGGCAATCTTTTCGGTTCCTGGATTTCTTATTTTGTGGCCTTTTTTCTCGGCCAGCCGTTAAGGCAAGGGATTAAAAAAATTCCTTTTTTTGAAGATGATTATTATAAGGCGGAAAGATTTTTTCAAAAGCATGGCTCGGCTTCGGTTTTTTGGGGAAGAATGCTGCCGATTATCAGGACGTTCATTTCTTTTCCGGCTGGCATTTTCCGGATTCCCTTCGGCCGATTTTCTCTTTTGACTTTCTCCGGCTCATTTATTTGGTCAGCGTTTCTGGCTTTTATCGGCTTAGAATTGGGCGAAAATTGGCAATTCATCCAACAGTATTTCCGCAAATTTGATTATGTAATTTTAATTCTTTTAGTCGGCTTAGTTTTTTATTATATCTATTCAAAAGTCGCTTATAAAAAACAAAAAAATTATGATGAAAAAAAATAAAAAATATCGAGTCGTGGTGACGCGGCAAATTCCCACCTCAGGAATTAGTCTGCTTAAACAAGCCGGTTTCGACGTTAAAGTCAACCCCAAAGGCCGGGTTTTAAAGAAGGAGGAACTGAAAAAATTCGTTAAAGGCGCTGATGCTATTTTGTCTCTTTTGACCGACAAAATTGATGCGGAAATTTTAGAGGCAGCCGGGCCGCAGTTAAAAATAGTTGCCAATTACGCCGTCGGCTACGACAATATCAAATTAGACGATTGCCGAAAAAGAAAGGTTTTCGTGACCAATACCCCCGGCGTTTTGACGGAAACCGTTGCCGAGCACGCCATCGGTTTGTTGTTCGCCATCAGTCAAAGAATTGTCGAGGCTGATGAATTTACGAGGAGAGGGAAATTTAACGGCTGGGCGCCGATGATGTTTTTGGGAAGCGATGTCAGAGAGAAAACCTTGGGAATTATCGGTTTGGGGAGAATCGGAGCGGAAGTGGCCAGAAGAATGGCGGATGGTTTTGATTTAAAAATTGTCTATTATGATATCAAGCGCAGCCCGACTTTAGAGAAAAAATACAAAATTCATTACCTGCCTCTGCGAACTCTTTTAAGAACTTCTGATTTTGTCAGCGTTCATGTCCCTCTTTTACCTCAGACAAGACATTTAATCGGTTGGTCAGCATTGAAAATGATGAAGAAAACCGCTTATTTGATTAATACTTCCCGAGGGCCGGTGATTGACGAAAGAGCGCTGGTCAAGGCTTTAAAACAAAAAATTATTGCCGGCGCTGCTTTGGATGTTTTTGAAAATGAACCGAGGTTAATGCCGGGTTTAACAAAATTGGAAAACACCGTTTTAACCCCCCATATTGCCTCGGCCAGCGTTGAAACCCGCTCGAAAATGTCCGAGATGGCAGCAAAAAATATTATTGCTGTTTTAAACGCTAAAACGCCGCCGAATTTGGTAAAATAGCAGTTATCCACAATTTTCTTTGAAAGATGGGCAATCTGTGATATAATAAGCTCAAACCTCGAAAGGTCGAATTTTAAACCAAAATAAGATTTAAGATATGGTTGTTCAATCTTGGGCCGATGTTTTGGTAGGTTCGTTCCAAACTATTTGGGGCGGTTTTATTGGATTTTTACCAAAATTTATCGGTGCTTTAATTGTTTTTTTGGTCGGCCTTATTATTGCCAACGGCTTGGGCGCATTAGTTGCGCAATTGATTAATGCCCTTAAATTAGACAGGCTTTTGGAGAAAGTCGGCTTCGGGAAATTTGTTGAAAGAGCGGGTTGGAAATTGAGTTCCGGGAAATTCTTGGGCGAACTCGTTAAGTGGTTCTTTATCATCGTTTTCTTGCTGGCGGCAGTTGATATTTTGAAACTCTACGGCTTAACCGCTTTCTTGCAAAGCATCCTGCTTTATATCCCGAACATCATTATTGCCGTCTTGATAATGCTCGCTGCGGTTCTGCTTGGTAGTTTCCTGCGGGGGCTCGTTTTGGGCAGCGCTAAGGGCGCTAAACTCTACGCCGCAAAAGCAGCAGCCGCTGTCACTTGGTGGGCAGTTTTGATTTTCGGTTTCTTTGCTGCTCTCCTCCAGCTGGGCGTGGCCGTTTCTATTATTAATGCCTTGATTACCGGCTTTATTGCCATGTTGGCTATTGCTGGCGGCATTGCTTTTGGTCTGGGCGGCAAAGAATACGCCACTCATCTCATCGGACGGTTTCGCGAGAAAGTAGAGGAAAGATAAATAAGATTTCAAAGCCTCTCTTAAGAAAAAGGGAGGCCCCCCACTGCTTTTATATCTATGAAAGCGGTGGGGGTATTGACCCCGCACCTTTTCTGAATTTAGCTTGAAACCTTTCTAAATAAAAACTTTCCTATTTATAATTATATACTCAGCGAAACAAAAATTGACAAAATGTAATCTAGCGCTAAAGGGTTTTATTCAGAAAAGGTGCGGGGTTGACAAACACTAAATTAATAGAGTATAATCGAAGTGAGGAGTAAAATGAGAAAACATCAGTTTTATCATTTTATCCGAACAAGATTACATAGCGCAGCGTATATAATCGAAGTGAGGAGTAAAATGAGAAAACATCAGTTTTATCATTTTATCCGAACAAGATTACATCCGCGAAGCGGATATAATACCTAATCAATGCGTAAAACTTCTCAAATATTTATCACTCAA
>Ga0210057_1006969_pt1 | contig 13901 bp, 13 predicted proteins | sample CryGeyCG2114_010_2_FD_183968 | JGI IMG/M metagenome (GOLD analysis project Ga0210057, IMG submission 183968) | Groundwater microbial communities from aquifer - Crystal Geyser CG10_big_fil_rev_8/21/14_0.10 (SPAdes) (version 2) | ecosystem: Environmental > Aquatic > Deep subsurface > Groundwater ... | reverse complement strand
TGAGCAAATGCATATCATGCTCTCTTTTTCCTTTTTCGGTGATACGTAACTTTCCGCCTTCCCACTTTAGAAACCCTTTTTTGATAAGAGTATTTTGAGCACGCCGTATCACCTCGTCAGATCTTGGCGACGGCAAAATACCAAGCCGCCCCATAGCCCCGATAACATTTGGTGCTACAACTGCCGCTATGACCACTCCACTAAACGCAATTGTGCTTAACACTAGTTGCTGAACATTCGTTCTTTTTGTTTCTTTTTTAACTTTCCGTTCTAATTTCCCCATACACTAAATTGTAGCATATGCGACAAATTAGTGGTAAGAAACATATCGACTCTGATGTGGTGCGAAAGGTATTCAAAAAATAAAAGTGGGAATTAAGGCAAAATTATGTCTTGTGAGTGATGTCTATGATTGCGAGCTCAAGTGGCAAATGCGGAATCGCGGCGTACGCCATCATTGCATACGCGTCTAAAAGCGCTTTTAAAGTATCAGACGAGATTGCCATTTCCTTGTCTTTGGCAAGCGACTCTGCCATTTTTATATCTTCGCCTGATAACTCTTCGGCAATGTCTTTTTTCATCTCCGGCACGTAACGAAGCAGAAGCACGGCGCGCACGCGATGCATTACAAGCTTTGTAAGCACGCGAATGTCCATATTTTCTTTCACCGCTTCTGATATTGATCTAACCGCTTTTTCTGTATCTTTCTCTGCAAGTGCTTCCACAAGAGCGCGCACCAGAGTTGCACTCGGTGCGCCGGTCACCGCTTCCACTTCTTTAATCTCAATTTTTTTATTTTTAGATATCGTAATTACCTTCTGCAAAATACCAAGCGCGTCGCGAAACGACCCTTCCGCCAACAGAGCAATTAAATCCGCCGCTGATTGCTCCAGTGTATATTTTTCCTTTTTTGCAATGTCGGAAACCGTCTCTGCAAGCAACTCGCGTGACGGCTGTTTGAATGTATACAGCTCACAGCGCGACTGAATCGTATCCGGCACCTTGTGCCGCTCGGTCGTAGCAAGAATGAAAATCGCATGCGATGGCGGCTCCTCGAGCGTCTTAAGAAGCGCGTTCCACGCCTCTTTCGTAAGCATATGCGCCTCATCAATAATGTATAGCTTATAGGGAGATGAAAATGGCATTACATGCACCCCTTCACGGAGCTCTCGAATGTCGTCAATGCCGCGATTAGAAGCGGCATCAATTTCATATAAATCTTTTTCAATCACACCAATTTCTTTTGCAAAAATGCGCGCGACGGAAGTCTTCCCCGTTCCTCGGCCACCGGAAAAAAGATATGCATGCCCGACTTTTCCCCCATCGATTGCTGCTTGCAACACATTTATTACATGATCTTGGCCAAGTACATCTTTAAAACTCTGTGGTCTATACGCCCGATAGAGTGCTGTGTGAATAGTTTTTGTCATCCCACCTAGTATACCCCGATAGTAGAATTTGCTTCAAATTCACTCTCAACCAAACTGTTTGACACTGGATGTCAAACAGTTCGGAGATTCGGTTTGGTATAGGCGAAGAAACACAAAAATTGACGCGGGCGATTTCTCGCCCGCGTTGGTACTAGTGTATACTGCGGTGATCTGCGCAAATGCGGCACACTGCCACCCCCAGCGATAATACTAGGATACGCAATCTCCTCACCTGAAGGCGGCTCTTGTGGATACCGCCTGCACAGACGATGCGCACCGTACAGACCAAAGACGCCTGTTAGTATCGCGTATATATACATCCCGTTGCCTACAAGCACAACAATGGTCAGCACCGGAGCGATAATGAGTAGTACGAACACTTGCGCGTCGGCCTTGTAGCCTGGTTCATCAAAACCAAAAAAGTGCCATTGGACGAAGACATAAAAACCGAAAATGAGTCCCGCTACCGTCAGCACCACAAGTAAGTAAACCATGGCTTCCTCCTCTTCTCTTCGTGATTTATTTTCTATGCCAACTATGCCAAATCCAAGACAACCATATCACACTGCTGCACCAAGAAATACGACGCTAGATGCGGCGAGCAGACAATGCGACAGAGCAACTACAATCACTGCAATCGGCGTTGACGGATCACAGTCACGAACACGACGACTGCGATAGTGCCAAAATATTCACAGCGCAACTTCCAACCTCAGTATTACATGTGCATACATACCTTTCTACTAAAAGGAAGGTCTCTTTGATAGAACCTATCAAGCCGTATGCAAAATATCAATCGCCTCTTTTGCATATTTAGTGTCCATCAACAGCATGCGCAACTCTTTGGCTCCTTCCCTGCCTGCGCCGCGCTCGTCGCGGCAGGCAGGCCAGCCTGCAATATACGCCTTAAAATGCTTTTTCATCACAGCGTAGTTCGTTGTGTCTGCAAGTAATTTTTCAAACAAATCTAAATGCTCAATGAGCGCCCGTATCTTTGCGTCAGGTGTAACAATATGTCCCCCACAAACTTTGCAAATTATACTGTTGGCAACACACTCGCTTCTATTGTCGCTCGGCCTATTCCGGCTCTGTGTCGCATGTGCAATCTGTATCTTGTCATTATTATTTTGTCTTTGGAACTTTTTGAGCGGCAAAGTTTGTGAGGGATGCTCGATTTTGCAACCACACCTAGTGTGGGCAAAATCGGCAAATAACCATGGATTTCCGTAAATCGCTCGACCAAGCATTACACCATCACACCCCGCTTCTTTTACCTTCTCTTTAGCGTTTTCTACATCTTTAACATCACCGTTTCCGAGTATCAATGTGCCCGCACCCATTTCATCTCGTATTTCAACTGCCCGCTGTATTAATTCCCAGCGCGCGGGCACTTTGGACATATCCTTTCGCGTGCGCGCATGAATCGTTAGTGCCGCGATGTTTTCCTCAAGAAGCACCCTCACCCATTCATCTAACTCTTCATCCCTACTATATCCTGCACGCGTTTTCACTGATACAGGAATATTCGGCGCGCCACGCTTCGCAGCACGAATGATTTCCCGTGCCAATTCATGATTTTTTATCATCGCCGCACCACAACCTTGTTTTTCCACCGCCCTATCAGGACATCCCATATTTATATCCAGCCCATCAAAACCCATTTCTTGCACAAGTGCCGCTGCTCTTTCCATATGCTCTGGAACACTAGTAAACAGTTGGGCAACAATCGGGTGCTCGGCATCAGTAAATGAAAGTTTCCTCATTAATTTTTTCTTACCTTCATCATCGGCAAGTAATAGGCCATCTGCAGACGTAAATTCTGTGAACATAACATCCGGCTTTCCGTATTTAGCGATGAGTGTGCGAAACGCAATGTCAGTAACATCTTCCATTGGTGCCAGTACAAAAAACGGTTTGTTCAATTTTTCCCAAAAATTACTTTCCATAATTTGACAAATATTACCATTTGGCATGTAATGTGAACAGCACCCACACAGGAGAAAGCCATGGCACAGATTGCCGAAATTTTTGAAAAAATACAGGAGGAATCGCTGGCGTCTCGGCGGATACGAATACAAAAAGAAATCGACGCCATGATCTCCGAGGCGCTTCTTCGTCCGTGCAAGCCGGGGTCCGAGAACGTCCTCAAGATGGCTGTCTTTATGAGCCTCGTGCACGTGGTGATCAAAGACGAGACGCTAAACATAATCGCAGACCACCTGCAAAAGGCCGGTTACGGCGAGTTTGTACTCGACAACTTGCCGGGCACGTGCACGGCAAAAGCCCTTCGTACCCGGGCAGGCTAATATTCTCGCGGCGGTCCTTGGACCGCCGCTTCCTTATTATTCTTCGTTAAAACGATAATACACTCTTTTCCCAAACCGCAGGTCGATGTATTCGAGCCCTCCCTGGCCCTCTCTCAGAGCTTTCGATCCTAGCACCGCTTTTAAATTGCTAATTATGTCTTCATTACTTTGAGAAAAACTCATCCTCAACTCCATCCCGCTCTCATCCATAATCGAAAAATCATTATCATTCAGCACATTCACCGACACGACCTCAACGCCTATCGCCTCAATACTTTCAACAAGTTTTGTAATCTCCAAGAAATGATTAGGCAGAAGAAGACTTCCAATAGGATCTTTATCAATAAGACCCCCTGTAAAAACATTTGCCTCTTTCAGCGCATTCTCTTTTTCTGCTTCCGCGAAAACAAACCCTGTTTTATCTACAAAATAGCAGTCGATAGCGGATCCGCACCAAAGCGAATGCGGCTCTCTTTCTTCTACCGCAACCACAATAAAAGGATCTTTAATAGACGACAAAGAAACACTCGCCGTCATCGCTCTCGGAAATGCCTTGAGTACTCCACTTTCAATTTGCTTCCGCGGATATAGAAAAATATTTTTTCTGGAAAAAATTCCCTTCTTGTCTTCATTGAGGGCATCCTCTGCGACGCCCTTCACTGCTTTTTTAGACAAAACTTTAGTTCCATTTACCTCCACTTCTGAGACTGCAATTATCGGATGTCGAGAACCCCACGCAAGCAACCCGACTACCAGTATCAAAAATATTAGTGCTAATATTAAAAGAAGTATGCGTATCTTACGTTTCCTCACTGAAAGAGGAATACGTTTTTGCGACGTATGTGTCCCGCTAAGGTGGAGAGAGCGCGAACGTGCACTACTCCCCTTTCTGACTGGTACGTTTCTCGATCGCATCTTTTTTCATATACGGCACTAGCGCCTTAGGTATTTTTACCGACCCATCTTCTTGTTGGAAATTCTCAATCAACGAAACAAGAATGCGCGGTGTTGGTATTGCAGTACAGTTGAGCGAGTGTGCATATTGAAGCTTTCCTTCGCTGTCTTTGTATCGTGTGTTAAATCGTCGTGTCTGAAAATCATGAAAGTACGAAGCCGAGCTAATCTCTCGATATTTTTCCTCCATTGGTACCCAGAGCTCAATATCGTATTTCTTCACCTGTCCTTGACCCAAATCGCCTCCGCAATTCAACACTGTGTGATATGGAATCTCGAGCGCCTCAATGAACTCCTCGGCATTCCGATTAAGCCATTCGTGCCATTTCACTGATTCTTCATGACTCGCTTCGCATAAAATCACTTGCTCCACTTTATAAAACTCGTGGACACGAATAAGGCCTTTTGTGTCTTTGCCGTGGCTTCCTGCTTCTCTTCTGAAACACGGAGAAAACGAAAGAAACTTTGCGGGCAATTGTTCTTTGTTTAATACTTCGTCGGAGTAATATCCCATTGTTCCAATTTCTGCCGTACCCGCAAGATAGTCTTCATCCTGTGTTTTGTAAACGTCCTCCGCGTCATTTGGTAGATGTCCGGTGCCATATAAATTACTCTTCCTGACCAAAGACGGTACAATCATCGGATCAAATCCCTTTTCCAAAAAGAAATCCATCGCAAAATTCCAAATTGCATACGAAAGAAGCGCCCCGTCATTTTTTAGAAAATATCCTCGAAATCCAGACACCTTCACTCCTCGCTCAAAGTCCACCATGTCGAGCGCCGTCATAATGTCGATGTGGTTTTTCGGCTCAAAGCCGAATTTCGGCTTCTCTCCCCATGCTTTTATTTCTTGGTTATCTTCGTCGTCTTTTCCTTCAGGAACTGAAATATCTGGAACATTCGGTACTTGTAGCATTAATGCACGCCAATCATCCATTATCTCCTTTAGCTCTTCCTCCTCTTTTTTAAGCTCGTCTTTAAGCGACTGCATCTGCGCAATCATTTTCTGGCGTTCCTCATCAGATGATGTTGTTGGCATTTTTTTGTTCACGTCATTTTGCTGAGCGCGCTTCTCCTCTACTGACTGAAGAAGCTCTTTTCTTTTATCATCTAGCTCAATGAGCTTGTCCAGGTCAATCTCCGTGCGCTTCTTTCTCGCACCCTCGGCAACAATCTCTTTATTTTCTCTGATAAACTTAATATCTAACATCCTTGCATCGTACTATGAGCAATGACTTACAACAACTCTCAAAAACTGATTTTCCACCACTCCTGAAAGAAATACCTGATTCGCCTGAAAATTTATTTATACGCGGAGTACTCCCCTCGTACGAATTGAAGTGGCTCTCAGTCGTTGGTTCGCGAAAATACACTCCATACGGAAAACAAGTGTGCGAACATTTAATTCGCAATCTCTCCGGATTCCCCGTCGTTATTGTTTCAGGACTTGCACTTGGTATCGATACAATCGCACATAAGGCTGCGCTTAACGCTGGTCTTCCAACAGTGGCAATTCCCGGCTCCGGCCTCGACGAGCGCGTATTATACCCTCGCTCAAACCTTTCTCTTTCCCGTGCGATTATAGAAGCAGGCGGTGCGCTTATCTCGGAGTTTGAACCAAATTTTAAAGCAACGCCGTGGAGTTTTCCTCAAAGGAATAGAATAATGGCGGGAATATCGCATGCGACACTACTTATTGAGTCTGCCCATCAGTCGGGCACACTAATTACTGCACGTCTTACCACAGAATATAACCGCGAGCTTTTGGTCGTCCCACATTCAATTTTCAGCGAGACAAGTAAGGGCAACCATCAATTTTTGAAACTTGGCGCGACGCCTGTGACAGAGTCTGAGGATATCCTTCAATCACTTGGTATTGATCTAGAGAAAAAAGACGCTTTTGATAAAAATGATATCGGGGAAATAGAAAGCTCTATACTCATGTATTTAAAAACGCCTGTACCACGAGACAAACTTATAGAAATACTGGGCATGCCCGCACAAGACGCAAACGTACTGCTTTCTAAAATGGAGTTGGGCGGGTTGATTAGCGAGGAATTCGGAATTATCCACAAAAAATGACATCGACAAAATAACATGTTACTTTCGGGATAGAAAAGACGTATCTTCAAGGGAGAGTCGCAAATGGCCTGGACAGAGGACCGAATTGAAACGCTCAAGATATTGTGGGCAGAAGGACTGAGTGCGTCACAAATTGCAGACAAATTAGGTGGAGTTACTCGCAACGGCGTAATCGGAAAAGTAAATCGCCTTGGACTTTCAAAGAAAACAACGACGCCACGAACGAAGCCCTCGCCGCACCACATGGGGTTACCTACAAAAAACCTAGGAGAAAAAGTGAGGAAAAATGGAGTGGTAATGAGCAAGAAACCAGAAAGAAAGCAACCAAAGCCTACTGAAAAAACAATTGTGGGAATGATGTCACTGGACAGCATTGTACTCCAAGTAAAGGAATTGGTCGGCCAAGGCATTACGGATGCGGGTAAGATTATACTGGAACTTGGCATCACTGACACTCAGCTTGCCCACGCCTGCGAAACAGGAAAAATAAAAAGAGTTAAATTGCCACAAAGAAAACAATGGGAGGAACTTAACATTCCATTCAATGAGCGGGCAAGTATCCTCACTCTTACGGAAACACGCTGTAGATGGCCAATCAATTTTCCTCGCGAAAAGGACTTTCATTTTTGTGGCAGAGAATGTGACAGGGAGATATCCTACTGCGACTATCATGCTAATATCGCCTACCAACCCGTGCAAACAAGGCGAAAGAGTAAACGCTAAGTTACTGTATAAACTGAAAACCGCTGGTGTTTTTACACCAGCGGTCTCTTGTTATTATTCTAACGAAGGCGAAGGCTCGCCCGATAGGCGAGTTGTACGATGATCACAAGACCGCAGTATACGGCCCCTACCAACGCTCCAGTCGTTAACTCTGGATTCGCCACAAAAATTTCCGCCATTGCACCCTCCGTCTCTGATCCGCTCCCACAGCGGATTACCAGCCTAAACTATAGCATAGTATTAATAAACTTGCAAACTCATCCACATAGTGTATGTTGTGCCGCCGTGGATTGCATGTAACGCTACACATTAATTCTTATCTAATATGAAGCTTGTTATCGTTGAGTCGCCAGCCAAGGCGAAAACAATTGAAAAGTATCTTGGAAAAGACTTCACTGTCCGTGCGTCAGTGGGGCATATTCGTGATTTACCGAAAAGTAGTAAGAACGCTATTGATATTGAGGCTGGCTTTGTGCCAAACTATCAAACTGTGGCCGCTAAAGAAGGCGTCATAAAAGAACTGGAAAAAACAGCAAAAAAAGCAGACGAGGTAATCCTCGCGACCGACCCCGACCGCGAGGGCGAAGCAATCGCATGGCACGTTGCCGAAGCGCTAAAGCTCAAAAACCCAAACAGAATTGTTTTTCATGAAATTACTGAAAGTGCTGTACAAAACGCACTTAAGAATCCGAGAAAGATTGACGAATCTCTAAGGAAAGCCCAAGAAGCACGCCGCGTGCTTGACAGGCTTTTCGGATACGACTTATCAGGACTAATTTGGAAAAAAGTGCGATATGGATTATCAGCCGGGCGTGTGCAATCCCCCGCGCTTCGCATAATCATGGAACGGGAGCGCGAAATCCGTGCATTCATTCCAGAGAAATTTTGGGTACTCACCGCGAACCTCAAAGCAAAGAATGGGGCCGTTTTCGAGGCGGTCTGCTCTGAAGAGCCAGAGGAAGAGAAAGAAGCAGGTAGGATTGTAAAGGAAGCTGAAGGCGGAAAATGGAAAGTTATCAGTGTGACTGAAAAGGAGGCGAAGCGCTCTCCCCGCCCACCGTTTACTACTTCAACCCTGCAACAGGTGGCAAGTACACGTCTTGGATATTCTCCGTCCAACACAATGCGTATAGCACAAAAACTCTACGAAGCGGGACATATCACTTATATGCGCACCGATAGCACATCGCTTGCAAAAGAGTCACAAGCGGCACTTCTAAAAACCGTTCAGGAAGAGTTTGGGAATGAATATGCACAGGCACGTACATTTAAGACAAAAAGTAAATCTGCCCAGGAGGCACATGAAGCTGTACGCCCGACAAACCCTAAGAAAGCAATCACCGGTGCCACCGATGATCAAAAGAGACTCTATAAACTAATCAGGGCCCGTGCGCTCGCGAGCCAAATGACCGATGCAAAAATAATGCGCACAAATGTGAAAACAAATATTGATTCGGAAACTATTCCGCATTTTACGACACGTGGCTCGCGAGTCATTTTTGACGGATGGCTCAAAGCAGATTCTGCTGCCCGCGGTGAAGATGTTGAGGTTCCAAAAATTAAAGAAAACGATCCACTTACACTTGTAGACATTAATAACGAAGGAAAGGAAACGCAGCCACCAAACCGACACACCGAAGCAGGGCTCATCAAAGAACTTGAAAAACGCGGGATAGGACGCCCTTCCACGTATGCGTCTATTATGAAAACAATACAGGATAGAGGCTACGTTGAAAAAGAAGGTCGCACGCTCATCCCTACTGACACAGGAGATGTAGTAAGCTCGTTTCTTGAAGATCACTTCACCTATTACATCAGTGATGATTTTACCGCTGAGATGGAAAATGAACTAGACGAAATTGCCGAAGGAAAACGCGAGTACGAAAAAACACTTCGTGATTTCTATACGCCGTTTACCAAGGCCGTAGGCGCTAAGGAAGATATCCCTAAACTCACTTCTCTTGGCGACGTACCGAAAGAATTTCTCTGCCCGATTTGTAATGGAGAAATGGAATTCAAGCTCTCTAAAAACGGTAGATTTATGAGTTGTAAAAAATTTCCCGAATGTCACGGAGCTCGCAAAGCTGACGGCACTGAAATAGAACCCCCAAAAGAACTCGGCGAGAAATGTCCTGACTGCGGAGAAAAGGAGGGTGGGCAGCTTATAGAACGCGAAGGAAAATATGGGCGCTTTATTGGATGTGCAAACTACCCAAAATGTAAATATATTAAGCAAGACGCAAATAATTTAAACTCGACCGGTGTAAAATGCGACGAATGCGGCAAGGGAGAGATGGTAGAAAAACGTGGCCGCTTCGGCCCATTCTTCGCCTGCTCAAATTATCCAGACTGCAAGCACGCAATGAAGACAAGGCCAACTGGAAACAAATGCAAGATGTGCGGAAAACTAATGATGCAAGGCACAAAAACCATTCCTGAGCGTTGCGAGGACAAAAATTGCCCAATGCACCGCCCCGATAAATTGGAAAAGAAAAAATGATACACCCCGCGCTTGTCTCGCGCGGGGTGTAATCTTTTTTGTTTCGTCCCTAGGCCGCTTCCTCTGCAGCTCCTGGGCTAGGATGCCGCGTGAGGCTTTCGGCCTCCCGCTTCGCGGCATCGATAGAAGGGGTCTTGTCGCCATCGACCGGTGAATACGGCAACATGATGCCCCCTTTTTTCGGTACATCACCCAAGCAGAGCGGCATGAGCCCCGGTCGCCGGCGGCTCTTCAGTAGATCCTTTTGCTTCAATATCATCTCGTCCTCCATTAGCGATCCCGGTGCCTAATGCAACAAAATATAAAAAAGTACATAACAATGTGCGGCCGACTTTTCCAAGCCGACCGCTACACATGCGATCTTCCGTTCTCTGCCGTTCTCTACTTAGCGTGAGGACTAAAGAGGCTGGAATCCCAACCCCTTTGCCCTTCGCCTGGCTGGTTTTCTTGCGCTTGCTTCGTCTCCAGCAGCCACGAAAGTGGCTTTTGTCCCGATGCAGTCAGCCTGTCCTTTGGAAGGCTGATGGTGCATTTGCCGTTGGCATCCTTTTCCCTGCGATCGGTTGCCTCCATCGGCTTATTGCACATGGGACATTCATCACCCGCGTGCCCTGGAAAAGAAGTGCCGCATCCGCGATTGCAGTATGCGCGTGACTCCTTAGCGTAACCATTTTGTTTACTCATTTCGAGTCACCCTTCCCTTCGCTGTGTTGAAAACGTTCCTAACAAGAGTATCATGGTGAATATGTCCGACGTCAAACCGTTATCCTCAATCCTGAGCGAGATGCAAGGCGCCACCGATGCCGAGAAAAAAATAGTGAGCAGTGCATACGAATTTGCAAAAGAATCGCACAAAAATCAAAAGCGTTATTCAGGCGAACCATACTTCACTCACCTAGTTGAGGTTGGATTTTCACTCGCCCGAATTGGCATGGACGCAACTACTATTGCGGCCGGAATATTACACGACTCAATCGAAGATGTTGGCGTAAAACCAGATACTATTGAAAAGAAGTTCGGAAAGGAAGTGCTTATGATTGTTGAGGGTGTTACAAAATTAGGATCTCTTAAGTACAGAGGACTTGAGAGGCATACTGAGAGTCTAAGAAAGTTATTTGCCGCAACCGCAAAGGACATTCGTGTATTGATTGTGAAGTTGATGGACCGTATGCACAACGCCATGACACTTGAGCACGTTCCAAAAAATAAACGAAAGAGAATCGCCATGGAAACGCTCGAGATATACGCGCCAATCGCCGACCGTTTGGGTATGGGGGTGATCAAACGTGACCTTGAGGACGCGGCCTTTCCGTTCGCATACCCTAAAGAATATGCAAAGGTTACCGAGCTGCTAAAGGAAAGACGGGCAGAGACACAGAAACGCCTAGAAAAAACAGAGAAAACTCTTAAACGCGAGTTGGCAAACGCCAACATTCGCGGATTTAGAACAGAAGCGCGCGTGAAAGGAGTCTACAGTCTTTTCAAAAAACTAGAACGTAAAGAATTAGATATCACAAAGATTCACGACATTCTCGCGCTGAGGGTCATTGTCCCTAATGTATCGGATTGTTATTCAATACTTGGTATTATTCATGGCCAATGGCGTCCTGTACCGGGAAAAATCAAAGACTACATTGCGTTTCCTAAACCAAACGGATATCAGAGTATTCACACAACCATTTACACAGGCGATGGTGGGACCCTCGAAATACAAGTCAGGACTGAGGCAATGCACCGTGAGGCTCAATACGGTATTGCTTCGCATTTTTCCTACAAAGATCTCCAGGATGGAATAAAATCAAAAAAGAGTATCGGACTGGACTGGATACGACAATTTCTTCCTAATGCAGATGAGAAAATTGCGACAAAAGTAAGCACAAAAAGACGATACGGTTCTGAGGAGGTGCCAAGCTGGGTAAAGGACTTGGCAGAAACACACAACGAAGATAAGCATGAGAAATTTCTTGAAGATATAAAAGGAGATTTTTTCAGCCATCGAGTATTTGCGTTTACACCACAAGGAGACGTGATTGATCTTCCAATTGATGCCACGCCTGTTGATTTTGCGTACACCATTCATTCAGACATCGGCAATCATATGGCAGGCGCAAAAGTAAACGGAAAACTTGTATCGCTTGACACCAAGCTACATAACGGCGATATAGTTGAAATCATTACGAAGAAATCAAGCAAACCAACGCATAAATGGGTCGCGTATGCCAAGACAACACTCGCGAAAAGACATATCAGATCTGCTATACAGAGCGAAAATACAAACTAAAGCATATCCGGAAACTCCTACTTGCGTACAAAATCAGTTTTCGACTCAGAAACCCAGGCTTTGGATATTTTCTATTCTAGACGCTAAAATTTTTTATTGAATAAAGATCGTCCTCCGGTTTGTTTTCATTTATTTCTTTATTTGAAGATGTTTCTTCAGCTTCTACTGATGCTTCCGATTCTTCTACTGTTGCTTCAGCTTCTACTGCTACTGCTTCAGTTGCTGCTGCTTCCGCTTCTGGAGATTTATGAACCTCGACTTCTTCATTTTTCTCGTATTGTCCAACTGTATTGTTTGTGCCACTTAAATCGCTGGATTCTTTTGGGGCACGTAGTGTTAAAACGAGATTATTTAAATCCTCCTCGGAAAAGAAATCTATGTGAAGCTTCCCGCCATTTTCTCTTCTCTCAATAGTCACTCTGGTTCCGAGTTTTTCCGTGAGCTCTTTTTCCATAGACATTAACTCAGGGCTCAGGTCCTTTTTTCTGGCTCTCTCAACTGCAATTCTTCGTGCTATTCGTTCAGTCTCCCGAACGGTCAAATTTTTATCAAGCACTTCTTTAAAAAGCACTTCTTGTTCTTCTTTCCTATCTGCAAGCATTAGAAGCGGCCTAGTGTGTCCTTCGCTTATTTTTCCTGCAGAAAGCGAATCCTGCATTTCCTCTGGGAGCGCCAGAATTCGGAGTGTGTTTGAAACATATTCACGGCTCTTTCCCACGCGCTTCCCTACTTCTGCATGCTTAAGACCAAAATTGTCAACGAGTTGTTGAAACGCTTTCGCTCTATCTACTGGATTTAAATCTTCTCGTTGTAGATTTTCTATTATTGCGAGCTCCAATTTCATTTTGTCTGTCTCTTCGTGCGAGCGAATCACTGTCGGCACTTGTGACACTCCCGCGATTTTTGCAGCACGAAGGCGTCGCTCTCCTGAAATAAGCTCGTACTCTACAAAAAGGCCTTCGCCTGGTCTCTCTATTTCTTTTCGCGTCACAACAAGCGGTTGTAGCACGCCGTACTGACGAATAGATTCCGCAAGCGATATGAGCCCTGCTTCATCAAATGTTTTTCGAGGCTGGTATGGATTTGGCTTTATTTTCTCAACCTCTATCCAAAATATTGAATTTGTGTAGTAATGCCCTTCCATTGTGCGGCAGTATAGCATAGAACTGTGTTGCCGCAGGTGGAAAAACTAGTACACTTCTTCTTATTGCCGAGGTGGCGGCCCCGCACCAAAAATCTCAACGCACTGTTCATACCAAAGAAATTACAGTAAGCTGATTTTGGTGCGGGATAAAAATTGTTAGATTTACCACGCGCTAAATTGCTGGAGTGGTGGAATTGGTATACACGTACGACTCAAAATCGTATGCCCATTGGGCTTGAGGGTTCGAGTCCCTCCTCCAGCACCAACATGACGTGCACGCCTGCCTGCCGGTAGGCAGGACTCAAAATCGTGTATCGAAAGATGTGGGGGTTCGATTCCCCCCCTCGGCACCTTTGATCTGTACCCCATAAAGTGGACACGGGGTCCGGTTTTCTTTTGTTACCATTAACAAGTAACAGAAGAATATGAGAACAACATTTTCAAGCGAGCAAATCGCTGCACTAAAGCGAAACCCATGTGT
>Ga0210057_1006968_pt1 | contig 13904 bp, 14 predicted proteins | sample CryGeyCG2114_010_2_FD_183968 | JGI IMG/M metagenome (GOLD analysis project Ga0210057, IMG submission 183968) | Groundwater microbial communities from aquifer - Crystal Geyser CG10_big_fil_rev_8/21/14_0.10 (SPAdes) (version 2) | ecosystem: Environmental > Aquatic > Deep subsurface > Groundwater ... | reverse complement strand
CCGCCGCGAGTTTATCGCGGATCTCTCGGTACTGCTTGCCGGACACGCCATTGAGGCACATGTGTTTGGCGATGTGACCACTGGAGCGGCAAGCGACCTCAAGCGCGCAACTGCGCTTGCCCGCGCCATGGTCACAGAGTATGGCATGAGCGAAAAATTAGGTGCGCGGACATTCGGAGACAAAGAAGAGCTCATATTTTTAGGTAAAGAGTTTGGGGAACAGCGCGACTATAGCGAAACGTATGCCCGCCTCATAGATGAAGAAGTTTCACGGCTTTTGCGCGAGGCATACGAGCATGCCGCAAAGCTCATTCTTGAGCATAGGGACCGCATTGAGCGCGTGGTGAATACCTTGCTTGAACAGGAGACGCTGGAGCGCGCGGCGTTTGAGCGGCTTATGGCTTAGGCGTGCACGGTCGGTTCGGGTGTGGTATACTGGGGCCACAAGAATAGCAAAAAACAAAATTGCCTATGAAACCAACTTCTCTGTACCGTAAAACTTTGAGCCGCGCATGGCGCACCACGCGCACGCATCCGCACGTGTGGGTGCTCGGGTTTTTGGCCGCATTATTAGGCAATGGCGGGGAATTTGAATTTGCCATAACTCAGTTCAACCGGTTTTCTGCCGGAGACGTGTTCTTCGGCGAAAGTCTTTTGACTATGTTTGGCACCGGCGGGAGCACTGTGCTCAATGTGGTCGCGGCACTTTTGGCGCGCGCCACGGAGAACGCCACGGTTCTGGGCGGCGTTTCGTTTGTGGTGGTGCTCGTGGCTTGGCTCGTGGTTTCGGCGCAGGGCGCGCTTATCCGCGCTGCGGCAAATCCCGGAACCGAAACTCTTGGGCCGCACTTCTGGGCGGGCAGCAAATCGTTTTGGCCGATGTTAGGCATTCTCGTGTTCACCCGGCTCGGGGCGTTTTTCGTGCTTGGGGTGGTGGGCATGCCGCTCGCAGCGCTCTTCTTGTATTTCATGGATCCACTTAAGTCGCTCGCGCTCATAAGTTTTGTGCTCGGCATCCCGCTTCTGATGGTTGCGTCGCTCATCAGTAAGTATGCAATTGCGTACCACATGCTGGAACACCGCACGCTTGGGGTCTCGATTGCGCGCTCTCTTTCGTTATTTTTTGACCACTGGCTGGTGTCGATAGAACTCGTGGTGACTTTGTTCGTGGTTAACATTGTGGTCGGCGGGGCCGCAATTCTCTCGATTCTTTTGCTCGCTGCTCCGTTTTTGATGCTCGCAAACACCTTTGCCGCGGGAGTTTGGAACAGTGCGTTTCTGGCGTTTGGCCAAGTACTCGGATTTTTACTCCTCGTGGTCATGGGAAGCATTTTGGCAACATTTCAGTACGCGTCGTGGGCCGAGCTGTTTCTGCGCATCAGCCGCGAACGGCACACCAGCAAAATTGTGCGCGTTATTATGGGCTGGCACGCAAAGTACCGCTAGGCGGATTTGCCTTGGGGATAGCCTGTGGAACGCATGTGCGTTCCGTTTTTCGTATAGATGCGATACTATTACTGCATGAAGCTTTCATGCACCCAAGAAAATTTAGCGCACGCTTTGGCCAAAGTTGCGCCGATTGCTACCAAAGGGGGGACGCTGCCCATACTTTCAAATGTTTTGCTTGAAGCCCGCGAAGGGGCGCTCAAGCTTTCGGCCACAAATCTTGAGATAGGCATCACCGCAACCATCCGCGGCAAAATTGAGCAGGAGGGCACGTTTACAGTGGCAGGGCGGCTGTTCAGCGACTATGTCGGCCTGCTGGAAAGCTCTGCGGTGTCGCTTGAGCTTTCCGGGGAACATCTTGAAATCCGTTCCGGGAATGCCCGCACCAAGATCCACGGGCAAGCTGCGGAAGAGTTTCCTGTGATCCCGACTTTGGATGGAACGCCGACTGCCGTGATGCCGGGGAGCGATTTTTTCGGGGCCCTCTCGCAGGTGCTGTTTGCGGTTTCGGCAAGCGATGCGCGGCCCGAGCTTTCCGGAGTCCTGCTCTCGTTTGAGGGAAACAAAGTGACCCTGGTGGGTACGGATTCCTACCGCCTCGCGGAACGATCGGTCCAGCTCAAGGCTCCCTCCCAGAAGACCCAAAGCATTATTGTGCCGACGCGCGCGGCAAGCGAGCTCGGCCGCATCCTCTCCCGCGAGGAAGGCGAGCTCACCGTAAGCTCAAGCGAGAACCAGGTGCTATTCTCGGTTGGTGATGTGGAGCTCTTGAGCCGCTTGATTTCCGGCACTTTTCCGAACTATCGGGAAATCATTCCCAAAAACAGCAACACCAAAGTGGTGATCGACAAGGAGCCTTTGGTGCGGGCCATTAAGTCCGCTTCGCTTTTCTGCAGGCAGGGCTTAAACCACGTCAGCTTCCAGTTTTCGTCTGATCGCATCATGGTGTCCGCGTCTGCGTCCAGCCTCGGCGAGAATACGGTTGAGCTTCCCGCCAAAATCGAAGGCGGAGACGTTGATATCGTGTTTGATTACCGCTATGTATTGGACGGGCTCTCTGCCATCCACACGAGCGAAGTGGCTATCCGGCTTTCGGGCTCCGCAAGCCCGGGAGTGTTTACGCCGAACAATGACGAGGGGTATTTGTATCTCGTGATGCCTATCAAGCAGTAGCGCATGTGGGAACCTGTCGGTAATCTTGTCCCAAAATCATTGCACAAGGCGGGAATTTCCCGCGCTGTTTCTGACGCGCTCGTGTGTGAAGAGTTTGATGCGATTGCCAAGCATATTCTGGGCGGGCTTGCTTCCAAGTGCCGCGCTGTGTATATCAAAGACCGCTGCCTGTGGGTTGCGGTTCTTTCCAATTCCGTCTCAAACGAACTTAAGATGTGCGAGCAGGACGTTTTAGCCGCGCTCAAGGAGCGCTTTGGGCAAAACCGCGTTTCCGGACTCCGGTTTATGGTATAATGGATTATATGGATAAAGAGCCGCCACAACCCTAAGGACACGAGATCGCTTTAGACGAAGAAATAGCGACGGAAGAGATTTTGGGCGACACAGAGAGCGATCGGGATTCCGCGGTATTTTTCACAAAGGAGCGGAACTGGATACAGATACGCGTTTTTAAAGAATTATTTGATGCGGTTGGCGGCATAACCGAATGGGATCAAGCGCATCACGAAGAAAACATGCGGAACAAAAAAATCCTTTCCGATTTGCTTGGCACACCCGAGCAGTCCGGAACGCTCCACAGAGATAATCCAGAATTATTTGAACGTTTGTTTGCGTTAAGAGGGCGAATCTCCTCCAATGAGCAGAGCCGGGAAGTTTCCGCGGTGATTATTGATTTGGTTGATGAATTGGAGAAGCATAGTGATTTTTCCATGCCAAGCTTAAAACAAGAGGAATAAGTTTGTAAAGTGGCATAGTTTGGCTAATGTTAGTTAAAATATGGCAACTCTATGAAATAGGGCGTTTTTATGCTATTGACAATATTTTATAGATGTGCTATAATGGTATTATCAATAAATACAAAACCCGAATAAAAACGGTTCCGCTTAAATCCAGTTCCACTCTTTGAGGAGAGAGTAAACAGCAAGACCCAAGAACGGTGTCTGTTTGCGCCCTCTCTCCCCGTAAAGAGCACGCAAGCAGGTACCGTTTTTTGTTGGCAATAAAAACAATTCTTTGAAAATCCACACCTAAGGCACCGCGGCCCCCACAAGAGGATTCTAAAAGTCCTTTTATGAGGGTCGCATGGTGCGATTCTAACGTATCTTCTCCGCTGATTGGAGATAGGAGTACCCTTCCGGCATTCCGCTGGAGGGGAACCATTGGAGGAGAAGGTCATGAAGATTTTTGACACGATAGTTATTCTTGGGGCCGAAAGCCCCGAGATGGACATGGTGGAGAACTTGCTCCACCATGTAGGAATTCCGGTTGCATACGCCCAAACCGCGACGGGCGGTCGGGTATGCGCCGGGGAGGAGGCCGCTGATTACAGCGGCCTGTCGCTTTCGCCGACATACACGGCGGAGACCATTACTATAGTAATGGTCGAATGCAGTGTCCCCAGGTCGGTGTTCACGCCGACCTGGATGAGAAATCTCTCCATAGTCCACTGGACAATGGAGGAGGGGCGCCGGTCAAGGTACGGCGCATGAGTTCCGCCTCCCTGTTGGGCGGGTTATAGCACAACAGGCGCAAGCTCTTGGGCGATATCAAGAGCACGATTTAAACGGGAGGAATGCGGCACACGTATTCCTCCCACCTTTTCTCCAGCCCATCACATACCGTGGTGGCCTGAAGAAAACAAAAACAGCGCGCTTTGGCGCGATGTTCCGGAAACAAAAATCGTTTGTTTGACATCACACCTTAATTTGTATGCCGTGGCGCTTGATCTCGTTAATCAACGACGAGCCTTCGCGATAATCTTTTGGGCTGAAGCCGACCGGCTCTATGTTTATTTCCTTTTGGTTCTTTCGGGTCCAGAGATATTGCAATGCTGAAAACGCGTCATCAAAACACGGAGATACCACGCACACATCAATGTCGCTGTACCGGCGCGTTGCGCCTTTGGCGTATGATCCAAACACGACCACGCGTGAAATCGGCAGGCCGTCTTGTTCAAGCCGCCGGGCGTATGAGCGCACTTTTTTTTCTACTGTTTTGGATAATGTTTTTTTAGCCATAGATGCAGTGATTTGACAATCTCAAGATATTCTTCGGCAAATCGCTTGGTCGCTTTCTTGTGCAATGCGAGCTTTTCCTCCGGGTACCGCGCCGCGACATTAAATGTGGTGATGATTTGCAGCTGCTTGCGCTGTTCTTCATCAAGCGCAAGTTTTGCGAGCGATGCCAGCTGTTCAAGATTGTGGCTAAACGGGGCCGCCTTTCCGGTTTGCAGGACAACCAACCCCTTGAGCGCCTTTTCAAGTGTGAGGTGGCAGTAAAAGAGACAGCCATCATAATGCTTTAACTGAAATAGGTCTCTGGCAACGTTCCAATCTCGTTGCGCTGATTGTTTCCAGTATGCAACATGCAGTTTCATGCGGTTATTGTATCTGCGGCAGAGGCGTTTGTCAATTTTCTCCAGCCCATCACGCATAGTGGTGGCCTGAAGAAAAGAAAAACCGCACATTGTACCAGACGTTCTTCTCCCCAAGCTGATTAACATATGGTCAGTTCAGGGAGAAGATCGTCTTCTCAAAGCATAACGGCGACGCCGGCCGACATCGGGCGAGCCATGATTACCAGCCAGAAAGGAGGTAAAAATGGTATATGTCGCCATCGTCATCGACGATGAGGGGTACGCTGATGATCCGTGCTATGGACGGGTCGTCAGCTTGAAAACCCTTCGGGTCCTTGCCGAGATTCCGGTTTGCGACGCCCTGGACTACGGCCCCATAAGGGAATTCGTAGCCAGGCACCCAGAGTGGCATCTAATTGGGGATGAAGATCTCCACATTAGATTCTGGGATGTCGTAAACCAGAGGGACAGTAGTCCTAAAGATATAATCCATGCATCGGATTAGTCTTTAAGACGGGTCCCGTCGGTGAGATAACACCGGCGTGAGTGGGGATTCTTGGGAAGTTGCTTAGCATGGCTTAAGCGTATAACCAGGAGCGAGACCACGCAAAAAATCCGTCTCAGCCTCAGGCTGGGACGTAAAAGAGCGCCAAGTGTTCGGGCGCAAAAAATACGAACACACGAGCTACGGGAGGAATGCGGCACACGTATTCCTCCCACCCTCTGCGCGTCCCCCACAAGGAACCGCGCACTGATGAGTCCCAATAAGGACGAAAGGGATGATAGCGGCTGCTGTTCTCCTCCGCGCATTCTTATGATCCGCCTCTGGCGGAAAATCTCTCTCCTCATCGCGCGAATTGCGGGGGAGAACAGTGGTCGGTATATTCCGATATATGCCAAAACAGGCTGCCACGCAATGTGGCAGCCTGTTTTTTTTGTCGTATTTATTATTTTCTCGCCAAACTTTGTTCAAATTCAGCTGCTATATCGCCATAGCGCTCTTCGGATTCAAGAAGAATTTCACTTCTCGGCCTGGATGACTGGTGGCGAGCAATAAACTCATTCAGTTCCTGTAAAAATCGTTCCTCGTTATCATACATGTTAGAAGGGGCATGCCGAAAAATAAAGGCGCCGGATTGGCCCATTTCTCTGATGAAATTTTTTAAAAAGTCGGCAGGGTCGTCTACGTCTTCCGGAATTTGGCCATGTTTTTGCATTTGCCTAATATACTCCATAGCAACATTCCACCCTTGCTCAAGGGCGCGGTCCAAATGCAGCGCGAGATGGAAGTCGTTAATTTCCAGGTGCTTATATGCCTCCTTGTCTGCAATTTCCATGCGTTCGCCCCGGGCGGCTTCTGCCGCCGTGAATCGGACGGCCTTTGCCATAAGCTTGTCATTTATAAAAAAGCCGCCTTTCCACTTATCTTGTCGGTGTTCCCGCAACTCTTGCCGCTCATGCTTTGAAAAACGGACAATGCGGCGTATGGAATCGAGCGGGCACTCTTTGGTGAGGTAGAGTTTGTTGTCCGTGGCTAACACTTCATTCATGGTAAAGTCGCGGCTCTCAAAATAATCGCGCTCCAGCCGTTCAACGCCGTGGCCGTTTTGATAATCTTCCGGCGCATACTGCTGCGCGGTAACTTCATCAGTTCCATCTGTGTCTTCGTCGTATAGCCGCGCTATGTCCACATCTCGCACTGAAGCGCGAGGATCAATACCAAGTTCGCGCAGAAGTATCGCACGGGCTTGGCCACCCTTAAATCCATACTGCTTTCCAATGTCCGGATAATCTTTTGCTTTTTTTATAGGTATTTCAAATAGATTGCTTCCAACTTTTCTAAATGCTACGTCTCCGTACCCCAGCCGCTCCAGTATTCTCTGTATGGTTTTTTCGTAAGCGCTTATTTCGCCGATCAATCGTTCGTGTTTTACCATAGCAGTATCGCCGCCGGGCACCTTTGCCCTGTTTTTTTCTTCAATAATTCGGGCAAGTATGTTCACTGCCTCGTGTGTCCCCTCACGACTCTCTGGATTTTCTTTTTCAGCCGAGGCATCCTGTTTGATTGCAGTGGCAAATTGCTCTCTATCTAAAAATTGTTCTGGCATATATCATTCTTCCTCCTCCTCCGGCACATCAATCACCACATCAACCCCGGAAACGCGGTGCGGGGTGTTTTGGCTGTCCCAGAGCACTGCATAGATTTCATATTGTCCGCCGAGCGGCGGTATGGAGTCCCAGGTTGTTTTGATGGCAGTACTATTCGGAGAAAGCGTCCGGATAAGTGTGTACTGGCTCAGTTTTGCTTTTGGCGCGGCAAAGAGCTCCACCTGGGAAAAGTCCGCGCTCGAAAGAGTGAGTTCGATGGCAACCGGAAAATCAAACTCACTGAATACGGCATTGTTTTTTGGCGCGGCCCAGTTCGCGGACAGGCTGGTTTTTTGCAGCAGGAGGTTGAAGTTTAGAGACACGCTTTCGCTGTTATCAATATCATCATACGCAACCGCGCGGAGCGCATGGAATCCGTTTGCAACCGTAGGATTGGGGATGTAGCGGCCAATGTACGGGGCGCTCCTGCTCTCTGCCACAAGCTCATCATCAACATAGAACAGAACGCGCGAGATGCCGCGCGGTGCCGAAGCCTCAACGCGGAACGAGATGATGTCCCCGCTTACGGTTTGCCCGTCTTGGGGATCTGTAATGGAAATGGATGGCTTATTCTCGGGCACATGGAGATTGTCGTATTCCGTTGGAATCGCGCCCTCATCCGCTTTCCAGTCGTTTTCGGCCATCCAGCGCTCCACAGCAACCTCCCACTTAGGATAGGCCGGGTTCCGGTCTCCTTCGCTCGGCTCGGGCCCTCGCGGGTCAACAGGGTCCACATAGTACAAAATTGAGTGGCCGGTGCGGAATATTTTTTCTTCAACAAACGATTCAGGCGTCAGGTCTGTTGCGAGCAGGCCCGAAGCACGGTCAATCCGTATTGGCGTGCCGCCTTCCAGGTCTCCGCGCAATACGCGTTTTTCCGGATATTCAATAGTTGGTTTTGGAAATGTTTCAGACGGCGTTCCCACAAGCGCTTCCCGCATAAAGCGGTTCCAAATCGGCGCCGCAACCACGGAGCCATCCGCTCCGCGCCGCATGGCATCAAAATTACTGTTGCCCACCCAGACCCCGGCTGCCAAGGATGGCGTGTAGCCCAAGGCCCATGCATCGCGGTAGTCGTTGGTGGTTCCGGTTTTCGCGGCAACTTCGCGGCCGCCGATGGTGAGGTAGTTGTTCGCCCCGAAGAACGGCGCGCGCGCCGCGTTGTCTTTGAGGACATCGGTTAAGAGCTCCGTTGTCCGTTTGTCCATAGCCTGGCTGCCGTCTTGTTCTTCGTGCTCCTCCAATACCTTGCCCCGCGAGTTTTCCACCTTGAGTATGGAAACCACCGGCCTCGTGATGCCGCTATTAGCAAGCATGGCATACGCTTGCGTGTGTTCAATGAGCTTCACTTCGGCGCCGCCCAGCACCAGGGAAAGCCCGTACCGGTCCGGATCTTCAAAGGTGGTGTACCCGATGGAACGGGCTTTTTCTATTACAGTTTTGGCGCCCGCAAGGTAGAGCATCTTAACCGCCGGGATATTAAGAGAGCCCTGCAGAGCGGTTCTGATGGAAACAGGGCCATGTTCTTTAAGGTCGTAGTTATGGGGCACATACTCAACTCCATTCGCGCCTCTGCCGAATTCAGTCACCACATCCCAGAGCGTGGTGCGGTCCGTGTAGCCTTTCTCGAACCCGGCCGCGTACACGAACGGCTTAAAGGATGAGCCGGGCTGGCGTACCCCCTGGGTTGCAACGTTGAAGTTGCCATCAATCTCTTCATTAAAATAGTCGCGGGAGCCGACCATGGCAAGAATGTGCCCGGTTTTTGGGTCAAGCGCAACCAAGGACGCATTCGTGGCATCGTACTGTTCCGCGTTCCGTTCCGCAAATTCCGCAACCGCGGCCTCGGCCGCTTTTTGCATATTCCAATTCAGGCTCGTGATAACGCGCAAGCCGCCCTGCTCGACCTCGCGTTCCCCGTATTCTTGGGCAAGCTGTTCCCGCACCCAAATCACAAAATGCGGGGCGTTTGAAAGCAGGTTTGATTTTTCCGCAAACGCAACCTCCTCGTCTTTTGCGGCTTGGGCCTCTTCTTCGGTTATGTAGCCTGCTTCATGGATCAGATTGATGATGTGATTTTTGCGGTTTTTGAGGTCTTCAACATGCGTGCCATAGGGCGAATAGTAGGTGGGCGCGCGGGGGAGTGCCGCCAGGTACGCGCCCTCGGCCATAGTCAGGTCTTTCATGGGCTTGTTGAAGTAGAACTGGGACGCGGATTCAATGCCGTACGCGCTTGAGCCGTATGGAATTTCGTTAAAGTACAATTGCAGGATTTGGTCCTTGGAGAACTTTCGTTCAATTTGGTAGGCAAGCACGAACTCTTTGATTTTTCGGGAGAACGCTTTTTCGTTTGTCAAAATGGCGTTTTTGATGAGCTGCTGGGTGAGTGTTGAGCCGCCTTCGGCTTTGCACATGCACGCGAGGTTCTTAACGACTGCGCGCAAAATTCCCTTGGTATCAAACCCTTTGTGCGCGTAAAAATTTTTATCTTCCACCAGGACCGTGGACTGTTTGACATATTCCGGAATGTCTTCCAGGGAGATGATGGTGCGGCGCTGGGTATCAAACGCTTCAAACAAGAGGTGCTCGCCGGTGCGGTCATAGATTTTGGTTGACTGCGCGACTGACCTATCAATAATTTTGTCCGGGGTGGGCAGGTTTCGCGAGTACCAGGCGAACATGGTTAGTATAAAAAGAATGCCCAAAGCCACCGTAATCAGGGCATAGGGGATAAGGAATACAATAATCGCTTTTATGTTGCCGCGCGTAAAGCTGGGCAGTTTCCTAGCCGGCGCGCCTCCGGCCTTGTTCTGCCGGATGCGGCGCTGGGAATACCGGGGGCGGCTGTTCTGGTCGCCCCAGGAGCGGCTGTGTTTGAAGTGCGGAATGGGCATTGGTTATTCAGAGTATTCAACATTTGCGAAGGACGTTTCCATTTCATCAGGTATGCCGCGGGTAATGTCAGTTTTATCTAGGATTTTCATGGCTGCGTGCGATTGGCGCCAGCCGAGATTCTTGTCATTGATTATATCATTACTCGACCCTTCTACAATGTAGAGGTATTTTGCTTTTTTTCCGTAGAGCGTCTCTGGAGACGTGGTGTAGTGCACAGTTCCGTCACCTCCAGGTCGGATGTGGTCGCCGACGTTCATATCGATGTCTGAGGTGTGATACCCTTTTACTGTTTCGTACCCTTTCTCTTTTCGGGCTTCAAGTATCTCATTGATTTGTTGCGTTGACGCACCTTTCCACCGCTCTTGAAGCTCTGTGGGGAGTTGTTTAAGGAGCGTTCTTTTAACGCTTTCTTCTACGTCAGGACGCATACTTGGCTCCTCGTTGGTTTCTGGATTATATCCCCCGGTTGCTTCTTGAGGCATAGTATTCTTGGGATTATTTTGCTAAAATAAATCCATTAAGGATACTTATACCATACTTATTTTATGCCAAAAAAGCAAGGCAAAACTTACGAACTTCTTACTCGAGGCGTGGAACAGGTTGTTCCCGAAGAAGTTGCCGAAGGAAAGTTGCAATCCGGCAAAAAATTGCGCGTGTATTTAGGAATTGATCCAACCGGGTCCAAGCTTCATATTGGGCATAGTGTCCCGCTCCGAAAATTACAAGCATTCGCCGATGCCGGGCACGAGGCTATTTTTCTGATTGGCAGCTTTACCGCGATGATCGGTGATCCCACGGGCAAAGACGCCATGCGCCAACCACTCACACGAGAGCAGGTGGAAGCGAATTTCCAGACGTATAAGAAGCAAGCAAGCAGTATATTGGATTTTTCCAAGGTCGCTATCCGCTATAACCATGAATGGCTGGAGAAACTTTCATCCGCGGAAATGTTGAAAATGATGAGCCATTTTACCGTACAGCAGATGCTCCAACGCGACATGTTCAAAGAGCGCATGAAGCACGACGAAGACTTAAGCCCAATGGAATTCATGTACCCCTTGATGCAGGCGTACGATTCCGTTGTTTTGGATGTGGATGCCGAAATAGGCGGCAACGATCAATTGTTCAACATGCTCTGCGGCCGGAAACTCCAAGAGCGGTACGGCAAGCGTGAGAAATTCGTCATCACCACGAAACTCGTTGAGGGACTGGACGGCCGCAAGATGAGCAAGACGTACGATAACTGCGTTTACTTGGATGACGAGCCTAATGATATGTTCGGCAAACTCATGTCTTTACAGGATGATCTCGTCATCAAATACTTTGAGTTGTGCACGGACGTGGCTGCCGCGGAAATTAATGATATTAAAAGAGGCTTGGCAGCGGGCGACAATCCGCGCAATGCCAAAGCCAGGCTCGCCCGCGAGATTGTGGCCTTGTACCACGGCATGCCTGCGGCGCGCAAAGCGGAAAAAGAGTTTGATTCCGTATTCCAATCAGGCGCGCGGCCGACCGATATTCCGAAGAAGAAAGTTTCCGGAAAACAAAAACAAGCAGATGAGCTCTTGGTGGCGCTGGGCTTGGCCCAATCCCGCTCCGAGGCAAAGCGCTTGGTTCTCCAGGGCGGAGTGCGGGTGAACGATGCGCTGGTAAGCGACTGGAAGGCAAAAATCGACACCACCAAAGGCGCCGTCATCCAAGTGGGCAAGCGGAGATTCGTTGAAATCAGCTAGAGCTTGTCGGCACCCTTGCGATAGAACTTGGCCGCGTGCTCCGGGCTTATGGTATTGATGATTACGCCTGACCCGATTTCCACCCCGGCCCAAAACGAGCCGCGGGGCGTGATTTTCATGTACAAGTGCTGGTTGTCGTCGTGGATGACCTGGTGGAAGTAGTAGTTGTACGATAATCCCAGCTCGTTGATGCGGCCGAGCACATGCTTTAAAATTTTGGCGAATGATTTGAATTCTCCGGTTTTGAGCTGGGTAATATTGTCCACGTGGCGCTTGGGCATGATCCAGCACTCATAGTTGTGCATGGACGCGTACGGAGCAAAGCACGCAATATGCGCGTCCTGCCATATGGCTCGGGGGCTTGCGTGCTCTTTTTTAATCACATCGCAGTACACTTCGCTGCCGTTTTTGAGTTTGTACTCATTTGCTTTTTGCGCTTTGTCCAAGAGGTGCGGAGGGATAAAATCCGTCGCAAAAATTTGGGAATGCGAGTGCCGGATTGATGCGCCGGCCCGGCCTCCTTCGTTTTTGAAAATAATAATGTACTGGATGTTTTTAATTTTTTGGATTGCTTCCGTCCGTTTTGCGTACGCTTCCAAAAGCTCCACAATATGGGAGAGGGGCAAATCTTCCAATTCCGGTTCCGGGTCCGGCGTTTCAATCACAACCTCCTGCACGCCGTACGCCTTTGGATTATCCAGCGTGACAGCCGGAAAATCGTTGGGAATCACCTTAATGCGCCACTTGGATTCGCGCCCCATGGTAAGAGTCGCTTTTTTATGCTTGACGTTTTTGGGGTGGAACACCGAGTCCTCGGGGTTGTCGTAGGATTTTATTTTTTGCGGCACTTCCAAATCATGCGGCCTGCCCTCGCGCTGGGGCGCTATGATGACGTACTTGTCTTGGATGTAATCCTTACGGAGTTCCGCGTTTGGTGTTGGCATGGTTCTTTGTGCGTTGGGTTATGATGTCATAATACAGGTTTTCGTAGTTTTCCACCATGCGCTCCATGGAAAAGTTTTGTTCCACGTGCTCGCGGCAGGCGCGGCGCAGGCGCAGGTATTCCGCGTCCGGCATGGCGTAGATTTTTTTGACTGCCGCTGCCATGCCGCGTTCGTTTTTGACAATGAATCCGGTCACGCCGTCTTTGACGATTTCCGGAACCGAACCACGCCTGAACGCTACCACGGGCGTGCCGCATGCCATGGACTCAACCATCACCAGGCCGAACGGCTCGTCCCATTGGATGGGGAACAGGATCGCTTTTGCATCGCGGTACAGCGTATGCATTTTTTCGTACGGGATTGTGTGTCTGTATCGTATGTTTTTTGCGCGAAGTTTCGGCTTGAGATTTTTTTCCCAAAATTCCATGTCAGGCGGCTTGTCGCCTATGGCGCGCAACTCCTTTCCGGTTTTTTGAGCAACTGAAATCGCAGTGAGAATTCCTTTTTTTTGAATCAATCTTCCCGCGAAAGCCAAGTATTCTTTGGGTTTTTGGCTATAAGGATAAAGCGAAAGGTCAATTCCGTTGTGCACTATGCGCCCATTGCGCACATGTGCAGCGCGCGCTTGGGCATCGGAAATAAAGCATGGTGTGACATTCGGATCAATGCTCGTTGCGAGGTTCAGCATTGTTTGGTAGTATTGAGAAATCGGATCATGTATGGTGACGAGGGTTGCAAACGGATAGTGCTCGTGGAGCGCGGGGAGCATATAGTCGAGGTGGTGCAGGTGCAGGATATCAAATGCTTCTCCGTGCGACTTTAAAAATTCTTTCAGCGCGCTCTGATTATATAAAAGGGAGAGTTTGGTTTTTTCCGCATGTTTCTTTTCCCGGGTCAGGGAGCGAATGAGCGCATTGGTTGAAAGGGATGCAAATCGTGCCGAAGGAACATACGGAGATACATGCCGCGAGTCCTTTGCAACGAGCGCTTCTACATGGTGTCCGTGTTCGGTAAGCAGATGTGCTATCTGCTGCATAAGAATCATGGGCGCCCAAATGACATCTTTGTTCGTATGCGGCGCCTTAAAATAGAGAGAGAAAAACATTCCAATTCGTAATTTTTTCATATACAGTGCCTGCTATGATAGTAAAACCATATTGTTCAATTATCATGCCCGCCCAGAACAGGGAAAAGCTCGTTGGCGATGCG